>MDTD01106022.1_pt1 | contig 12193 bp, 11 predicted proteins | sample 811221 | NCBI WGS metagenome assembly MDTD01 (sample SAMN05326646, study PRJNA326480) | marine metagenome | isolation source: seawater | place: Pacific Ocean: South West | collected 2011 | reverse complement strand
GACCTTGGCTTTGCGTTTTTAAATGAAAAAATTACAATTATTGACGTTCCTGGGCATGAAAAATTTATAAAAAATATGGCAGCAGGAGCTTATTCTGTAAACATGGCTCTTTTAGCAATTGCAGCTGATGACGGAATAATGCCTCAAACAATTGAGCATTTAAATATAATCTCACACTATGGTATTAAAAAATGTATAGTTGCCTTAACAAAAATAGATAAAGTTGATGATGTTTTATTAGAAACTAATTATATAAAAATAAAAAAAATGTTAGGTGGTTATAATTTTGAAAAAATCTCAATAATAAAAACATCTATTAATGATCTTAGGAGCATAAAAAAACTTAAAGATGCAATAATTTTAGAATCACTTGTAAAAGAAGAAAAAATTGATAGAGGATTTTTTTTCTTTCCTGTAGATAGGGTATTTTCAAAAAAAGGATTTGGCACAGTTTGCACTGGAACAGTTATATCAGGCACAACTCAAATTGGAAGTGAATTGCAAATATTTCCTGGCAATTATGTAGGAAAAATAAGAGGTATGCAATCACATGGCCTTGAAGTTAAAAAAACAGCAATTGGTGATAGGATTTCAATAAATTTTTCCAATTTGGATAAGAAAAGTATTTTTAGAGGTTCAACATTATTTGATATTGATAAACTTAAAGCCGTTAAAAATATAATTGCAAAAGTGAATATGGTTAAAAAAACAAAATGGTTATTGAAAAATAATCAAAAAGTGCATATAAATATCGGAACGTCACATACCATTGGAATTGTAAAAGGATTGAGCAAATCAATTGGGTATAATGATTCATCTAATGTCTTTATAATTTTACAAAAACCAATTGTAGTTTTGAATGGTCAAAAATTTATTATCCGTTCATTATCCCCATCTGAGACTATCGCTGGTGGGGAAATTTTACATCAGCAAAGTGAAGACTATGCCAAAAAAGAATTAAGTTTTTTACTAAAAAACTTAACATGCAAAACAGAAGAAAGACTCTTAACCCTAGTTTCATTTTCATGGAATAATATAAATAAAATCAGTCATTACTCTAAAATTTTAAATATTTCAAATGAAAAAGTTTTGGATTTAGCTAAAAAAGTTGGAATTAGTATTTTGAAAGATTCCTTGTATTTGAAGAGCAATTTAATAAAGTGCTCTAAAATAATTGAAAAAGTTATCTTTAAATATCATTATGAAAATCCATTACTAGAAAAGTTAGCAAAAACAAAAGCTGAAGCATTGCTAAAAATGAGTAAAAACTTGATTGATTTGGCCTTGCAAGAATCAAGATGTAATGTAGTTATTTTTGAAGATGGATATGCTTTAAAGCAACATAAAGTTGTTATTAAAGATGATAATAAAATTTTATCGTCTGAAATACAAAAAAAATTAATTGAATCAAAATTTCATTTTCTAAATTCTTATGATTTGGTTGATACAAATGATAAAACACAAAAAGAAATTTTATATGCCTTAAAAAAGAAAAAAAAACTTGTAGAAATAACTGCTAATAGCTGGATTCATATATCTACTTTAAAGGCAATCAAGATTATTTTGAAAGAACATTTTATTAAAAAAGATGAAATTGCAATTTCTGAATTTAAAAAAATGACTGGCACTTCCAGAAAATATGCCATACCCTTACTTGAATTTTTAGACAAAATGGAATTAACCCAAAGAAGGGGAAATATCAGAGTTAAAGGTGTATATTTTGAAAAATAAGATATGTTTTTTTGTTTTATTTTTTTTGATGAAGAATTTTTCCTATTCTCAAACCTATTGGGTAATTGAAGGGTGGCAGTTATTTAAAAATGCTGGAGACGCAAGAATATTATCTTTAGGAAGTGCTGCTTCGACAGATTTTGGAACTCCTGTGTCACCTTTATTCAACCCTTCTTTATCAGGTAAAACTATAATCGATAACTTCAGCTACACACATCAAAATAGATTTGGAGGATCAATATCAAGCGATTTGATAGGTTTTTTAAGCAAAAAAAAAATTAACTACATATTTATGAGTGAATTCATAGGGGATATCCCTGATACAAGAAACGCTTTGCTAGATTATGGATTAGATGGTATTCCAAATTCAGGTGATATTGGTGAAAATAATGGGATTTTAGATGACGGTGAGAGGCTAGATGCTGAAAAAGTTAGTTATTTTAATCAAAATCAAATTGGTTTGCATATTTCAAAATCATTCAATTATGATAATTACAATCTTGGTTTTGCTTTAAAGTTCTTAGATCATCGCATAAGTATACATAAAAGCCACGGAATCGGATTAGATTTTGGTTTTTTAATAAACAATTGGAGAAATAGTAAAATATCATTTGTTATAAAAGATATTACAACAAGTTGGCAAGTATGGGATAATGGTATAATTGAAAAAATTAAACCTTCAATAGTAAGTGGCTTTTCCCATAGTCTAACTTTTAATAAATATCCCATTGTATTAAATGGAATGACAGATTTTGTTATAAATTTTAATGGGAGAAGTTTAAATCAAGATTTTAGCTTTGGAAAAAATAGTGGTTATATAAAATATGGTTTAAATTTAATTTATGATTATAAAATAGCTATTAGACTAGGGAAAAATAATCAAGATTCTTTTTCAATTGGTGTTGGTCTCAGCTGGGATAATATTTCATTAGATTACGCAATGGTAACCGAGCCATCTCAAACGAATTTCGGAACTTCAAATATAGTTTCACTTGTCCTAGACACAAATTGGCTTCGAAAAATAATATTAAGTTTATAGTTTTTGACATCTTTGATAGATGAAGAATTAAATTTAAATTTCAATCATATAACGGGTATTAATAATGATTTATAGTATGACAGGGTATGGAGCTTCATCTTCAGGAAGCGGAAAAAATAAAATTAACGCAGAATTAAAAGCCCTAAACGGAAAGTTTTTTGAGCTTAAAATAAGAGGCTTGGAAATTAATTTTAATCTTTCAAAAACAATTCAAGATTATTTATTTAAAAATTTAAACAGAGGAAGTATTTACCTATACCTTGAGATTAGTAAATTATCTTTGCAAGACAACATAAGTTTTAATTCAGCGAAATTTGAATTATTAAATGACATTGTAGAAAAAATAAATAAAAAATATAAAAAATCTCTTAATTTGAATGAAATGCTAAGAATAAATGACTTTATTTCTATTACCTCTGAACATAACATTTCAGATAAAATCATATTAAATGCTGTTAAAAAATCATGTAAAAGTCTTATTAGAATGAGAAAAATTGAGGGCGAATCATTAAGAAAAGATATATTAAATAGAATAAAACATATTGACTCAATATTATTTATTATAAAAAAAAACTATTAAAAAAGACAATAGCTTAAGATTTCAAAAATATCAAAAAAAGATAGAAAATATAGTCAATCAAAAATCATTTGAAACTGTAAGATTGCACCAAGAGATTGCAATATTAGCAGAAAAATCTGATGTAACTGAAGAAATAGTCAGACTATCAAGTCATTTAAAATTTTTTAAATCTCTTTTAAATCATAATCAACCTGTCGGCAGAAAATTAAGTTTTACATTACAAGAAATCTTAAGGGAAATAAATACATTAGGTTCTAAAGCTTCAAACGAATTAACAACCAGAAATGTTATTGAAATAAAAGAAGAAATTGAAAAAATAAAGGAACAGGTACTAAATATTTTGTGAAAAATCTTATAATTATATCTGCACCCTCTGGTTCAGGAAAAACAAGCATATGTAAAAAAATCTTAATTCAAGATAAAAACATAGAGTTTTCAGTCTCCTGCACCACAAGAACCAAAAGGAATCAGGAGAAAAATGGTATTGATTATATCTTTTTAAATCAAGAAGAATTTATTAAAAAAATAAATAATAAAGAATTTATAGAATGGGAAAAAATTCATGGCAATTTTTATTATGGCACACTTAAAAAAACTCTTGATAATGCTATTAATTCAAATACAAAATTATTATTAGAATTAGATGTTAAAGGTGCAAAAAAAATCATGGAGAATTACCCAAAAAACCACCTTTCTATCTTTATTGAGCCTCCAAGCAAAGATGAGCTTTTTCAACGTTTAAAAGATAGAGGCGCAGACTCTATAAGTACCATAAAAAAAAGAATGGAAAGATTTGAAAGTGAAATCATGTACAAAAAACACTTTAATTATGTCATCATAAATAACAAATTAAATGATGCAGTGACAAAAATATTAAAAATTATTAACTAAAATTAGAAAGGTAAAAAATGGGACTTGAACCAATATCAATAAAAAATATGGAAGAAAAAACAAATGATCTTTACGAAGCAGTTGTTGTTATGTCAAAAAAAGCCAAGCAGGTTACAAATGAAAGAACACTTGAAAAGTTAATGTTGGTATCAGAACAGACTGAAATGGGGGTATTTGATGAAGAACAAAATATCAATCCTGATGATTATGAAGAATTGACAAAACCAACAACTGTTGCAGTTAACTCTTTTGTTGATGGTGAGTTAACATGGGTAAATAACGCAAACGAGACTGAAAACATTTAAATCATAGCATTCAATTAATTTTGAGGGAGATATTTAAGATTTAGAATGATTGAAGAAGAAAAAACTAGAAGAAATTTGCAACCTCAAGCATTAGATGCAGAAGAAGCAGTTCTGGGCTCTATGTTGTCTAGCAAAGAAGCAGTAAGTATTTCAATTCAATGGCTTAATTCAGAATGTTTTTATAAAGAGTCTCATTCAAAAATCTTTGCAACGATGGAAGAACTTTTTAATCGAGGTGAGCCAGTTGACACCCTTTCAGTTGTAAACAAGCTTAAGAAAAATAAGGAAATTGAATCAGTTGGAGGTCCTTATTTTATCAGTGGATTGTATGAATCTGTTCCCACTGTTGCAAACGTGGAGCATTATGCAAAAATTGTTTTGGAAAAACATATTTTACGAAATCTAATAAAAGTTTCGCACAGTATGACAAAAGAAGCATTTGATGATACCCTAGATGTAGATTCAATTCTAGATTCTGCAGAATCAGCTATATTTAATATTTCTGAAAAAAGGCTAAATGGGGGTTTTCAAAAAATAAAACCAATTCTTGAGGAATCATTTCTGGAACTTGACAAGATTGCTTCAAGTCCCGGAAGTGTGACGGGTGTTCCATCAGGATTAATTGATTTAGACAATATGACTTCAGGTTTCCATCCTGGTGAATTGATAATTATAGCAGGTAGACCTGGAATGGGTAAAACAGCCTTAGCTCTTTCAATGGGTAGAAACGCAGCTATTGATTTTAAAAAAGGAATTGGTATGTTTAGTTTAGAAATGTCTAATCATCAATTAGCTATGAGATTATTGTGCGCTGAAGGTCGAGTTGATAGCCATCTAGTTAGAACTGGAAAATTACCAAAAAAACAATGGCAAAATCTTAGTTATGCTGTTGGAGAATTAGCTGAAGCACCGATTTTTTTAGATGACACTCCAGGTATGTCAGTATTAGAAGTCCGAGCAAAAGCTAGGAGGTTAAAAGCAGAGAATGATATAGAATTAATCATTGTTGATTATTTACAGCTAATGACAGGTCCTAAAGGAGTTGAAAGTAGACAGCAAGAAATATCACAAATATCAAGATCGCTGAAGAATCTTGCTAAGGAAATTAATGTTCCTATAATTGCCCTGTCGCAATTATCAAGAGCTGTTGAAAATAGGAGCGATAGAAGACCTCAGCTGTCAGACTTGAGAGAGTCTGGCGCAATAGAACAAGATGCTGATTTAGTAGTTTTCTTATATAGGCCATGGGTTTACTCAAAAGAGGATGAAGATAAAGGTAAAGCTGATATTATTGTAGCAAAACAAAGGAATGGCCCAACGGGCTCAATAGAAGCAACATTTATTGATAGGTTTGCAAGATTTGAAAACATATCAAATGCTTTTTCAAATGATACCGAGCAAAATTTTTAAATGCAAAATCCAATTTCTAAACTGATTCCTTTTATTGGTGGTGAATTTCCAAGGCACTTTAACGAATTAATTAATAAAATATCAATTCATGAGAATATTTCAGAAGAAGAATTAAAAGTAAGACTTTGGAGAGCTTATGAGTTTGGCTCAGAATACCATCAAGGTCAAAAAAGAAAATCTGGCGAATCTTATTTTCATACACATTGTGTTGAGGTTGCAAAAACTTTAGCTTCATGGAAAATGGATCATGTTACAATTATTGGAGGAATGTTGCATGATGTTATTGAAGATACAGATGCTACAATAAACCAAATAGAGAATGAATTTGGCAAAGAAGTTGCTTATCTGATTAATGGTGTTAGTAAACTTAGCGGAATTCAATTTTCAAATCGTTCTGAAAAGCAAGCTGGTAATTTTATGAAGATGCTAATATCAGTAGCAAAAGATTTAAGAGTAATTATTATAAAATTTGCTGATAGGATTCATAACATGTCCACTATTCACTATCTACCAAGAATTAAACAACACAGAATAGCAATAGAGACTAGAGATGTTTATTCTCCTTTAGCCCATAGATTAGGCATGGCAAAGGTTAAATGGACACTAGATGATTTAGTATTACAAACTTTAAACCCTGATATTTATAAAGAAATAGTTAAAAAAATAAAACTAACAAACAGAAGTAGAGAAGCTTACATAGCGAAGATTAGCAAAATAGTTATAGAAAAATTAAAAAAACATATTCAAAACCCTTTTATTTATGGAAGGCCAAAATCTTATTCATCTATTTATGGTAAAATGGTTAAAAGAGGAAAAGCTTTTGAAGATATATATGACATTTTAGCTATTAGAGTTGTAGTAAATAAGGTAGACGAATGTTATTTGACATTAGGTGTTTTACACAAGATTTTTAAACCAATTCAAGAAAGATTTAAAGATTTCATCGCTACCCCCAAAAGTAATGGATATCAATCTATACACACAACGGTTGTGGGACCAGATGGGAAATTGGTTGAAATTCAAATTAGAACAAGAGAGATGGATCAAACTGCTGAAATTGGTGTTGCCGCACACTGGAGATACAAAGAAAAAGAAAAAAAAAGTAAAAGTATTGATTCAAATGTTAAGTGGCTAAGGGATTTGTTAAAAATATTACAAAGCGAAGAAAATGACCCAAAGGAATTCATGCATCTATTAAAAATTGATCTTTTTAATGATGAAATCTTTGTTTTCACACCAAAAGGAGATCTAATTCAATTACCAGTCAAGTCTACACCAATTGACTTTGCATATCATGTACATTCAGAAGTGGGCCAGGCTTGTCTTGGGGCTAAAGTAAATCACAAAACAGTTCCATTAAACACTAAACTGAAAAATGGAGATTATGTAGAAATTATAACTAGTAGCTCACAAAAACCTTCCTATGGATGGTTGAAATTTTCGGTTACATCAAAAGCAAGAAATGAAATAAAAAGATTTTTGAACAAAGCTGAAAGGGAAGCTTGTGTAAAAATAGGTAATGAGATTTTAACCAAAACACTCAGAAGGTTGAAGTTGCTTGATAAAGAAAATTTGGTCAGAAGCTCCTATCCTAAATTTAATTTAGGTGGTGAGGAACAGTTAATTGAGCAACTAGGAAGGGGTTCCTTATCTGTAAGGGAAATATTAGACAAAATTTCCGTATTAAATAATTCAGAACCAGACAGAGGTAAAAATAAAAAAAGCCTTTTTAATTTTACTAAAAAAGTGTCCAAAAATGTGAGATTAGAGGGTATATCTAATGTAATGACGAATTTTGGAAAATGCTGTAATCCAATACCAGGAGATAATATGGTTGGCTTTATTACGCGGGGTCGCGGGATGACAGTACATAGAGTTATTTGCTCAAGCCTACCGTTATTGAACAAAGAGTCTGATAGATTAATACCTGTCGAATGGGAGGTAGGAAGGAATGATTTATTTAATGTAAGATTGAAAATAACTGGTCAGGATAGAAAAGGCCTTGTAAAAGATATGACAGAGTGTATTTCTAAATTAAATGTTAACATGACATCTGTAGATATAAAAGTTAAAGATGCTGTAGCTATTGCTTTTCTTATAATTCAGATTAACAACTTAAAACAACTAGATAGAGTAATCAGATTTGTTTCAAAAATTAAGAATATAGATCACATAGAACGTTCAAATTTAAATTAATTAATGGGTAGATTCTTAGCAATTGACTATGGTTCAAAAAGAGTAGGATTGGCAATATCTGATCCTACAAAAAAAATTGCAAAAGCATACAAAACTTTAAGTAATGATAGCATATATGAATTATTGCTTTGTCTAAAAAATGAAATAAAAATAAATAGCATAGAAAAAATCATTTTAGGACTACCAATTGGAATGAATGGAAAGAATACTCCACAAACGGAATTAGTTTTAAAATTTAATAATGAGATGAAAAATTTTTTAAATATTCCCATAGTTTTAGAAGATGAAAGGCTAACATCATTACATGCTAAAAAATCTTTAGTTTTTCAGGGATTCAAAACAAATTTAAATAAGGAAAATATTGACTCTACGGCTGCAGCATTATTATTGCAAAACTATATAAACAAATCAATATTTAATGCTAATAAATCGAAGTAGTTTAGTTTTATCATTAATGTCTGCATTAATGATAGGTTTTTCTTATCCACCCTTTTATGGCTTTCTGAGTTGGATAGCCTTTATTCCTTTAATTGAAATTTGGCATAGAGAAAATCCTAATAAATCATTTTTTTATGGTTATTTATTTGGCTTTTTTTCAAATCTGATAATCTTGTATTGGATTGGTTTAAACTCTGGCGCTGATAAGACGACAGTCCTGGGTTCACTGATTGCTGCTTTGATATACCTATCATTATTTCCAGGTTTCTTGGGTTTTTTAATATCTTTTTTATTAAAAAAAACTAATAAAGCTTTTTTTTTAATTCCTTTTGCATGGACATCAATGGAACTCATTAGAAGCTTTGGACCGTTAGGTTTTCCTTGGCTAAATCTATCTCTTACTCAATCTAGTTTTTTACCTTTAATTCAAATAATTGACATTTTCGGAAATGAAATTATTGGATTCATAATTTTATTAGTTAATGTCTTGATTTTTATAACATTTAAAAAACACTTAAAAATAAAAACATTATCAATTATTCTTCTAATTATCTTTTTTCCCATATTTTCTTATGGTTTTTATAAAATAGATTATTACAAAGATATAGAAAAGTTTAATTCCAGAAAAGTTTCAATTCTTCAACCAAATATCGATCCAAACCTCAAATGGAATTCCACTTTTAAAAAAGAATTATATGCAATAATGGATTCATTAAATTTTGTAGCATATGAAAGTAAGCCCGATCTAGTTCTTTGGCCAGAATCTGCTTTGCCAACTTATGTAAGAGTATCTTCAGTTAAAAATAAACTCAAAGAAGTAGTGAGAAACTTTAATATTCCATCATTAATTGGGACTCTTGATGTATCATGGGATAGCAATAAACGTAGAGTTTTCAATGGGTCAATATTTTTAGGTGTTAAAGAAGAAAAAATGTATCACAAAATTTTATTAGTCCCTTTTGCAGAATATAACCCTTTAAATGAAATTAATTTTTTAAAAAATATAACCTATTGGGATTTTGGCCATGGTAGCTTTACTCCTGGTACTGAGCACACGACTTTCAATATTGATTCAATAAGATTTAGCAATGTTATTTGCTATGAATCTAGTCATCCAAAAATTTCTAGAAAAATGATTTTAAGTGGAGCTCGATTTCTTACTATTCAAGCAAATGATGCTTGGCTGTCAAATTCTTCTGGGGTGATTCAACATTTTGAACTAGCTAGGTTGAGAGCAGTTGAATTAAGAACGGGAATAGCAAGAAGCGCTAATACTGGAATTTCAGGGATTATATATCCAGATGGAAAAATAGGAGGTAAAATACCATTTGATAATCAAGGTATTCTAAAAAACAATGTCATTTTAAATGACGAATTATCAATTTATGCAAAATTTGGAAGTGTTTTTGCTTATATTTGTTTTATAATTTCAATATCATTAACTACTTGCTTATGTTTTTTAAAAAAAATAAAATAATATTATTATTTGCAATAAAAATAAATTTATTATTTTGTCAAGAAAGTTTTGCTTATAAGATAAGTCCTGGTGTTAAATCTTTAATTTTTCCTGGCTGGGGACAAGCATCATTATTAAATAAAAAAAGAGCCAAAATATTTTACTATTCAGAAGCGAGTATATTGCTTTTTACCCTTTCCACAAAAACTTATTCTAATATTCTAAGAAAAAATTATATTGCTTTTGCTGCAAATCATGCAAATTTAAATCCATTTGGAAAAACCCACGATTATTGGGTGGACATTGGGAATTTTAAGACAGTTAACGATTATAATGATGAATATTTGAGAAATCGAAGAAACGATGATTTATATCCAAATCATGAAATGTGGTATTGGAACTGGGATTCAGAGTTAAATCAAAAATATTTTGAAAACAAAAGAATAAAAAGTGATCAATATAGCTTAATTGCTAAGTTTGGTATAGGTTTTCTTTTCTTAAATCATGCACTTTCCATGATTGATGCTTTCTATCTAAATAAATTAAAAAATAATGAAAATTTATCCTTTGGTATAACATATAATGATTTTTTAAAAACTCATTCATACCGCTTAAAAATAAATTTTTAATCATGAAATTAAATCCAATGGTAAATTTTTTTTTATTTTTATCATTGTCAATTTCTACTCTGTTTATTGACTATTTATTTTATCTAAATATTCACTCAATAATCTTATTAATTTTAGTTTTTTCTTTTAAAATTAAAATAAATTTTTTGTTGAGCTGGCTTTTTAATACATCATATTATTTATTGGCTATTTTTTTATTCTATTTAGTTTTTTCTATTTTATTAAGCGATATAGAACCAGAATTAATTTTTGAGAATATTTTTCTTGGGATTTATAAAATTGTGTTATCAATGCTTTTTATGAAGATCTTTATTTTATCGGTTAAAAATGAAAGCTTTATAAAATTAATTAGATCAGTTTTTTTAAAATTAAGACTAAATCTAAGATTCTTAGATGATTTAATTTTGTTTACAACCCTATCTCTTCGTTTTTATCCTGAATTGCAAAATAGGTGGAAGTCATTTGAGCAGGGACATACTTACATTGGAATTAATAATAATAATGGTTCGCTAATTTTAAGATTGAAATTATACTCTGGAATGTTTATGAGAATTCTTTCATTGCAGTATAAAAAATCAATAATAATAGGCAATAATATAAAACTAAGAGGCTACGGTAACTGTTACCCTAGAGGCATTGTTAACCCTATTAAAATAAATTTTTTTGATTTAATTATTTCTATACTAATCCCTGTTACATTCATAATTTTACATTTCAATGCCAAGATATAAAATTATTGTTGCATATGATGGAACTAATTTTGAAGGATGGCAAATTCAAAAAAATTCAAGAACCGTTCAAGGAGTTATAGAAGATGCATTAAAAATTATTAACAATAATAAAAGTATAAAAATTTTTGGGTCTGGAAGAACAGACTCAGGTGTTCATGCAATAGCTCAAGTTGCTCATTTTGACTTTGATTTTAAAGAAAGGCCAGAATTTGACCTAAAAAATGCAATTAATGGCAACTTACCACACGAAATTAGAATTACCAATTATGTAAAAGTTCCATCAAATTTTCATGCACGATTTTCAGCCTTGAGTAGATCCTATAAATATAAATTAAGAACAAATGATTATATTTTTGATAATAACTACACTTGGAGAGTTGGTAAATTGAATTTGAGTTTATTAAATGAGTTAGCTTCAATGATTATTGGAACTCATGATTTTACATCCTTTAGCAAGATTAGTAGTAATTTAAACTCAAGAAAGTGTAATATTTATGAATCATCGTGGTATAAAAAAGATTACTTGTTAGTTTATAAAATTACTGGCAATCGTTTTCTTCATCACATGGTGAGATATTTAGTAGGAACAATGGTTGAAGTCTCTAGAGGAAACTATAAAAAAGAAAATTTTATTAACTTAATTAATAACCCCCAAAAAAAAAAATTGGTTTTTAAAGCCCCACCATCAGGACTATTTTTAGAAAATGTAAATTATGAAATCATTTAAAATTATTTTTTTTATTTGCATTTTTGCATATGGATCGCAGTTTGAAATTGATAGCTCTAG
>MDTD01067000.1_pt1 | contig 12194 bp, 7 predicted proteins | sample 811221 | NCBI WGS metagenome assembly MDTD01 (sample SAMN05326646, study PRJNA326480) | marine metagenome | isolation source: seawater | place: Pacific Ocean: South West | collected 2011 | reverse complement strand
TATGAATTTTTCCAAATACTAAAACATCAAAATAAGGCCGTGAATAGATCCAGTCGATATAGTCAGGAGTTTCCTTATCCCAATTTAAGTGATTTGCTCCTGCATCCATTCCCAAAATAATAGGCCGATCAGGGTTTAGAGATTCCCATTTGGCACGCACCGCCAATGCCATTGCTTCGATCCAGCGTTTGCTTGGTGCTGTTTTTAGGTCACCCCCCGTGATGAGATCACCAAATTCATGCACCAAATCGTAGTATACATTGTCCAGGTCATAGGTCATCTCAACTAATTTCTCAAACCAGGCTTTTTGAGCAGCAACCAATTCCGAATTATTATTTTCCACTGAATAATATATTTCCCTCCAATCATTTTTAGCTACCTCCGTAAACTCATTTACATTATGATCTGGGTTGAAAAAGTGGTACTTCCAGGATATGTTTTCGGGAAAATCCGGATTTGTTTGCCATCCGTTCCACATGAGTAAATGGATAATTATTCCTTTAGATTCAAGATATTTGCACTGGGCTCTGAATTTCTGCCAATATTCATCATTAAACTTGGTGAGATCAAAGAGTCGGCTCCCCCGACTTGTTTCCTCATAAGGAAATAGCACATTATCAATTTTACCTCCATTTTCCTTTGTTTTTATTTCAATTCCTTTCCAACTCAATGGCGGATAATCTCTCGAATGATTCATACCAAAATCAGCTTCCCAATTGGCCCAGTTCTTATAATCGAATGCATCCTCACTAAGCCAAAACATTCCATCACCAGCTCCACCACCAAATGACAACAGTGGCTGACCATTATAGGTAAAGTAAGCCATTCTAGTACCTGTCTTTTCTAATCGAATGGCTTGAGAGTGAGTCAATGAACTGAAACAAATAGAAATGAGAAAGTGTAAGAAAAGTATCTTATTTTTCATATTGAAATATCCAATTGCTTTAACTAATTAATATGTTCCATTTAATAACTACTCATTCCAATCATCTGTACGAAAAGATGAGGCAGGCAGACCAGCCGTATTGAACAAATCCCCAATGACAAAATCCTGAAATCCATAACGAACTGCAACTGGGTTGTCTACTTCATCCGATTCAAGCGTTATGCCTTCTTTTGTAATCTTAGCCTGGGCAGGATAAAATTTTCTATCATTACCAGCTATCGTAAAATTAGTTAGGTCTTTCCCATAAGAGGTCAACCCTTTTTCCGCATGATCAAAGGTTAGATAGACTTTCCTACCAGCTATCCTAAAATCTTTCAGCATCGGTCCCGACCAAGCAATCCCCTCTTTTCCGTACGTTTTTGAAAGTGCTATAAACCCCAACCGTTCCCCGACTTCTTTCTTTTGTGCTGGATGTATGCCTTTTTCATCCCCAATATCTAATAAGCTAACCAATCCACTATTTGGTATTTTATCCGCAGCCTTTAGCTGTGCTTCTCTAAAAAAGGCAGAATTCAATCCATTGTAACCGAAAGGTGCGATTTGAACATAGTAAAAAGGAAAGTCTCCCATTCCCCAATCTGATCTCCAACTTTCCACCAACCCTTGCATGAGCTCCTCATATTGCTCTGGTTTGTTTTTGTTGGATTCTCCCTGATACCAAATAATTCCACGAATACCATATCCGATCATTGGATGAATCATAGCGTTATAGAGTAGTGTCGGTGTCCTATTGGGCCGCTTTTTCTCCTCTAGCTTTTTTGGGATCTCCACCCAATTATAATTTCTAAGGACATCTGCACTCATCCATGCTTCAATTTTACTTCCACCCCAACTAGTACAAATGAGACCAACTGGTACATCTAGTGTTTCATTCAGTAGATCACCGAAAAAATAACCTACAGCACTAAAGTCTGCTACATTGCCTGGCAAGCAATGTTTCCATTTGCCCTTGAAATCGTCAAGTGGTTTGAGGTCACTGTTTCTGCCAACAGTAAATAACCTGATGTTTGGATTTTCTGATCTTGCAACAGCCTCATTTGAACCCTTGACAGGCTGGTTCAATAAGCCCCGCATTGGCATGGCCATATTTGACTGTCCAGAGCATATCCATACTTCCCCAATCAGCACATTACCAAGAGTAAGTGCTGCCCCATCGGAAATGACAATATCATACGGTCCCCCAGCAGAAGGTGTGCTAAGAACAAACTCCCAATTTCCTTCCTTATCTGATTTAGTTCTATAAATTTCATTGTTCCATGAGGGTGCCAGAGTGACTTCCCTCATTTCGGCGGAGGTTCCCCAAAACTTTACTTTTGTCTCCTGTTGCAATACCATATGACTACTGAAAATTGAGGGGAGTTTTATCTCTGCCTTTAATAGAAAGGAAACAAAAATGAAAGGTATAAATGCATATCTTATATTCATACTTGAACTGTTAACTCTATAAGTAACTAATTTTATTGGTATTTCAGATTTACTCAACCACAAGAACCCAATCGGATTGATAGGGTGCTTTGAACGCATAGGCACCTGCTTCTCTTGCTCCTATTGCAAGTTCTTTATATGGTTTTTGAGTATCAATGGCCTTCACCGATTTTTCCTCTCCATCAAATGTGTAATTAAGGATATCCGTATCCTCCTTGTAGTAGACAAAAAGCTGGTCTGATGACCTAAGACAGTACCCATTAGTCAATTGATTGTCTCTGCGCATGTCACTTCTAAACCTTTTATTCTCATTCCAGAAAATGGAGAAGGATTTTAATTCTTCTTTATTCTCATACACTCCGTCACCATCCAGATTCCCCCATATTGCTGCAACACCACCTGCCATGGTATGATGCCAGAGTCCTCGACGTGTTTCTTCTTCATCATAATCCTTTATAGGATACTTGCTGGGGTGTCTTATCCTATACCTGTCTTCAGAGAAGGAAGGCTTTCCGGGTCTATCTTTAATCATACTTACCAGCTCTTCATACCAGGGCTTATGCCATTCATAGCTTGAATAATCCATTGATTCTGAGATCTGCATCATTTCATTTGTATTGGACCGTGCACCCATTAGGTGGTTCCACCCTCTTTTTGACCACATGTATTCATGCCATTCGTTGAGTTGTTCACTTTTAACCCATTCAAACAGATCAAATCCATAAGACATGGTCCATCCTTTCAAAGGCCCGAGCTCCTTCGCAATTACATCCATAAGCCTCCGCTCCTGTTTACCCATGATACCTCCCACGGTACTTCGTGAAGTCTGACTTCGCTGGTGATCTCCCCAAACCCAGAAATGGACCGAACCACCTGCTGCATATACTTTTTGAACGATAAGCCTAACTTTATCAATGGTTTCCGGGTCTACGATGGAGTCTTTCTTACTCACAGTCTTGTCTCCGATGTGAAACCACTGACCTGCCACCATAAAGTGGATGCCTGTAAAGCCATGGTCGACGATAAACTCATCAATAAAGTCATCGAGATTATCCTCAGTAATCTTACTGAGATCCTTGCTAAGGGCATCTAACATAATGAAATTGGGAACAAATGCCTGTCCGGTTTTTGTCCAAACAAACTTATCCTTGAATGCACCTACTTCTCCCCGATCCATTTTAGTAGGTTGATCATATGAAACCAGTTTAAAATTTTTGTAAACCATACTGTCCAGTAATGACCAATATTTATATTTTCCAGTTCCTTCATGGTAGTACCCTGGAGCACTACCTAACCATATTTTTTGATTGTTTGGTGCATAATCAAAAGGTCCGGTCACCTGCCATTTTACTTCGTTATCAATAAAGACCGTGAATGATTGATTGCACCATTGTATTTTCATGGTATACCATTGGTCTTTATCCCATTCAAAGGACTCACCTGTTGGTTCTTCACTCCAGTCTCGCTGACTATTTTTAAAGACGGCTTCGGATGTATGATCTTTGGATGCATTCGCGCAAGAAACAACTGATTTTAAAGAATTCTTATTCTGCCTCCAGTGGACATTCCACCTAAAATGGTTCTGCTTAAAGGCATTCTTGTATTTTATGGGCTCCGAAATACCCAAACCATCGTACATGGCAAAAAAGCCATGATCTCCGTTTTCTGGTATTTCCTCTTGTGACATCCCCTTAAATTCAAACTCCACATAGCCCTCTTTTATAGGTTCATCCAGTTCATAAAGAATATGATTCTGTCCTTTCCCTGGTTGATACCCTTCCTTTACCCAGGTTCCTCCCACCATTATACCTGAGGTGGTACCAAGACTGAGATCTTCCTTAATAATTACATTTTCACTTTGGCTGAAGCCAAGCAATCCCGTTTGGAAGGTAATTATGAAGACTATAATATTATATTTCATTCTTTTTTTTATTATTTAATTGTATGAACTCTACAGAAATTTAACTTTCACGTTCTCAATTTTTGCTTTTCCTTCGGGAAAGTTTCCCGTTGCCTTTAAATCTTCCAAACTTAGGATTTTTCGGCCTTCCACTGTTAGGTTTATAAAGGTGATTTTGCATTCATATCCGGGCTCTGCCAAGAGATATAGTCCAGGAAAATCATCTGCGTTGTCTTGCCTCCCTGTTTTCATTACATTAAGATTTTCTATGGTCACATCGATGTTGCCTCTAAAGGGCTTTGACGTCTTCCAATTATCAATGGCGCTAACCTGGAGAATGGCCTTTTTTGCATACTCGATTGTTACATTTTTGATCCTTAGACCATCAATATCGCTATCGATATTACGATCACATAACTTCAACTGACCTGTGTGCACCATATCCAGACCGTCTACTTCAATTTCACTCATCCTAGTAAAAGCATGGGTACCCAATTTAAAACCACTCGCCTGACCATTTCTGATAATGTTATTGTAGACCTTGAAATCCAGCATAGGCACATAGGGTTCCTCTATGGTCTTTGGACAGATAGCATCATCTCCTGAGATGATCAGGTTGTTTGTAATCTCAACGTGTTGACAATTATCAGGATCCATACCATCCGCACCATGAGGATACCTGACAATGGCTGTATTACGAATCTTCAGGTAATTGCAGTAATGTGGAAAGAGCGCAAAACCCGCCCCTCTCAACTTCTTGCCATTTTTATGAATCCTTGCACCTCCCATCCGCATAACAATTCCTTCGATGGTTAGATAGTTTGCATTCCTGGGATCCAAAACCGGGGCAGTTGAAGTAAAATGAGTTTGGAGTGAACCTCTTCCTCTGATCGTAATGCTATCTTTATCATTAATAATCAGCGGGGTATTGTAATCCATAATAATGGCTCCACTTTCCAGGTAAACTGTTGAATTATTTTGCTTGACAGTAAACTGTCCTCTATAGATACCTTTTGGAAAGTACACAGTACCTCCAGGTCTGCATTGATCGAATGCGTGCTGTGGACTAAGAAAATCTTTAACATTCAGCACACTTGAGTCGTCCAGGTTGGGAATGTCTTCTTCCAAAGGCATCCCTATAATGGCCAAAATCCCTTCCTTTTCAGGGTTGGGATTGCTATCATTTGGAGAATTTATTCCTAGAATGAGCTTTTTAGGAGCGTCCAGTTCAAAGGTTAATATATTTCCATCAATTCTATAAGGGATGCTGTCTTTCAAGGGGCTTAGCCAGGTTTCATCCGGTATGATTTCATCTTTGAAGGTAACCTCAATGGTTACAGGCTCATTCATATCAAAATGTACATAACTTAGAAAGTTGTACATCTGATCATATATTGGCTCATACACTTTGTAATGATGAACAAAGGCCTCTTTTCCATTAAGCTTTACTGAATAGAATGAGCTTGGGGCATCAATATGCTCACCACCATGTACGATGACTTCTGCATGTATCAACGAGTACACAAAAAGCAGTATTAAAGCATAAAAGTGTCTCATTTTTAAGAGGTTATTATTGGTTTTCGATCCAAAATGATGAAGCCGGCAAACCTTGGGTATTAAAGAGTTCTCCAACTACAAAATCTTCAAAAGCATATCTCACCGAAACAGGTTCTTCAACTCTATCTGCCTGCAATAAAACGCCCTCTCTTGTAATAATCGCCTTTGCCCTGAAGTAGCGTTTGTTTTTGCCAGCAATTTCAAATTGAGTCAATGGCTTTCCATAGGATGTCAATCCGTTTTCCGCATGATCAAAGTAAAGCTTCAACAACTTACCTTCAGCTACCATTTCCCTCAAGACCGGTCCTGAATACTCAATTCCGGATAACCCATAGGTTTTGTTTAGTGCCAGGAAAGCCAACCGTTCGCCAACCGTTTTCTTATCTGCTATATGAATATTATTCTGTTCACCAATGTCCATGAGGCTTACCATTCCAATATTGGGTATTTTCTGTAAGGAAACCTTACGCATCGCATCCCTGATAAATGCTGAGTTTCCTGGCTCTCCGTAATTAAATGGAGCAATCTGGACATAGTAAAAACCAAAATCTCCAATTCCCCATTCAGCTCTCCAATCCCTGATCAAGCCCGGTAGTAGCTGTTCATATTGATTGGGCTTTTGCATATTAGATTCTCCCTGATACCAAATAACCCCACTAATTGAATATCCCACCATTGGATGGACCATGGCATTGTATAAACTGGATGGTTTTCTGCCGTACCATCCTTCTTTTTCATTTTTAGCAATGAATTCGAATTCATTAATCGTATTTCCACTTATCCACGGTTCAATCTTAGTCCCTCCCCGACAAGTGGTGATTAAGCCTACAGGAATATCCAATGCTTCATTGAGTAACTTACCATAGTAGTAGGCTACTGCACTGAATTGAACAACATGCTGAGGAACACATTCCTTCCATTGCCCTTTGAAATCGCTGAGTGGAGCATCACTGATATCATTCCCAATATTGAATAATCTGATATTTTCATTGGTAGAGACAGCCACCTCCCTATTCGCACCAAGTATTGGTTGATTCTTTAGCCCCTTCATGGCCATGGCCATATTAGACTGTCCGGCACACACCCAAACTTCTCCAATAAGAACGTCTTTTAATTTGATAGTGACGCCCTGATTTTTAATAGAAATTGAGTAGGGACCCCCGGCATTAGGTGTAGCCAATTCTATCTTCCAATTTCCATTCTTATCTGATTCCTTTATGTATTTCCTATCATCCCAGGAGGTTATGATACTGACTTCAGTCTTGGCATCTGCCTTTCCCCAAAGAGCTGCATTGCTATTCCGCTGCAAGACCATATGATCTCCAAAAATAGACGGTAACTCAACTTCGGCTCGGAGCCAACCCGATATTAAGATACAACTAAAGGTAATTATGAATTTTAGTTTCATTAGTATTAATTCTTTCGTCGTTTACTGAGGTAGAGATACCTCGTTTGATAGTCCTTCTTCAACCTTAATATTCATTGCATCAGTTGACTTTCCCCTGATATTCACATTTAATGTGGTCTTTCCCTTAATGACCAGATCTTCAGGGAACCCGGTACTTATTGAAATGTCGACATCTTTATTCTCCTTAAGAGTTATGTTCTTACCCCTTGACTCTTTTGAGTAAAAATCTTTTATCCTAAGCCTCTTTACCTGTTCTGAAATCAACACCTGCTTCTGGTCTGATTCCATGGAGATATTATTAAGCATCACTCCATCAACATATTTTAGATGAATCCCGGAATTAGATCGGATATCAATATCTGAGAAGGTGACGTCCTCAATGCTTTGTTCACCAAGACCATACAGATAGAAAGGGTATTCCACGTCGGAAAGGGTAATGTTTGAGAAATGGAGGTTCTTTAGTACTGGTGTGCTTTCGGAAACAGGCTTGTATTCAATGGAGTCTCTCAAATAGTACATGGCATTGAGATGGATGCCTGCAGGTACCTTATCATGGCAATGTAAAATATCTTTGATAATCACATTGCTGACCCTCACATTCTTCACATACCCTCCTCGTTCCCGATTGGTCTTAATATGAATTCCTTTACCTGTGTTTTGGATCAGACAGTTACTGATCACCACATTCTCGACTCCTGCTGACATCTCACTGCCGATCGCTACCCCTCCGGCCCCATGGAGCATAGTGCAATTCAAAATTTGAATGTTTTTCGAAGGCTTATAATTATCTCTGGCTTCTTTTCCTTTTCCTGACTTAATGGTGATGCAATCATCACCTACATCAATTACACAATTTGATATAGTTACATTTTGACTTGATTCGGGATTAATGCCATCCGTATTAGACGACTCTTCCGGATTTTTTATATAAAGGCCATCTGCAAGTACATTTTCACAGTTTACAAAATGAACAGTCCAGAATGGTGAATTTTTAATGTTTATGTCTCTGATTTTGATGTTAGAACTATTGAAAAATTGAATAAATAGCGGTCGTTGAAACCCTGATTGATCAGGATTCTTTATACCCGGATTTTCCTTTAAATAGATCTCTTGCCATTTGTTGAGTGGGACTTCAATACCAGCCCGATTCTTCCTCTTCAGTTCTTTGATGGTCTTTTGCCAAATATCACCCTGACCATCTACTGTTCCCTGTCCAATAATGGAGACATTTTCTACCTCATACCCATAGATAAGTGGCGAAAACCCATTACAATTAATCCCCTGAAACCTGGTAGGAACCATTGGAAGATAGTCATCAAAGTCTTCACTGAATTTAATGGTTGCACCTGCATCTATATATAGGGTAATGTTACTCTTCATATGAATGGGACCTGTTAGGTAGTTACCTGCAGGAAAATAGACTGTACCTCCTCCACTCTCCGCAGCCATATTGATTGCTTTCTTAATGACTTCGGTATTTTTGAAATTCCCATCATTTACTGCTCCCACTTCCAGAACATTTAGAAAGGGTTCGGCATGACTCGAAATACCCTGGATCAGAAATAAAGTTACTGACAGGATAAACACTTGGATCTTTATAAACATTTGGTTGTTTCCTTTTTATTCTATTTCACTAAAAATATTTTCACTCCACCCGACAGGCCTCTTTATTTCATGGTTATCAACCCCATCCAACAAAGCATAATTTGAACTCGTAGACCCACCAGAATAGAGGGCTGTTCCTATAGAAAGATTTTTCACATCTACAGCGATTATTGGAACCCTTGGATCCTCTTGATCACTACTGAAAATAAGGTCGCCAATAATGAAATTTTTGACATGTCTGACAAATAAAACTGATGATGGAAGATTACCCCAAACCGTAGGCTGAGGATAAGCTTTTTCCTTTTCCGGAACCTCCAGGTGACTTGTAATGAAGTCCCCTTCACGAAGTCCACCAGTATTCCTTATTTGGACATTGTTAAGTATTACATTTTCGATATAACTACCCGGAATAGCAGTGATCGAATTTGAAAAATTACCTGTGTTATAAGCGGTCAGGTTGCTAATAGAAATATTCTTCATTTTCCCAACCGAGGGTTCCGGTGCATCTTTAGTATGTTTTCTTCCTCTGTTTCCAAGGCGGATATACAATGGACATTCTGTCCCCTCAATCGTCACATTGCTAATACTGATCCCTTCCATGATACCACCATCAACAATCTCCAGGGAGATACCCGTAATGCCTTTTGATGTTCCATAAATGGGTTTTGAAGGATACCGACTTGGTTTGATCACACAATTATTAATATTGATATTTCTAAACCCACCTGTGGATTCGGTTCCAGCCTTGATGGCATTACAAAAACTAGAGACAACACAATTGGTGATGGTAACATCTTCTGTCGGGGCACTTCCTGTACTTTTTAAAGTGATGCCATCATCGTCCGAATCAAAGATTGAATTGGAAATAGTCACCCTCCTGCACCCATCAATATCAATGGCATCATTGTTTCTGTTTGAATGATTGTAAACTTTAATATTATCAATCATCACATCTTCACAGTTCAGATAATGCTGATTCCATATTCCGGAATTCATCATCGTGATGCCTTCTACCCTTATATTTTGACATGAGATAAAGAGTATATTTCTTGGACGTCCATCCCGATCACCTCTCAGGAGTTCCGGTTGTGGCTTCTGGTCCGCACCCTGTCCATCAATGGTTCCAAACCCGGTTATTGATATATCGGAAGTCCCTTCTGCATAAATCAGGGCATACCACCCTCCGGGATCTTTTTGAGATCTGTAAACTGGCAGCGGCTGTCTAGGGTAATCCTTATGTTCAGTACTACCTAATAATACAGCTCCACTTTCCAGGAAAAGATGAATATTATCCTGGAGGATCAACGTACCAGTCAAGAACTTACCTGAAGGAACATATACCGTTCCGCCACCATTTTTGGCACATTCATCTATGGCTTTCTGAATACTGTTTGTGTTCAGGGTAACAGCATCCCCTACTGCACCATAATCCTCGATGTTGTATGTCTTGATCTGTGACTTACCTGGAGGAATGATTACGGTGACAATGAAAGCCAGTAACAGTATTTTTATTTTATTGTTTGCTACTATTCTAGCTGTATGTTGCATAATTCTGGTACCTATCATTTGTTGTTTAACTGCAGAGAAACCTCCCTCATGACTGATCCTCCTATTAAAGTCCTCCCAGGTTGACTATATTATATCCTGCTGCTGTCAGTTTTTGATTTACTTTGTAGAAAGAAGACGCATAGCGCGCTTTTGCTCGTTTATTGTCTTTGGCATTTTTATCCGCCCATATCTGAATCCTGCCATCAGGGAAATAAAGTAAAACCTGTTCACCAGGAAGATCCAAAAATTTAGAAGCCATCGCTACATGTGCTTCTTTGCCAGCTTTGCCGAGAATATTCCCTTTATTGTCATAAAAATTCCCATCTCCCTGTTCACCTACGGCACAGATCAATTCGTGGATCCCATCTCCGTTTAAATCAACCGGCAAGGTAGAAAACACAGGGTACGGCGGATCAATCCTTTTCCCTGAAAAAGTATCATAGATGAATGCATCATAATCAGACCGGATAAAGCCGTCGGGACCAGCCACTTTATGACCAATCCTGATACTCATACTAACTGGAGCTCCTTCTTCTCCCAACATACCACACCAGCCCATGTCCATATGTCCTTCCTCCAGGTCACTCCAAACACGATTACCCTTCGCATCATATAAGACGACCCTTGGACTAAATTTTCCCGTCTCCCGGCAAGTATAGATATACCAACTTTTTTCCTTTCTGTTCCAGACAGGTTGAACTACATCAGAATGTCCCCAATACTCTTCTCTGTCAGCAATGAATTTGTATTTTCCCGAAGCCATTTCAATGCAGCGCTCTCCCCACATGAATTCATCATTCCCGTCTCCATCCAAATCAAACACTGCTGTCATATGACTTCCTCTTGCTCCATCCTTATCATTAGGTATTTCCAACTCCCACAGAAGATTAAACTCCGAATCCCAGCTTTGCAACCGCATATCAGAATATGTTCCTGTGGCAGTCACTAAAACAGACTTTCCATCCACTTGTCCACCAAAGATGAAATACCGAAACTGATGGCTTAACCGATGATTTATTCCTAAGGGTTTCCATGGCTGCTGGGTGAGCGTCTCACCAGTTTTTACATCCAGTTTCTCAAGCACATAAGTAGTGGGGTTAAATGGGTGGTCAGGATCCGTATTATTTGTTAAATAGATCTCATCAGTTCCGTCACCATTCATATCCATCGGATAAACCGGACTAAACCAGGTACCGGGTAGCAAGGACTCTGGCATTTCCTTCTTCCAAAGCATTCTACCCTCCATAGTAAATAAGGCCAATTTTAATGTATGTTTAGGTAAAAAGAACATCTTCACGTAGGGATCAACGTCCTTTTCTTCGGAGTAAACAAACAATAAAGCACGATTACTTTCGGTAAGCTGAACCGGCACGGCCCGAAGTTGTCCCAGGGTGGTCCCAATATTGAAATCGGATACAACCTCAAGATTCATTTTTTGACCAGTTGCCATCAAAGTCAAAGTCATCAAGACAATTACTAATACCTTACGATTCAAAATCATTTGACTAAATATTGTTTGTCCTTTCATCCTTCTATTATTCCCTTTTATTATGTCTTGCTTCATACCACTCCTCATAAGATAGTACTCCATTCTCTTCTGCCCATTGATCATAAGCATTTGCTAATTCTTTCAATTTCTCAGGGTATTCCTGACTCAAATCATTCAGTTCTGTCCGATCCTTTTCCATGTCGTACAACTCCCAGTCTTTACCTGACAAAGAAACAATTTTCCATTTACCTTTTCTGGCAGCTCTTTTCCCGGTATGCTCCCAGAAAAGAACATCTTCTTTATGAACAGGCTGTTT
>MDTD01032007.1_pt1 | contig 12195 bp, 12 predicted proteins | sample 811221 | NCBI WGS metagenome assembly MDTD01 (sample SAMN05326646, study PRJNA326480) | marine metagenome | isolation source: seawater | place: Pacific Ocean: South West | collected 2011 | reverse complement strand
CTGTGTAAACTGGTTCCGTACCGATGAAGACGGCAAATTCCTCTGGCCTGGTTTCGGTGAGAACATGAGAGTGCTCAAGTGGATCTTCGAGAGGGTCTACGGCAAAGTATCAGCGGATCAGACAGTGCTCGGTTGGATGCCTAAATATGAGGATATCGACTGGTCCGGTCTTGATTCCTTTACCGAAGAGCAGTTTGATGCTCTGATGAAACTTGATTCCGAACTCTGGCAAAAAGAGCTTGCTACCCATGAAGAGTTGTTCGACAACCTCAGCAAGCGCTTGCCCAGGGAGATGACCCTCAAGCGTGAATTGCTCAAACTGAGCTTCATGCGCTGATAATCAAGACTCATGTCCTCTGGAAAAATCCTATTTCTATCCGCTTCCGATTCCGCAGCGAGTAAGGTGGCCCAGCTACTTTTCTCCGCCGAGTCGGAGCGGGTTGAACTCGGCTGGATGGCAGATTCGCGGGTGGTGTCTGCCTCCTGCGAAGGTGCATCCGCGGATTCGGATGGTGCAGGCGCTTCTCCGGAGCTGGATTTTGATCTTGCCGGCTCCAGGGTGATTCTGCTTTTACCCGGGTCTGAACTGGGGAAAGGTGATAAGTCTTCCTTGCGAATCAGGATGGAAGCTTTTCTGCCGGATCGTAAGAGTGCAGGATATGAGCTGGAGATCTGGCAAATTCCTGAACATGGAACGGAGCCCGAGCACAAGATAAAACTTGAGGAGTCGCTCAAGGCTGACATCGCAAGTTATGCGGTGAGGCTTATTATGCAGGGCGGTCGTCGCACCCCCTTGCCCCAGGAGACCACCGGCGGTGGCAAAACTTCTACTTCGGATAAAGCCGGAAGTGCAAAAAATGCCAGAGTTCGAGTTGCCCTGGAGTCAAAGGGAAGGCGAGGCAAGCAGGTGACATGCATTACAGGCTTGCCCCTCGATGACGAGGAGATGCAAGCTGTTGCCACCAAGCTTAAACAGCGTTGCGGCACCGGTGGTACTGTCAAAGAGAGGCGTGTCGAGATTCAGGGCGACAACTGTGACAAGGCTCTTGCACTACTAGAAGAGCTTGGATACAAAGCTAAGCGTTCCGGTGGACCCTCGAAGAAACGCTGATCTCTCTAATGCTTGGGCTTCTTCTTTTCCGTTTTTGAACTGGCTTTCGTTTTGGTGTCTGATTTAGCCGCTCTTGCTTTTTTTATGGCTTTATCAATTTTGGGCGTGAGAATTGTCTTCTTCAGACCGGTCACCTCTCTAGTGAATTCCGGTCCTATCTTTATTCCTTTGCGCCCGGTCGGGCTCTTGTAATAATTTACCAGTGTTCTCAGCTCCGCTTCAGAAAAACTCTTTGCGTATTCTTCGGCAAAGATATCGTTCATTCTCCGGGCTATGTCGATATCTTTCTCCAGAACTAACCTGAGAGCTTCGTCGAATTTGTCCGGTGGTACATTCTTGCTGTGGAGAAAACGGGCAAGTATCGTCAGCTTAGATGACTGTATTTGTGTTTTGATCAATTGGGCGGCGACAGTTTCTACTTCCTTTTCGGTGCCCGAAAGTGCAAAGACTTCCCTGGCAAGAGCCAACTTTGTGTTGCCGGACTTTGATTTGGAATTGGATTTGGCATTATTTTTTGAGCTACCGGTAGATTTTGCCGGTCCTGCTCCCCTTGCTTCCTGCCCGTTTGATAACGGCAGTAGGAAGAGCAGACTAACTAAAAAACAGGTGACTTTTCTATTCAAGGATTTCATCGAACACATCCATATCTTCTCGGGCGCCACCGTTTGCGCCACCATCACCCGCTATGGCCTGGAGCCTCTTCGCCAACAATTTCTCCGCTTCGGGTCGGAGTTGCTTGATCAGTTTGATCATGCTTCGTTTGACAATTTTTGAATCATTGGCAGTCGCTTTCTTTCCAGCATCCGATTTGTAGAAGGCAATCAATGCTTTCATATCGGCTGCCGTATAAAATTTTGAATAGACATGCCTGTATATTGCTAGAAGCGTCTCTTTGTAGTCCGCTTCAAAGTCCGTATTGAAGCGCTTTAGCATTGCTTCCGTATCGAGAAGGGCTTCATCAAAGACCTCTTTCCTGGAGAGCTTTTTGTTTTTTGAATGCTCTTTGACCTTTTCCCGGATTGTTTTTATTCTCAGGCTTCTGGTCACCCGATACCAGGACTGTTCTATACTCTCATTCATGTCTATGAGTTCGAACAATTCGTCCAGAGCCTTCAGTTGATTGGCATCCGGCTTTTTGAGCACTATGGTTTTGGCAACAGTTTTCTTTGGGGTGGGTTTGGCCTGAGCCTCATCGGAATAGGCAAGAACGCACTGAGCGTTCCAAGTGATAGCAAGCTGATGAAAGTTGCTCGAAGCATCGGCATATACGAGACTATCCCCATCGAATATTTGGCATCATAAATGACCCCGCACCAATAGTCAATTGTGAATCATTTTCTCCAGTGTATAGAGCCCGAAGGCTGCCAAGACATTGATGGCAGCAAGCACGGCCCAATAGATAATAGCGTCTCCAGCGCCTCTGTCGAGAACGGCTAAACCCACTGCCGGTCCGATGGAGCCGGATATTCCCCAGCAAAGTGAGTTGATGGCAAGATATGTGGCTCGAGAATCTTTGGGTGAAATCTCCACCACCAGTGATGATGCCGCTGGTCCATAGAGAGAATTTGCCACCGCTACCAGGGTCACAGCCAGGATGGCAACCATCACCGGTACCGGTGCTCCAGTACCCAGGTAGGCGATAACTCCCTGGGCGACTGTCCAGAAAAGACAGGCTCTTATCAAAACATCCGTTTTCCTTTTCGCGCTCATCATCCTTGCGATGGGCATGACGAATAGGGAGAGCATTACAATATAAAGTGAAAAAATCGTGGAGACGATTCCAGGTTGAAATCCGCTTGCTCCATTAGAGGGAACCATGTTTGAGAAATAGAGCGGCAGGGTTGAACTCATTTGCAGGATATTGTTGGTGAATAGTAAATTGAGCACCGCGAAAAGCACTAGCTTGCCGTCTTTGAAGGCGCCGGTCCAATTGGAGATAATACCGCTCTTGCGATCTTGTTTTTCCGGAAGGGTTTCTTTTATGCCTTTGAGGATGAAAGCGAACAAGAGCAAATAGGAAAGGGCGTCCAGAATAAAGAGGATTCGATAGGCGGAGTGAAAGCCGATTATTAGTCCACCGGCGATCACGCCTAATCCAAGACCCAGATAATCCGCCATCCTTGTAAGAGCAAAGGCTTCGTTCAGGTTTTTGGGATCGGTAACATCAGAGATGAAGGACTCTGCTGCCGGCCAGTAAAAACCTATTCCAATACCGGTGAAAATATTACCCAGGAGAAATTGCCAGAACTGGTCGGTGGCGGCAAAGAACGCCGCTCCCAGGGCAAGAAAGAATGATGCTATCAGAAGACCACCCCTGCGTCCCACCCGCTCCGAATCAGCCAAACTGCCGCCGAGAAATCTTCCGATGACACCGAAGAAGCCTCCACATCCTATTCCGATACCAACACTGGTAGCGGAGATGCCGGCTACGTTGACGAAGAAGATTGGCGCATAGAAAATAGTTAGACCGGTGCCGATAGCTGAAGCCAATCTTCCCAGGGAGAGGATGACCACCTGCTTGTCAAGTTCGGAGATGATTGGAATTTCGAGCTTCAGTGCTTCAAACGCTCCAGAATATTCTTTATTTGCTGTCTGTGGACAGATTGATGTCTACCGGCAAGAATATACCATTCTCTCGCGTTGAGAGGTCCGAACCAGGGATGGGGATAAGTGGCTTTGGGATATTTTTCCAGAGCCTTTGTATCAATTGAATCTATAAAGTTGCCGGATGCCTTTTGGAAAGCCTCCCGGGCTTCTAGAAATTCTGTCTTTGAGTCTGGTTTGACATCTTGAATGAGGACAGGCTTTTTATTGGTACCACCTTCGGTTAAATCCTTGACGGCGGCTGCTATGCCTGAGTCGACGATAGCGAGATGCTCCAGCGCCATGGTCACTGACCAGTAACGAGAGTTGTCTTCTAGTCCCCGCAGCCTGGGAATTAGCACGCGCTTTTGAGCATCGCTTTCGGCGAGATCTTCGGTTAGAGCAAGGATCTTAGTCGTCTCATTCTGGAAGAACTTTTTCGCCTGCTCGCAGGAGGTTTTCTTATATATTGATGGGAACAGGATATATTTGGCCAGGAACCATTCATAGAAAGGTAATCCACCGCCCGGTTTGCCTACTTTAGGCTCTGTCTCTGCCGCTGTATTCATCGGTTGCTTATTGCCTCATTGAGAGTGTCTTTCTGTTTGTAGGTTGAGGAGGTTGTGTTCAATTCTCCGGTGGATTTCGCGTAAATCCACTTGCATTTTGCAAGTAATAAAAGGTTATCACATGCCACTTGCATTATGCAAGTACCTGTTACAATAGAGGAATGAGTCGCAAGAGTGATAAAGTCGAAGACTGTTTAGCCGAGTCCAGGTCTCCCTGTGCTATTAGCAACGTCCTGGATATTTTCGGAGACAAGTGGACTTTGCTTCTTGTCAGAGATTTGATCTTTTACGGCAAACATGAGTACAAGGAATTTCTGGCCAGCCCCGAAGGCATTGCCACGAATATTCTCTCGAACCGACTGAAAAGACTTCAGGCTGCCGGAGTGGTGAACGAGATCTCCCATCCTGAAAATCGCTCCAGGAAACTTTATTACCTGACAAAGAAGGGTAAGTCGCTTCTTCCCATTCTCAGGGAGATGCTGGTCTGGGGAGAGAAATATCTCCCGGAGAAGACCGAGGTCATGAAGCCCATTTTTGAGCGATTGAAAAAAGACGAAAAGGGTTTCGTTAAAGAGATACTGGGTCGTCTCAGGAAGTGGGAGAAAGAGTACTTGCCTGATTAGGTCCCGGATACTAGTGGTTGTACGCGAACGATTTTGGCCCGCCGCGCTCTTGTTGGAGCTGTTTGATCAAAACGTCCTGGTTCTTTCTCATGCCGTGAACTCCACCATGCCAGCCGAACATGACAAAATAAAGATCTTCTTTCTGGGAACGCATCACACCAACCAGTGCGCTGACACCGCCGTCGGTGTGGGTTAGTGTTCCGGTTTTGGCCACCACGCTACCTTTTTCGTCTTCCGAAGTAAATCTTTTTTCCAGAGTGCCGTTATCAATTCCGGCGACCGGCATAATGCTCTGGTATGAAAGATTGTGTCTCTCAAGCTCTTCGCCCAGGGCGCGGAGCACCTTCATCATATGTTTGGGAGTGATCCGGTTCTGTCCAAGACCACTGGCGCTGGTTATTTTTATACTCTCTTCCGGAATACCGAGGTCGTCGGTGGCTATCTCTTTCAGCTTGGGTACACCGCCGATAACACTACCGATTCTCTCCGCAGCGCTATTTAAGGACTTGCTGAGCATGTGCTTGAGGGTGCTTCTCAAAGATTCCGAATCATGTTTCAAGACCACGATGGCGCTCTCCGGCGCACTACCGAGTTCGACTCCCCCGTCTATGAGAACCTTGCTGTCACTCATTCCATATTTAAAAATTCTGGATAGACCCTGACCGGAAGTTCTGGCATTGCCGTTGCAATAAAGTGAAAAATCTTTGGAGACAACCAGCTTGCCTTTCACTTGTTTGACCCCTTGAGCCGCCAGAGCTTTCACCAGTTCATAGGAATCTGTCTTGCCGAACTCCGGGTCATTGCCCTGGACATACAAGTTGCCGTCGAGGATGCCGCTATCTTCATCCAGGGCGCCGTCCATATAAAGTTCGGTGGTGAACTGATGGGCCGGACCCAACTCTTTCAGGGCTCCGTAAGCCGTCAATAATTTAATTGCCGAAGCCGGATTGAAGGACTTGTCAGAGTGTTTGTCGGTAATGATTTTTCCGTCCGGAGATTGAATCAGTATGCCTAGCTGAAGAGGAGCATGCCACTTCTTCTTCGCTTTGTGTTTTCTTCTACGTTTGTAGTGACCACGTTTGCGCTTGGAGCGCTTGTGGCTGGAACGTGTTTTCTTGCTACTTTTGTGACTGCTTTTCCCTGAAGACTTGCTGCTTCTAGCGTCTACTTCGGTGGGTATCAGCCAGGAGAATGCCAGGGTCAGAATCATTAAAAATGCTATCAAGGGATTTGGCTTTCGCCTGTCTTTGATCATATGTCTGGAACTCCTGGAAAAAGCGCGAAGCATAGAATGCAAAAACACTTCGAAATGGCTTCAAGAAAACTGCAAAATATAGATGGAAAATTCAGAGAAGATGGAGAGATTAACGAGTAAGAAGATTAAACGAGGATATCTTCTATTCTAATTATTTACCCGAAGAAAAGCTAGACTTATCGGGAATTAAAAATATCGAGATCCGGGATGACCACAAGGTTGTTGCTGGCGGACGAGGTCACGAAGATACCGCCGTTCTTCTTATAGGGGAGAAAACCTTCCAACTCCACCCCGGCAGGTTCATCTCCCGGCTTTATCGTGAGCATGGAGATTCGGAATTTTGCGATGCTTGCTTTGGAAGTGGCTACTGTCTCTCTGGCGAGATTTTTCTGATCCAATTCGAAGAGTTTGTTGAGGTCAATTCTATCTAGCCTCCATCCTTTCCCCGGGGTAAGGTTTTGAATAAAGGTAAGTTCGTGCGTCTTTATGTCGTAGTGGAGATTTTGATTGTAGGGACCGCATGGGATTCTATGTTTTAGAACGCCCTTTTGCGATGTTCTATCGCTATTGAGCAAGACTGCTGGGTCATATAGCCTCAGCTCCGGTGAACTGTCACCGTAGTCGGCGGTGGCTAGAAAAGTTTTTCCCCGGTGCTCCAAAAACACCGGTCTGGTACCGTTGATGGCAAGGTCATCACGAACTCTCTTCAGAATACAGTTCTTTAAATTGCCCTGTTTTAGAGCACGCTCCCAGTTAAATCTATAAATAGTCCCGGTACCATTTACGGTGTCTCCGATCACGGCGCCCCATTTCTTGTGCCAGGTCAAACCCGTGGGATGATGGACCTTGATCTTGTCCTTCGAAGACAATTCGATGGAGCGACCGGTCGGCTTCAGGTCTTTGTTCAACTCGATGATAACGCCCTTGTGCTTGCCCGCTTGAAGCTGGTCACCATAAAGGTAGTAGCGCTCACCAAGTTTGCTTATTCCCTGCGCTTCCCCCACATTGTTTATAGTAAGCCTGGTGGTTTTGGTGAATGTTGCTCCACCGTTTCCATGAATTTGCCCTGGCGAGGAATTATCATAAGCCGGCACTGCTGCCGTAGACATAGAGAAAACGCTAAGGGCAAGGACTATCGGGATATGGGCTCTGGGGGACAATTTGTGATTCCAACTAAGCAAGTAGGAAGTCATGATAACAGAAGCTGTTGAATTTTTTGTCTCTGTGGCAAAATAGAATAGTCAGGTATCCCAGTAGCTCCCAAATCTGGATATTCTTGTGCCGGACAAACCCATAAATTCAAATAGAGCAGGCGATGAGCCTCCTAGAAGCAGAGATGGCGAGGTGAGCCTCAAGGCGGAGGTGGCTGAGTCATCCCAGGCTGACGCAGGCGGCATGAAAAGTATCGAAAAGAGCCGGACCAATAGGCATTCGGGGTCGGCATCGGAAGACTCGTCAGGGGACGCCGACAGCATCACTATCGAGTCCATTGATAAAGATGGAAAAAGAACAATTGTGGCTTCCAGGCTAAAGGGTGGAAGCGAGGGAGATTTGACTGTAAAAGAGGCAGCCGGGACGGACACTCGAAACTTCAATACCCAGGACCTGGAAGCTATTCAAGGCGATAACACGGTTCCCCAGCAGAAAAGAGAGTTGGCTGAGCAGCTGCAGGAAATGCGTGTTCAAGCAAAAGAGAAGGGCATCAATACAGAGCCGATAGACCAGTTCGTAAACGAGTCTTTCGATAAGGAGTTGAATAATCTTCGCCAGTCGCAGGATGATGCCGGTCGGGAAGAAGGTGGTTCATTTAAGGCTATCAGTCCTGAACAGATAGATGAGAAGACATTCTCTCTGGGGCTCAGATACGATGTTTCGGAATCTAAGCCGGAAGCCCAGCCGGAAACCCAGCCGGAAACCCAGCCGGAAACCCAGCCGGAAACCCAGGCAGAAGCCCAGCCTGAGGTCCAAGAAGTCTTTCAGGATTTAGCCAGCTTGCCTTTTGATAAGCAGATTCAGGTGCTGGGCACGGGCATCCAGGTTTTCCATCAGGAGCTATATCGTCAGGAGTTGGAGATAGCCAGAGGGACTTTTGAGGGAGTAGGAGAAGGCTTCGAAGCCATTGTCGCTGACGCCCGTACCCTGGTAAATAACGTCGGTGCCGTCTGGCAGTTTGGTCAGGACGTGATGACCAATAATCCCCGGGCGCTTGAAACTGGCGCTTCTGCCGGAGAAGCGATTGGAAAGACGCTTGTGGGTGGCGTCAAACTCTTTGAGATTTCCCACAAGTATCTCTACGACATTGGTTATACCGGTGATTACGGCAAGCCGTTTCAAGATTTGTCAAATCTGGCCAGGGAGCTGGATCGACGCTGGACCGAGCTAACTCCGGCAGAGAAGGCCAAGCTGACTGCCAAGTTGTCTACTCAGTTTCTGGGCGAAGCGGCGGTTCCACTAGGTGCCGCAAAGATAGCTAAGTCTGAGAAGGTCGTTGTCGCTCTGGAAGAGATGGCGCAGAAAGCCTCTGTGCTGGGAGGTAAGACCCGGACCAAAGTAGTGGACGGTATTGCCGACGTGGTGGATGGATTGACCGATATGGTCACTCCTGCAGAAGAGCTCGCCACCGCCGGTGGTCCTGGAGGAGGACTGAGGCGGCAAAAACTTTCGGAGTTTATCTCAGAACGTCGCCAGCACCATGACTCCGGCGGCGGTACCAGGAAACTGGCTCAACCAGCGGATCGACCTGAACTTTCGGAGTCGGCTTCTTTTAAAGAAGAGTATTTAGAAAACCCGGACTTAAAAGGCAAACTTCTAGGAATGCTCGATGACTTCGGATTCAATCATAAAAGACGTCTCGAACGGTGGCATGCCGAAGAAGCAATCCGCCTGAAGGAGTTGGCTGATCCCTTAGAAGCAGGAATTTCCAATAGGGAAGCGGCCGATAGGGCGATTGAGATCATGGTCAAGCCCTGGGGACATGAAGATCCTAAAGTTAAAGAGCACTTTGAGCTATGCAAGAAAGCACTAAAAGAGTCGATTCCACCGGATGATATCATGGCTCTTTATGGCAAAGGGGGCGAGGATGCCTATAGCATCCACTATCCGAACAAAATTAGTGATATCGACTTTGGCCTTTCTCGGGAGAAAGCGTTCGACTATGGCGATACCAGAGTGCATCATCTAGGAGGTGTTACGGTTCCGGAGCGCAAAGTTACCTGTGTGCCGAGATTGCGGAAAGATGATGGAACTGGAAAGTGGTTGATGCAAAAATATGTTCCAGAGACAAGTGAGACTTTTGAGTTTGTGCCAGATGGAGTAGTGAGACACGAGATCGCAATGAGCCTTATGGATATAAAGGGATGGAAGACTCCAGAAGGGCGATTGATTTATGAGAGATGTAGTGCTAGTGCAATAGAGAGACGCAGCAACTTAGTAGGAAGACTAACTGAATTGGAGACGAATTCTGAGCTGTTTGAGTCTGTGCAGCAAGAGTTGACACTGTTTTCCAGGATCAATGATCACCTTAGAAGAAGTTCCATCGGCATAGAGCAGACTCTTGCAGACCTATACGCCCGGCAAAAGGGAGGTTCTTGTCATGGAGAGCGAATCGATTTATTTTTATCCGAGTTATTTTCTGATTTAGAGAAACACTATGGATGGCAATTACCTACAGACCTTTAGGAGAGATAAGGTGGTTTTTGACAGAATTTCTATCAATCGAATCAAGAAGCGTTGGCAGGCAATAATTGATGAAGGCAGGTTGGTATCGGTAAAAATGACCGAGAGTGGTTCAATTATTGTCGTCAAAACAGCCGAAGCAAGTGTTGGCAGTCGCACCATCAGCAATACTTTTGCGGATCCTTATACGCCTGATGAGCCAGCATTTAAAGCGCTTTTTGAAATTATTGAGCCGATGAATCCAGGAGAAACTAGATTCTTCAATTTTTCAAGAGCAGACGAAACCACAGAAGAATTGTATTCTCTTGAACTATTAGAATACATGTTCAGCAAAAATCAATTTCATAGCGTGGAATTGAAAAATGATGGCGCCGTAGGTCTCTTTTACGAAGATGAAAGAGATGGCGCAATGCATGAATTGTTGTTTGCAGGCAAAGAGCATATTGATTTTATTCTGGAACGAATAGGACCTATTGAAGCAGGTGAAAAGATCTACTTCAATATAGAAGAGGGTAAGCATTAGGCATGTCTGCAGGAGTCTATGGTCATACAACAATTTTGATGTATGGGAGGAGGTTGTTTTCAATGATTTTTGATAAGATTGCAGTAAACAGACATAAGAAAAAGTGGCAGCAACTTATTGATGAAGACAGGCTCATCTCAGTGAAAAGAGTGTCTGGAGATAATCTTTTAGTACTAAATATGGTTGAAGCTGTAGTTAATGGCAGAAAAATCGTAAACACTGTATCTAACTCTTATTCTATTGAGAGTTCAACTGGTAGAGCTTTACACTCTATCGTAGGACCATTGCAGATTGGTCAGGCTAAGTATTTTGGTATGAACCATGACGCTGTCGATTTCGAAGAAGTTTATACTCCAGAAATTTTGGAGATGAGTCTCAAAGCTAAATTTGCTCGAAAAGCGGAGATGACTGAAGATGGAAAGATTCTACTTTGGATTGAGTATGATGCTGAAAGACCGCTTCGATCGATGGACTTTAGTTCGAAGCCATTTCTTGACGCAATTCAAAGCGTCACTGGTCCCATGAAGCCCGGCGATGTCTATCACTTCAAGAGTTCAGAAAGTGAATGAAGCGCATAGTCTTTTGAACTAGCCTATGGTCATACAACAATTTTGATGTATGGGAGTAGGCAGGATTTAGTTGCAATATTCGAGCGCAAAACAATCAGAAAACGGCTTGGGCAGGCAATTCGAGCAGGTGTTCTGGGCAAGTAGTCTAAGAATTTACGCAGCTGGAATTCCTAGAAATGAATGTTTAGCCGTTGTAGTTGCCGGTGTCCGGTTCGGGCAGAGCGCGAGCGGGCTGTCCGGGTTCTAGGATGGTTGTGTGCGTTCTGTCTTCATTGGTATATGGTTGATTGAATTTCCACTGGACTGTGTAGTCGCCATTTGGATTCTCCTGGGTCTGGAAGTCTACAGTGTAGTTTCCATTGGGCTGAAACTTATCCGCTCCGTATTTGCGATTGGCAGAGTCTGTTAGTCTGTCGGCAAAGTCATTGAGACCATTGGGACCGAACTGTTTATAGAACCCCTGGGCAACGGCATCCAGGGTGTGGAAGTCCGGCCCATTAGCGAATGCCGCATCGCGAGCGTTTTGAATAGCATCAGATCCTAACTGGCTCAGACGGGTACCTCTATCTCCAGGCTGCCACTGGCTCTGCCTGGAAGCATCGAAGTCCTGACTGTTGGTGAAGGGACCTCCATGAAGATTGGGCGATTCTGGATATCTATCCCTGGCGCTTGGTTCGGCGGTGACTGAAGCTTCTTTGAGACCGTATTCTGTTGAGCCAGCTTCGGCGTCGGCTTCCGCTGATTCATAAGCGGCGTCGGTGTCTAGTTGGGTTCCGGTCTCAGATACATCATTTGAGTCGAATAGTTCAAGGTCGGTCAGATATTGGCTAGCCGTGTCGGGACCAGCGGAGTCCGTCGCGAATGCCCCTGTGCTGTCCCTCAGGTCACTCACTTCATTTAAGGCGCTAACCGATGTATTGTCTCCGCTCCCCTCAATTTGGGTTTGCTCTAAAGGTTGATGGATTTCTTGCATAGAAACGTGCTCCTGAAATTTCAGACAGCTTCATAAATTTAGCTGAAAGCAAGCTGAAAGAAAGCTGGCTGGAAATTGGCTGGAAGTTGTAATTAGTAAGGCGCGAATGGTGCTTAAACTCTATTATCAACATTCGAACCACTTCAATGTGACAGTTCGAAAAGACCGTTTCTAACGTCCGATTCTAGCGCCCGTTTCTAGCGTCAGTTTCTAGCGCCCGTTTCTAGTTTCCGTTTTTAGTAATTGTTTGGGCTCAGTCACCGTTGAGACACATCAATTTTGTTGTATGACCCTAGGGTGATGAAAAGGAATAT
>MDTD01022444.1_pt1 | contig 12195 bp, 10 predicted proteins | sample 811221 | NCBI WGS metagenome assembly MDTD01 (sample SAMN05326646, study PRJNA326480) | marine metagenome | isolation source: seawater | place: Pacific Ocean: South West | collected 2011 | reverse complement strand
GAAGGGCGACGACATCGACGGCGAAGCCGCAGGCGACAGGTCTGGGTCTTCGGTGTCGGTGTCGTCTGACGGCACGATCGTCGCCATCGGCGCTCCCTTCAACGACGGAACCGGTGACGACGCTGGGCATGTCCGCGTGTACGAATGGAACGCCAGCACATCGTCATGGGATCAGCAGTTTGTCGACATCGACGGAGAAGCCGCAGGCGATAGCTCGGGGTTTTCGGTGTCGTTGTCGTCTGACGGCACGATCGTCGCCATCGGCGCTCCCTTCAACGACGGAACCGGTGACGACGCTGGCAATGTCCGCGTGTACTTGCAGGATGGGGCTGTTGATCCGATTGACTGCTCAGAGTCACTAGGCCTTGTCCAAATGTTTTTCAACGTGAACACGAGGACTGCTACTGCGGAGCAGCTCGTGCTGGATAGTAATGCCGGGTCAGCTGATGCATCGAACGTCTATCAGGATTTCAGTCCTGCGTGGACGGTCAGTCTCGACGTTCCCGGTAATGACGATCTGAAAGAGCTAAACGGCACCGCAATTAATCCGGTGGATGGCAAGGCGTACGCTGCGGTCCGGAGCGATGCCAATCGCGAGTATCTCGTTCGCTTCGACCGCGACGGCGACCTGGAGTTTCTTCACGAATACACGGGTGCAACCACGGTCAATAACGGAACCTTCGACTCGGCTGGTCGCTTCTACTCCGCGGCAGGGTTTAACGGTCAACACGTCATCCAGCGTTGGGACAACCTTGATCAATCGGTCGGGAGTACAGACCCCACGAATGCCACGCAACGGACACCCGACCAGACAGTCTCGATCGACACCAACGTCCCCGCCGACCTGGCGGCGATCACCGTTGACGGCGTCGAGTACATCATCGGTGTCCCCAACAACACGTCTGATGTTCTGATGGTCTTCAACACCGAGACCTTGACCAGTACAGGCTTCGATGCCTCTTCGTCGCTGAATCGCGCCGGCGGCACCGGCCTTCCAACAGGGGCCGGCTATGGCGCTGCATGGACCTTCGAAGGAACCAGCTATCTGTCGCAGAACGATGGCGGTGGGCTATGGGCGTTGACGCCGGGCGACATCGATGTCAACGCCGAGACCGCAACGCTCCGAGAGGTGCTGCAAACCACGCAGACGACCCAAAGCAATGATGGGTTTGCATGTATCGACGAGTCGATCACCGAAAACACCGACCTGCCCGGCGCAGCCGGTGTGGCCCAACTCGTGTACCACGCCAACGGTGGTACCGGCGACCCTGACGATCTGCAGACGGCACCTGAAGAAAACGTGATGCTGTCCTCCCAAGAGCCAACGAGAGACGGGCCAGCGAGGGTTGGCTACACCTTTGTGGGCTGGAATACTACGCCCACCGGTGACGGCACCTTGTACTCGCCGTCCGACTCCTACGTGATGCCAGGCGATGGTGAGACCGACCACCTGTACGCGTTGTGGCAACAGATAACCGCCACAACAACCACGACAGCTGCGCCAACGACGACACCAACGACAACGACGGTGGCTCCGACGACGTCTGCGCCGCCGTCGGTCGCACCGCCTTCTGCTGGGCCAGCCGACCCAGTGACGGGTTCCCCCACCTTCACCGGCTAACCGCCGTCTCAGCTCGAGACCTTCACTGCAGGGCCGGTAGAAGCCGGACAGATCTCTACCACCCCACCGTGTGACCACACCCCCAAACCAATGTGACCAACAGGCGGGCCACCCTGACGGCACCCACCCCACGTCAGGCCAGACGGATTGCTACGAATCCCCCACTGAAATTTCAAGGGAGTTCGGTCTACAGCGTGCCGATCAAACCTCTCGGGGAGCCAAGTGGGGAGCCAACAAAGAATCCGAAGCTTCATCATGGATTTCGGGCCGCTGTACATCTGCGAGCACGAGATGCCGAACAGCCACAACCGAACTCGCAAGTTCCTCCCTCGAGACTCGAGCGAACGTGTCTGTGATGCGCTGACCCGAGACGGCTACTTCGAGGAACCAGTACATGTCTGGCGGCACATCTCGGGTCGGGCGAAGGCGCTCCTCGCTCTCGGAGCCGAACTCCACCAAAACCGGCCAGCCAAGGCGGAGCACTGGAACCGTCTCCCCTACCGCCACGACGAAGGCGAGGAATGGTTCGTTGAACCATCCGGGAAGATTGATCTCGACAAGCGGCTTCTCGCCCTGGAACTGAACGCGTGGATGGAGGGCGGTGGCGTGACGCCGGTCCTGGATTGGGAGACGCCAGGCGCGCCGCTGCTGAGATTCCGGCCCGAGGGCCTCTTCGGCGCGATCGGGCTGCAGCTCGCCACGCGGCTAGGCCGCATCGCCCCGACGGCAGTGTGCTCAGCGTGCGGGACCCACTACGAACGCCTTGGCCGCGCTCCGAAAAGGGGCCAGCACAACTACTGCCCTGGCTGTAAGGCGACCGGCCCCAGCAAGATGTACAAGCGCAGCCAGGCGTCAGCCTCGAGTTGAGACGGTGGTTAGCCGGTGAAGGTTGGGGAACCCGTCACTGGGTTGGCTGGCCCAGCAGTCGGCGGTGCCACGACCGGCGGCGCAGTCGTCGTGGTCGTTGGCGGAGCCGTCGTCGTCGTAGTGGTGGTCGTAGGCGGAACCGTCGTCGTCGTAGTGGTGGTCGTAGGCGTAGCTGTATTGATTTCGGTTAACGCAGTCCAATCAACGTTTGCGTAATCGAGGTCAGTGCCGGAGCCGTGGTGACTGAAGAAGATCTTCACATCGGCGTTCGTAATGCCGTAACCCTGTTCGCCTGTCTCCTTCTTCTGCCCACCCCAGGCATCAAAATCATCTACTGCCGGATCGTCATCAGCCGCTGTCCTGTCGCTGATACCGATTCTGTAGTTGTCTCCCGATGCATCCAGTTCGATGAACGCACCACCGAGAGACGACAGCTCGTCAAGGCTCTCGAAAGCCGCAGAACTCTGGGAGCTTCCCTTCCGGACGAACAAATAGTACGGATTGATAGTGTTCGATAGGACGCCCAGAGTGATGTAGACGTCGCCAAGCCACATGGAAGCGTTCGAAACCTCCGCAACAGCCGTGTTCGACCACGTGCCAGACGGAAGACCGATCCAAATCTGGGTGATGTTCACGCTCGTGAGATCCTCAACAAGATCAGCCAGAAAAGCGCCGCTCAGCACCAGACGCTGACCCGCACCAAGCTGCTCATCAAGCTGCAGCCAATGATTACCAGTCATGTTCGTGCCCGTGACGGTGCTCGCAGGTCCCTCAGAGCTAACCCCAGCTACCGAGCTGGTCGTATTGCTGCTTGATGAGGTGGGAAAGAGCACAACAGCAATTACGGCGACAACTAGAGGGGTTGCCACGTATCGAAGTAGCCGCCTGGTCGTGAGAGCTGAGAGATTCAACTGGCGGGCCACCACTACTTTCCAACTTCCCCTACAGGCCAAACCTTTTCCGACGAGACTATTGACTAGTCACTGAGCGTCTTTCCAATCGGATCTCAAAATGATCAAGGTCTGGACATCCAGTGCCTGCCTGGCTCGCGACGAAGCTGTCCGACTTGGTTCCTGCGCGTCCGGGGGAGCCTAGTGGGGAGCCAAACTCCACACCCACCGACGGATCGTCATGGACACGAGCGGAACACAACCCCTGAAATCACGCGGAATCTGGACGGCCACGAACACCAATGGACGGTTCTGAGACGCTTTGCAAGCAGGGGGTCAGGGGTTCGATTCCCCTCAGCTCCACTGAGGGGGATTAGTAGAAATCGGCGGTTTCTCTCGTAGAAATCGGCCCGGTTTCTGCCGGTCCGCAGTGACGTTCTCGAGCTGAGTCGGCGGTTAGCCGGTGAAGGTGGGAGAAGTAGACGGCGTTGCCCTCCATCCACCACGGCTTGTGTTCGGTTCCATCGCCACTGATCTTCCCTGAGATGTAGAGGGCATCGTTGTGCTCCCAACTTTCGTGCTCGACACAGTTGGAGATCTGGAAGATGTGGAACATCTCGTGCAAGGTCACGTAGGCGAGCGACGTTCGGCCGTTCGCGTCGAACGAGTCACTGATGAACAGGTAGCAACACGAAGTTCCCGGCGTCCCGGAGATTGAAGACCCGACGGGTTCACCGTCGTGGGTGAGCAGGCAGATGTTGTCCAAGCAATCCCCTCGGTTGTTTGGATTGCAACGAGAATTCGCAAACGTGTTGGGATCGAGGGTCGACATCAAGGAGCAATATCGGTCTTCTAGGTCGAAGATGCTCTCAATATTGTTCCGGTCGTAGTGCAGCACGATGATCGGATACAGGTTGTCCTGCACGACACGCGGGTCCGAGAAAAAGTGTTCGACGGAGTAGTCGATGTAGGTATTGAGATGAGCGAGCGTCTCATCGTCTACCGACGAAGCGGCGAGGACGACGATCTCTTCGGCGAGGGTCCCGTCGGATGGGTTTCCAGATTCGTTATCCGCTCCGGCTGTGCCCTCGCCAGCCGAACCTGTCGCCTCGTCCTCGGAGTCGCCTTCGATAGCGGGGTTGGGCGTGGCCGCGGCTGTGTTCCCCTCGAAACCTCCGGCTTGATCCGTTGGTAGCGCATTTCCAGCGTCCGTTTCATCAGATACCGAAGCGCTTGAGCAGCTAATTCCCAGCAAACCAATGACCAGGAGCATCAGACAGCGACTCGCTGCGGAGGTACCGTCAGACGACGTGACGCTGAGCATGCGCGGAACCTTCCCACGCGACCGGATCCGCTGACATAAACAGCCACGCAGACAGCCCCGGGCCTGACACACCGAGGAACATCCAGACACCTTCATGGCGAATCGTGCTGCGTAGTTACAACAAATCGATCGACTGGAGACCGAGATGAACTATCGAAGGCCTTGAGCTGAGGCGATGGTTACCCGGTTCAGGTGGGCGAACCCGTCACGGGTTCATGTGCCGAGCCACCCCGCACATACATACATGCTCACGGTCTGGCGGTGATGCTGGTCTGGGTGTGAGTACCCTTCGCAGCCCCGATCAGCACGATCCCGACCCGAGCGACTAGAGCGATAACGAGCGTCCCGAACACGAGGACCCAGAAGTGCTGTTCAAAACCCTCGATGTGCGTGTTGCACTGGGGCGGACTCGAATCGTCCACGTCGACAATCAACGGGCCCTCGCAGACCGGCTCGCCGTTGGTCATGAGGAACAGTGCCGCCGTCAACACTCCGAAGACGACGGCCCAGACGCCGAGGAGCCGCAATGCGTCACGGACGATCAGCCGGCTCCCCATGAGTCCAGCTTCGCGCAGGACTTCTAGGGCCTACCGGGATGTGCCGAAGCACCCATCAGTTGGCGGTGCCACCATTGGCGACGCAGGAGTGACCTGATCGGTTGGCCGGAACGGGCCATCAAGGCAGCGTGACGATACCGGTCTGCGATGAGGAATCGCCCGAGTAGTCGTAGACGACCAATTCCACGAAGAGTTTCGTTCCCGACTCGAGCGGCGCCAGTTCGTACTGCAGGGACGGGAGGTCCGCATAGAGGCCCACCTCGCTGAGGGTGAGCCATTCACGTGAGCCATCGGCGTACTGATTCAGCACCACGGGGTAGATCAGGCCGTCGGGATCAGCCGTCAGCTCCCCAATCATCCCTTCGGTGTTGATCTCGTAGTACACCTCGCTCAGCACATCGCCGTCAGGGTTCAACGTGAGTCCAAGGATGACGTCGTGAGGCGGGTCATCGGTGTCGGCCTCCTCTGGCGGCACGTACCAGAGGGGAACATCGAGGAACCAGAGCTCGCTCTCGTAATCGATTTCCATATCGAGGTACGCAAAGTCGGTATCGATGCCATCGGACAGAGTCAGCACCGTCAGGTCATAGAAGGCAGCGACCTCACCTGATCCGTCGTCGAGGGCCTCAAACGAGGCCGGCTCCTCGCCGATAAAGATGACCGAGCCGTCGCTGTCGTCAACGACGCCGTACACAATTTCAGCAGCGACCACCGAGTCGCTCGAGCCGACGTCGACGGTGCCGTAAACGGTCAATCCCTCGTCGTCGAAAGAGAACTCGAGCGCGTCGTCCTCGACGAATGAGGCCTTGCTCGCCTCATCGAGGTTGTCGCCTGCGAAGTAGAACGCCTCAAGGATCCCGGACCAGCCCGGTACCTCACCGAGATCGGCGTACTCGTCCTCGACATAGTCGGCGCTTGGCGGGAAATAGACGCTCACACCGGTGGCGCGCCGCGTCGCAGGCCCGCTGATCTCGTGGATCACCGCCGTCTGAAGTGCTGTGAGCACCGCCTCGATTTCGGGCCTCACGGGGGTGCCCATCACCAGGAACTCCTCCATCAGTGAACCGAGATCCAGGAGGTTGGCGGCGAGGGACGGATCGGGGTTGGCGCCGAACTCGAGAGCGGCCTGGCGGGCAGCGGCGAACGCCGCGATCACGGAGGGGTCTGCCTCAGCGAGGACGTTCGCGAGTTCGTCGAGCGCCTCCTCCAATTGGGCAATCTCGGTGAGATCGAGCGCAGACAGCGTGATGTCGATGCCGGTCCCCGCCTCGGCGGCCTGAGCGGCGTAGGTGTCGATGAGCTCCACGGCAAGGCCAGCGGCGCCGACATCGCGACGGTCACGGAGAATCTCCAGGGAGGAGAAGTCCCAACCGTGTCCTGGCTCAAGTTCTTCGGAGGCGACCATGACATCGGCGAGATCCTGTACCTGGGTTGCGACCTCGAACGTCGCCATGAGACAGGCGTCGAAACCGAGGAGGTCGATCGAATCCAGGCCGACTTCGGCGAGCCCGTCGGCTATCCCTGAGCGAATCTCGGGCAGGGTGAGGATGTCCTCGCCATCGGTGTCGTCGGGGCCAACGCCGGTCCAACCTCCGCCGTGATCCCAGAGGATCAAGGCGTAACGATCAGCAGGGAACTCCGTGACCCCGGTGACCAGGAAGCTCTTGAGGGTTTCTGGATCGCCGAGGTTCAATTCGCCGGAATCAAAGGCTGTGATGATCTCTTCTCGGCCCACATGAACCAGCGTGGTGCCGTCGAAGTTGCCGAGCGGACCGATCTCCTCGTCCGAGTAGCCGGGATGACGGTCGACGAGGGTCACGATGTTCACGTTCTCGTTCGAGCCGGCTTCGGCCATCTCGAACACGTCGCCAACAGCGAAGGACTCGAGGTCGTTGTCCCCCATGAGGTAGACGAGAACCGTCCAGGAGCCATCCTCCGCAACGAGCTCACTATCCGCCGGGCGGCCGGCGTCATCCGAGGGATTCTCCCCCGGCTCAGCCTCCTGCCCCTGGTCCACAGCAGATTCGTCCACCGACCGGTCAGAGAGTTGGGCGTCGTCCGCCGTTCCTCCACAGGCGACCAACCCCAGCGAGGTGATCAGGGCCACGATTGAACGGAACGCAGGGCGAGAGCGCATCGCTTCTGTCTACACGACTGCTCCTTGCATGGCCGTTACCGAGGCGACCTCGGCGCCGAATCCAGACTGGCCCAAGGTGATCGAGGGGCACTCCCCCGATCGGGAGTCTCTCTATACAGCGTCGTTCTCGGGGGGCACCTTCCGGCCGAGCCACCAGACTCCGAGAAGCGACCCGATCAGCCCGCCGGTGCTCGACAAGATGAGGTCGCCGATCGTGTCTTCGTATGTGAGGGCGAGACCACCGGCACCGCCCCAGCCATCTTTAGACACCGCCCATTCCATTGCCTCCCACCAGATGATGGCGATGGCACCGAAGCCATAACCGAGAAACACTGCGTCTCGGGTGTGGCCGGTGTTACGGAACCGGAAGGCGTGGTACGCAAGCACGAGGAGGATCCAGTTGAGCGCATGAAGCACATCGTCTGTCTGCGGGTACTCGTCGTAGAACCCGAGAAGGTTGCCGAGAGTGTCGAGAAGGAACGGCAAGGCGAGCAGGGCATCCCCGACGTGGGCGTGTGGTCGCCATCGGCGCCGCCAGCCGAACAGAGGCACGATGACGGCAGAGGCAAGGAAGAGTGGTGCCCGCACCCCCATCCCCTTGCCGTCGAGCGTGTCGAGGTCGGCGGTTAAGGCGATCGCGAACGAGACGAACAGCGCCGCCTTGACCACGATGTTCGCCCGTCGGGCCCACACCGTGGCATCGAGACGCAGTACCGCCATTTCGTTATCCCAGTCCGGAAAGTGCGTCTCATTCATCCGCTGTTGCCCAGTTCTTGTTGATGGCCACTCAACGAGCAGTCAAGGGGACATTCGCCGCTGTTGAACGACGTCTGGACACAGTACGGACTTGGCAAGACGCGCGGGGCAACGCAGCAAGGGCGTCGCTGATGAACGCTGCTCATGTGGGAAACCAAATGTCCTCGGTCAAATGCTTAGAGGGGGCTTTCTGGACGGTTGTTGCTTGCTCAATTGGCTTGCCAGCGTGCCGAGGAATCACAGCGACTGGAGAAACGGAAGGTCTGTGAAAAGCGAGCTCAGCCCGTGGGAAGCACATTTACCGACATGACTTCACTGAAGGCGACGTAGGCATCTGGATCCGTGACCGGTCCGATTGAGTCGTCGTAATAAGAATCCTGGACTGTGATGTCGGCACGGACAGTCTCGGCGAGGAGGAGTTGTTTCAGATCTTGCGCAGTCGCTTCTGGATTCTGGGATAGGAGTTCGACAGCCTTGGCAGCAGCGATGGGTGTCGCATGCGAGGTGTTGGCGAACTCGTAATTCAGGGGAATCTCGACGAAAACGATGTGGTCGAGGTTTCGTCGGACAAAGTCCCCGTGAAGGTCAACGCTTCCTTGCCGAGACGATACCGATGACGCTTCACCCCAAGTCTCTGAGGAGTCCCAGAACCAGGCAATGAAGAGGGTGTGCTCCAGAGCATCCGCGTCGTTCTCGATCACATAGGCATTGCCTGCGTGCGGGTATGGATACACGCCCAGTTCTGGGTCGCCATCAACCCCGGCGTTCTCAAGGGAAGATAGGTAGAGGGCGTTTGTTGTCTTGAGTCTCTCCACCTCTTGGAAGCTGTCATCCTCGATCACAAACGGATCCATGCCGGTATGGCTGCTCGCACTGATGATGACGGTTTCGTCCGTATGGATCGCCTCAAAGCTTGTGCCGGAGCCACCCTCAAAGGTGAAGAGCGTAAAGCTGTCACGCTGGGCAAACGTCGAGAACGTGTTCCGCACACGGTCGCCGTGTTCCTCGGCGTTGCCGTCCCCAAAGATGTCACTCATGACCACTTTGATCGGACCGTCTCCTACTGACTCGAAATAGGGCTCACCCCATGCTGGGTCCCAATTCTCAACGTAGAAGATGCCCGCTTCCTCATCTCCCAGGAGTACCGGTGCGCGACTCCCTTCGGTGCCAGGCTCCTCAACGATCGCTTCAACGCGACGGGCATCCTCTTCGCTAATGAGCCCGTCGCAGCCGCCCAGAGCGGCTTCGACGGCACGAAATACCTCACGGCCAAGCATTTCTTCCGATGCCCCGTTATTCGCAACGAAGTCGACAACCACCACGAGGTCGGAATAACTGTTTTGCGTTTCGGAAGCCAAAGTGTCAATGAAGCACTCTGCGAAGCCTTCGCTGCCAGTGAGGAAGTTGAGCTCGAAGTAGTTGATGAGGTCAACTCGCCACTCTCCTTCCTCGGCACGGTCCAGTTCACTGCTCGGGGGGAAGTCGCCGTTCGCAGACGAGATGGCCCCGCTGGAGACATCCGACTGCTGGAATGGCTGAGACTCTTTCCTGTCGTCGCTGCCACATGCGGCCAAGAGGACACAGCAAGCAAGCAAAGAGTAAAGGTGCAAGCGCCGCAGCAACACCTCGAAAAAGTACCATCGGCTCGAGTTGACGGGAATAGTGGCTCAGTAGCCGTTGCCAACTCTCGAGCGCTCGAGTCGGCCGGTTTTGCGCTTCCCTGCAGGACCTGGCTGAACGCGCGAGCAGAGCCTCAGCACAGGCGCTTCGCGAGCTTTGCTCGGAAGAAACGCAGACCGGGTTGTAATGAAACGAAGTGCTGCTCCGTCAGCACTTCTGATCGAGAGGCCGAGGAGAGACACCATGGACGACTGCACCTGCCCCAACCCCTGTGCTTGTGAACCAAACCGATCCGGCTGCTGCTGTGGGGAAGCCTGCACGTGCGGCACTAACTGCGGCTGCGCTCCGAGCTGTGGCTGCACGAACGCTTCTTGACACCCTGGTGGGATCCTAGAATCGAGCCATGGCTACTTCGCCTGAGGCCCACACCAAGCGACGTCTGGTCATCGAGACCCTTCGTAGCAAAAGCGCGGACTTTGAGAATTTCGTGCGCGCCCGCGTGGCCGAGCAAGACGTTGACGACATCCTGCAGCTCGGCGCTGAGCGGGCAATCAATGGAGCCGAAGCCATCGACGACCCCAATCAGGTAACCGCTTGGCTGTACCGCATCCACCGGAACCTCATTATCGACACGTACCGCCGACAGGCCGCTGATCGACATCGACTTGATCACGGTGCGAGGGTGCCAGACGGAGCGATCGGAGTGACCGAGGAGACCTGCCAGTGCAGCCTCGCTCAGGCGCAGAGACTGCCGGATTCCTACGCCTCGATTCTTGACCTGGTCGACGCGCAGGGCTTGAGTCTGATCGAGGCTGCGGCTCGCCTCGATATCACCCGCAACAACGCCACAGTGAGGCTGCACCGGGCCCGCAAAGCGCTGCGGGACGCAATGGAGGCTCACTGCGGGGTGACCGATCCACAAGCGTGCGCGGCCTGCCGCTGCGTGGACGACGCCTGCTGCGCTGCCTGACTGCTTCGAGCAAAGTCTTTCAACGTCCGTATTAGCGCCTCTATCCCCCGGATAACGCCCTGCCTGGCGTGCTGACAAGGCCGCCGCGGTGGGCGAAAGCAAACAACCGGACCACCTCTCGGCGGGCACCGAGTAGAGAGCTGTTCGGGGTCCACTAAGGTTTGAACATGCCAAAGCAGAAGAAGCGCAAGGGTGGGGGCCGCGTCACACCGAAAGGCACCCGCCCCGCCGGCTTCGTTGCGAAGCCGCCCGTTGGCTCCTGCTCTTGCTGCCCGCCCGACAACCGATGACGGAGGATGTGCTGAGGTGCCCCGCCTAATGCATCCAGACTCACGACTGATTCGTGCTGTTGGTCTGGGCGTCACGCCAGCGACACACTCGCGAAACGTCACTCGTGCATGTTGACCAGCATGTGGTTCTCCCTCATCCCGTGGATATTCGACATCCACCGCCCGACCCGCACGCGGCCCTTCGACCCCTACCACTAGAACTCGGCGCTGTTTGTCGGCAACGCTCATCTGCTCGACGAACGGCCCACACAGTCTCGACACGCAGCGTCCGCCACAACTAAACCAATGGATGAGCTCGCCGAGGTGAGACCGGACGCTCCCGACACAACGACCACAATCCAAAACGAGGAGCTATGGATCCCAAGGACTTTTTCCGCGAGGTCAGCGACCTTCTTACCCCCCTGGTTGAGGGAACCGAATCAGCCCAACTCGCAGACGACACGCCGTGCGACGGCTTCACTGTCCGGGACTTGATCGGGCACTTCACGCTTGGACGCTTCATCTTTGGTGCCGGGTTGGCGGGCGACGACGCCCGTCAACAAGAACTCATCGCCACAATGCCGGCCCAATTCGGCGACGTACTCGGGGACGACCATCACGAGACCTATCGGCACGCCACCGAAGCGATTGACCAGGCCGTTGCGGGTGTAGCCGACGTCAACGAAAACGTGAGCCTCGTGTTCGGCGAGATGCCCGCCAGCTACGCCCTCCAAATGCTCTCAGCCGACAACTACGTCCACTGTTGGGATCTTGCCAGCGCAACGGGACAGGCGTTTGAGCCGCCGGAGCACCTCACGGAAGCCACTGCGACCTTCTTCAGTTCCTTCATCACTGAGGATTCTCGGGCTGGAGGTGCGTTTGGCCCAGAAGTCGATGTGCCCACCGATGCAGACAGTTTCGACCGCATGTTGGCATTCTGCGGCCGCACCCCCTGACACTCTGCAACCCCGATGCGCCGCGGCACCTAGCCCCGACGCTTCGAGGCGATTGGGATTGATCAGAAGAGGCGTCGAGCGAGCGTTCGACCCAAGAGATTCACATTCCAGTCGGCCATGATTTTCTGTACCTCAGGATCCGCCATGTTCTTCGCTGAAGCAGCCATGAGTTGATCAAGTGAATCTGTCCATGTGACAACCGTGTGGGTGAAGGGTGCTGGGCCTGCG
>MDTD01022383.1_pt1 | contig 12195 bp, 8 predicted proteins | sample 811221 | NCBI WGS metagenome assembly MDTD01 (sample SAMN05326646, study PRJNA326480) | marine metagenome | isolation source: seawater | place: Pacific Ocean: South West | collected 2011 | reverse complement strand
TTCGGCAAGCCCTTCATCCCCGAGGCGGGGTGATGAAGGCTGTGCCACCAGCGTATCCGCCTCGATTTTCCCGTCGTTCCCGCGCAGGCGGGAACCCACAGGCCGTGCCGCTTGCATGGATTCCCGCCTGCGCGGGAATGACGACAGGGATTGGGGAGATGATCTCATGACCGACCTCCCGCATCTGATCGGCGGCGACTGGCGCGAGGGCGGCGCGCCCTTCACCGTCACCGACCCCTACCGCAACGAACCCGTCGCCCGCGCCTGGAACGCCGATCCCGCGACCGTCTCAGACGCCGTCGCCGCGGCGGTCGAAGCGAGCGCCGCCATGGCCACCATGCCGGGGCACGAGCGCGCCGCCGTCCTCCACCGCGCCGGCACCCTCCTGGTCGAGCGCGCCGACGACATCGCGCTCGCCATGGCGCGCGAGACCGGGAAGGCGATCAAGGACGCGCGCGGGGAGGTCCGCCGCACCCAGGACACGATGACGCTCTCGGCCGAGGAAGCGATCCGCATCGAGGGCCAGCATGTGCCGCTGGAGGGCTCGGCGATGGGGGCCGGGAAGCTCGCCATGCTGCTCCGCTTCCCCGTCGGCGTCGTCGCCGGCATCTCGCCGTTCAACGCGCCGGTGAACCTCGCCTGCCACAAGATCGCGCCGGCCCTGGCGGCCGGAAACGCCATCGTTCTCAAGCCCCCGCCCCAGGCCGCGTGGTGCGTACAGAAGCTGGTCCAGGTCTTCGTCGATGCCGGCGTCCCGAGGGGCGCGGTGAACGCCATCCATGGCGGGGCGGAGACCGGCCGGGCGCTGGTTCAGGACCCACGCGTCGACTTCGTCACCTTCACCGGCTCCAGCCGCGCCGGCGCCGAGATCAAGGCAATGAGCGGCCTTCGCCGGGTGGCGCTGGAGCTGGGCGGCATCGGCCCGACCATCGTCCATGCGGACGGCGACGTGGAAAAGGCCGCGCCGCTCGCCGCCCGCAACGCCATGCGCCTCGCTGGGCAGAGCTGCATGTCGGTGCAGACCCTCTATCTGCACGAGGCCGTCTACGACCGCTTCGTCGCGCGCTTCGTCGCCGAGGTCGAAGGCATGACGCTGGGCGACCCGCTGGAAGAGACCACCGACATCGGCACCTTGATCAGCGCGGAAGCCGCGAAGCGCGTCGAAAGCTGGATCGGGGAGGCAGAGGCCGGCGGCGCCCGCATCCTCACCGGCGGCCGGCGCCAGGGCGCGCAGCTCCAGCCCACGGTGATGGCCGACGTCGACCCGGCAATGAAGCTCGTCTGCCAGGAGGTCTTCGGCCCTGTCGCCAGCGTGGTCCGCTATTCCGACGTCGACGCCGTCTTCGCCCGCGTCAACGCCAGCCGCTACGGCCTCCACTGCGGCCTGTTCACCGATTCGACCGCCCTGGCGCTCAAGGCCATCCGGACGCTCAAGGTCGGCGGCGTCATCGTCAACGGCACCTCGACCTGGCGCACCGACCAGATGCCCTATGGCGGCATCAAGGACAGCGGCATCGGCCGCGAAGGCCCCCGCTACGCCATCCGCGACATGACGGACGAGAAACTGGTGGTGTGGAATGAAAAATGATAATCATATGAAGAGTTCTTAATAATAAGAAAGTTTTTACATAATTTTGGGTGAAAAAATGTCACAAACGCTTTCTCTTTTCCGTATATTTGTTGCATCGCCGTCTGATGTGCAGGCGGAAAGAGAAATATTAGAATCAATTATTCTTGAAGTGAATCGGTCCTGGAGCGAAAGTCTGGGCATAAACTTGCAGCTCGTAAGATGGGAGACTCACGTACGACCAGGGTTCGGAGATAGTCCTCAAGATGTTATTAATATTCAGGTTGGTGATAATTTTGATGCTTTTATAGGAATTCTGTGGGCTAGATTTGGCACTCCGACAAAAAAAGCTGCATCGGGGACAAAAGAAGAATTTGACCGAGCCTTTGCGCGCTTCAAGGAAACAGGTTCGCCTGAAATAATGTTATATTTTAAAGAATCTGATGTTCCAATGGAAAATATTGATCCAGATCAACTTAAAAAAGTACAAGACTTTAAGAAATCAATAAATGAAAAAGGAGGAATTTATTCCTCATTTAAGGATGAAAAAAGTTTTGAGTCATCTCTTCGTGCACATTTAACCTCCCTCGCACAATATTTCTCACGACAAAAACAAGAAAATACTCAAATCATTGAAAGAAATGACATTATATATGAAGAAAATCAGGAAGAGGATGTCGGATATATTGAATATTTTGATGAATTTATTACAGGAATGGACTTCATGACTGAAAGTTTATCAGAAATAAATAACGCAACCACCACTATGGGTAGTCAGATAAAAGAAAGGGTAAAAGAGATTAATTCTTTATCGCACAAGGGCCCTACTTCCGCAGAAGCTCGTCGAGTTTTTAAAAGAACATCTGAGGATATGGATCAATATGCTAATGTTATGGAAGATAAATTGCCCGCAATGATCGAGGCAAGAAAGTCTTCCTTGAATGCACTAACCAAATCTATATCATTATACGAAGATTTTGGATATTTTACTGATTCTGGAATAGGGCAGTTGCAAGAAATTCTAGAGAGTACCCGAATGACAATATCAACGTCGTTGAATCAAGTGGTTAGCTTAAGAGAAAATGTGATGAAGTTGCCACGTATAACCGGTAGTTTAGTTAGAGCAAAAAGAAGAGTTGTAAAAAATTTAACTCGCATCATAAATGAATTTTCCGAAATCGTCGATAATTTAACGAATATAGAATTATCAATTGTTGAATTGACAGAAAACCGTCTAATAAAAAACTTTCCATCGAAAAATATTGAATGATTTTACATTAGATGGCGGCATTGGCTGCGTTCCTTCCCGCAATCCGCCCCGAGGTGAACGCCCACCCCAGATGGTGGCCGTGCCCCTCCAGCAGCAGCCCGCCCTGGCCCGTCGAGCCGGCGGCGTAGAGGCCGGGGATGGGCTTGTCGTCGGAGCCGAGGACGCGGAGCTGGGGGTCGACGGCGAGGCCGCCTTCGCTGATGACGATGTAGCTCTTCATCGGCCCCAGGGCATAGAAGGGCGGCTGGGCGATGGCTTCTCCTTGCGGCAACGTCGCGTTGTGGGCGTCGATGGCGGCCTTCGTGGTTTCCAGCGGCACGCCGATGCGGTCGGCGAGCTCGGCCAGTGACGCGCCCTCGGCGAACACGTCCTTCCGGTTCTTGCGGTAGTCCTCGAAATAGGCGTAGGCGACGCCCGGCGCGGTCGAGATGAAGTTGGGCCAGGACGAGAACCGTTCCGCCGCGCGCTTGTCCAGGACGATATAGCCGATCATGTCCGGGTGGTGGGCGAGGCCCATCGCCGGCCCCTCCTCCCCGAATTCCACCCGTGCGCCCTCCTTGTCGATCAGCACGCCGGCGTCGAACAGCGGCCGCGCCGGGGCGAGTGCCGTGGTGAGGAAGCCCATGACGAAGGGGCGGAGCAGCGCGTCCGGCATGTACTTCATCGACAGCTTGATGAAGCGCGCGAGCCAGCGCGACGGCGGCAGGCGCTTGAGCAGAGTCTGCTTTTCCGGGGGCAGGAAGCGGATTTCGGGCCCGAGCGTCAGGTCGCCGTTGAGGACCTTGGCGCCCAGCGCCAGCGCCATGGTCTGGCCGTCGCCGGTACTGGTGGGATTCACCGCTGAGATCTTCGCCGCGATGTCGGAGATGTACTTGGCCTTGAGCTCCGGGCTCGACGTGAAGTCGCCGCTCGCCAGCACGACGCCGCGTTTGGCGCGGTAGGTGTCGCCGCCCTCCACCGCGACGCCCGTCACCCGGCCGTCCTCGGTAAGGAGCTTTTCCACCCGGGCAGCGGTTCTGATCTCCACCCCCTGGCGCCGCGCCTCCTTCGCCAAGTGGTGGATGTAGGAGCGCGAGTTGGGGAGCACGTTGTGCATCCGCGGCTTCTTGTGCGGCGGCTCCGGGTTCGGCCCGAAGAACTCGACGCCCAAGGACATCAGCCACTCGACCGTCTCCGGCACGTTGTCGGTGAGGATCTTGCGGAGGACGGGGTTGTCGCGGCCGGGAAACTGAGGGGCGAACAGGGGCATGTCGTCGAAATGCTCCTGCGGCGAATCCTCGACGCCGGCGGCGCGCTGGTGCGGCGTGCGGGTGGCGGTGATCGAGCCCACGGACCAAGCGGTGGTGCCGCCGAGGTCCGGGTTCTTCTCCAGCAGGATCGTCTTCGCACCGCCTGCGGCGGCTTCGATGGCGGCGGCAAGGCCTGAGCCCCCGCCCCCCACGACGATGACGTCGGCGCTGTGCTCAGCCATGGGTCGTCTCCTGGATGGGGCGAATGGACACTCGTTCTTCCGTCATTCCCGCGGAGGCGGGAATCCACGATGCCGCGCCGTTGCGATGCCGGAAGGGACCGAGCGCGAGCCCCTGGGTCCCCGCCTGCGCGGGGACGACGCGGTAAGGTTGGTGACCGATGCGGAGACGCCGGTCCCCCTCCCCAATCCTCCCCCTGAAGGGAGAGGGGGCGATGCTAACACCGTCGTCATCGCGAGGTCCCGAGGACCGTGGCGATCCAGGGCGGGCGCTCAGGCCGGGGTGGATTGCCGCGCGCCCGTCGGGCGCTCGCAAAGACGGTGTCGAAAGCTCAGCCATGCGCCACACTCCCTGCGCTGGTGCCGGCGATGCGGCCGAAGACGGCGCCGGCCATGAGACCGCTGCCGCCGGGATAGTTGAAGTAGAACAGGCCGCCGACCATCTCGCCGGCCGCGTAGAGACCGGGGATCGGCAGGCCGTCGTCGCTGATCACGCAGCCCTCGGGGTCGATGCGGACGCCGCCGAAGGTGAAGGTCAGGCCGCAGGTGATCGCGTAGGCCTCATAAGGCGGGGTGTCGATGGTGTTGGCCCAGTTGGTCTTCGGCACGGCGAGCCCCCTGGTGCCGCGGCCGTCCTTCACGGTGGGGTCGAAGGCGACATCGGTCATCACCGCGTCATTATAGGCGGCGATCTCGGCCAGCGCGGCCTTGGCGTCGACGCCCTCCATGCCGGCGACGAGCTCTTCGAGGGTATCGGCACTCACCTTGGTCACCTGCCGGATGCGGTATTCGTCACGCAGCAGATGCGTCACCTTCTGATCAAAAATCTGGTAGGCGAACTGGCCCGGCTGCTCCAGCACCACCCGGCCGTATTTGGCGTAGGTATAGTTGCGGAAGTCGGCGCCCTCGTCGACGAAGCGCTTGCCGTGGGCATTGATCATGATCCCGAACGGGTAGCTGTGCTTCTGGAAGCCGTCGCCGACCGCAAGATCGCCGAACTCCGGCGCGTTCCGGTCCCAGCCGACCGCGTGGCAGCCCGACCAGTTGCCCCACGACATCGCCCCGGCCTCGATCGCCATGCGGATGCCGTCGCCGGTGTTGAAGCGGGTGCCGCGGACTTTGGCCAGTTCCCAGCCGGGGCCGAGATAGCGGGTCCGCCATGCCGCGTTGGCCTGAAAGCCGCCGGCGGCGAGGATCACCGCCTTGGCGGCGATCTCGGTGCTGCGGCCCCTCTTCCGGACCTTCACGCCCTTGACGCCGTCGTCGTCGCGGATCAACGACAGGGCGCGAGTGTCGTAGAGGATATCGATGCCGGCCTTGCCGCAGGCGGTGGTCAAGGCTTCCAGGAGACCCGGACCGCCGCCCCACGCCTCGACGGTGAGGCCGCCCCAGAATTTGAGCTTGCCGTCGACCTTGAACGCCTGACGGCCGTAATTGGGGACGAAGCGGACCCCCTTCCCCTGCATCCACCGGAGCGTCTCGCGGCTGCGGCGGACCAGCAGGTCGGCGAGGTCGGGGTCGGCCCGGTACTGAGTCACCCGGGCGATATCGGCGAAGAAGTCGTCCTCGGTGTAGCTGCCGAAATCGGTGGTGGCGATCTCCTGCGCCGAAAGGTCCGGCATCAGCGCCTTCAGGTCCTCGACGCCGTCATAGGCGACGCGGATGGCCCCGGCGGTGAAGCGGGTGTTGCCGCCGCATTCCTCCTCCGGCGCGCGCTCCAGCACCAGGACCGAGGCCCCCTGTTCCCGCGCCGCCAGCGCCGCGCACAGGGCCGCGTTCCCACCCCCGACGACGACGACGTCCGCTCCCGTTTCGGGCATTCGTTATCCTCCCCTTTTGGCGCGCCATTATAGGCAGGGCGGACAAGCTGAAAACGTCGGGACGCGCGTAGAACTTTTGCATGAGTAAAAAGTTGCTTGTGCCGCCCAGGGCCGATGCAGCTATCCTCGTCCTGCCCTTAGCCGGGCCAAGAGAGGTCAAATCTCATGAAATCAAGGGGAAGCGCCGCGGAATGGGGGGCGAGATTAGGGAACGTCACAGCGATCGTTCTCGCCTTCTTCGTCTTCGCAGCCGCAGCAAAAGCTCAGTACACGGAAGAGACGGCACCTTACGGGCAGGCGACACAGGACCTCGCGGTCATCCAGAAGCTGTTTCCCGAGGCGGCGGACGTCGGTCCTGCGGAAGGGGAACCGTTGACGGCCGAAGTGTTCGATGGTGCCGGCGACCTGCTGGGCTACGCTTATGAGACGATCGACGTCGTCCGCTCGGTGGGATTCGCCGGCCAGCCGTTCCTGATCGTCGTCGGCCTTGGCACCGACGCCGTCCTGCGCGGCGCGGTCCTGGTCCACCATGTGGAGCCGATCGTCCATCACGGCACGCCCGACGCCTGGTTTCACCGCTTCATCGACCAGTATGCCGGGATCGACGTCCGCAGCGCGGTCCGGGTGAACGGCGAATCCACAACCACCCAGATCGGCGTCGACGGCATCAACACCGCGACGATCAGCGCGATGTTCATGAACGACTCGATCGTTCAGTCGGCCCGGCGCGTGGCGCGGATGAAAGGGCTTTACGGCGGCGAGGGGACGCCCCGGGCCTCGCTCGACGTCGAGACCTACCAGCCCTGGACCTGGGCGACGATGATCGAGAACAACGCCCTCGCCCACCTCCACCTCTCGAACGCCGACGTCGCCGCTCGCTTCGCCGAACAGGGGGCGAAGGTCGCTTTCAAGACCCCGTTGGAGCCCGGCGACGAGACCTTCATCGATCTCTATGCCGGGCTGGCGACCCCGGCCGCCGTCGGCCAGAACCTCGTCGGCGAAAGCCGCTACAACCGGCGGATGGCGACGCGGGGGGTCGACGAGCAGCTTCTGATCATCGCCGGACAGGGGCGCTATTCGTTCGAAGGGATCAGCTTCTGGCGCACCGACATCTTCGACCGATTCGAGCTGATCCAGGGCGACAAGGTGCACCGCTTCACCCGGCAAGAGTACGATTCCGTCTCCTTCCTCAAGGATCGCACCGCACCGCCCCTCGACGAGATCGCGCTGTTCCTGGTGCCGGCGTCGATGGGCTTCGACCCGCTGAAACCCTGGCGGCTGGATCTTCTCGTGTCGCTGGAGGGCGCCGAGGGCGGCTTCCACTACACGACCTTCAGCCTGCCCTACAGCGTGCCGGATGCCCTGGTCGTCCCGGCCGCAGCGGCCGAGGGTCCGGCCGAGATGGCACCCGAGACGCCGGCCTGGGTGCTGGCGTGGCAGGACCGGCGGGTCGAGATCGCCATTCTCGGCGCGGCGCTCGCCGTGCTGACCGCGATCCTATTCTTCATGGACCCGCTGGTGAAGCGACGCCGGCTCTACGCTTGGGTGCGGATCGGCTTCCTCGCCTTCACCCTGGTGTGGATCGGCTGGATCGCCCAGGCCCAGCTCACCATCCTCCACGTCATCTCCTACGGTCAGGCGCTGCTCAGCGACCCATCCTGGGACTTCTTTCTGATCGACCCGCTGATCTTCATCATCGCCGCCTTCACCCTGGTGTCGCTGCTCCTTTGGGGGCGGGGCGTGTTCTGCGGCTGGCTGTGCCCGTTCGGAGCGTTGCAGGAGCTCGCCAACAAGGCCGCGCGGGCCGTGCGGGTGCCGCAGATCGACCTGCCCGCCTCGGTCAACCAGCGGCTATGGCCGGTGAAGTACCTGATCCTGATCACGCTGATCGGCCTTGCCGCCTACTCGACCGACGCGCTGGCGACGGCGTCCGAGGTCGAGCCTTTCAAGACCGCGATCACCCTGAAGTTCGTCCGCGCATGGCCGTTCGTCGTCTACGCGGTGGCGCTGCTGGTCGCCAGCCTGTTCATCGAGCGGTTCTTCTGCCGCTTCATGTGCCCGCTCGGCGGATCGCTCGCCATCGGCGGCAAGACGCGGATGCTCGACTGGCTGAGGCGCCGTCCGCAATGCGGCACCGAGTGCAGGATCTGCGAAGCCTCCTGCCCGGTCCAGGCGATCGAGCCCAGCGGCAAGATCAATATGAGCGAATGCTTCTACTGCCTCGACTGTCAGGTCGACTACAGCGACGACCATAAATGCCCGCCGCTGATCGCCCGGCGCCGCCGCAAGGAAGGCCGCGCCCGGGTCCGCGAAGCCGCCCGCGCCGGCGCCCCCGCCGCCGCGGAGTGACCTGCCACTGTCATGCTCGCGTCGAGCGCGAGCATCCGGTCGGGGGTCGGGCGTCATGGAGAGCCTCGTGTCGAGCACGAGGATGACACTTTAAAAAGGGGGAATACTTTCCTCACTCCGTCATCACCCGGCTCGACCGGGTGATCCACGACTTTCAGCGGTTGGTGCCCGAAGTCGTGGATGGCCCGATCAAAGTCGGGCCATAACGAATCAGGAGATCAGGGGCCCTACCCGATGCTGTGGCCGCCGTCGACGACCAGCAGGCTTCCGGTCATGAAGGCCGAAGCCTTGGGGGAGGCCAGCAGCAGAAGGACGCCGTCCAGGTCCTCCGGCTGGCCCAAGCGGCGCTGGGGGATCTGCTTGATCATCGTTTGCCCGGCCGGGGAGTGGAAGAAGTCCCGGTTCATGTCGGTCTCGATGTAGCCCGGGGCGATGGCGTTGACCCGGATGTTCTGGCGGGCAAGCTCGACCGCCATCGACTTGGTGAGCTGCGCGACCGCGGCCTTGGAGGCGCAATAGGCGGCGAGCCGGCCCAGCACCTTCACCGACGCGATCGAGGCGATGTTGATGATACTGCCGCCCTCGCCGCGTTCGGCCATCCGCTTGCCGACGGCGCGGGCGACCAGCCACACGCCCTTCAGGTTCACGTCGATCACGCTGTCCCAGTCGGCCTCGTCCTGATCCAGCACCGAGGCGGTGGTGGCAACACCCGAATTGTTGACCAGCACAGTGATCGGCCCCAGCGCGGTCTCGGCTTCGGCGACCGCCGCCTCGACCGAAACGGAGTCGGTGACGTCCATGCGCACCGCCACCGCCTCGCCGCCAGCCGCCTTGATCTCCCCGGCAAGCGCCTTCAGATCGTCCGTCGAGCGGGCAGCGAGCGCCACCTTGGCACCGGCCTTGGCGAGGGTGGTCGCGAAGCTGCGGCCGAGCCCGCGCGACGCGCCGGTGACCAGGGCGACTTCGCCGGTGAGATCGAAGATGTCGGTGCTCAAGAGGCCAGCTCCTTGGCTTGTTCACGGAGATTGAATTTCTGGATCTTGCCCGTCGATGTCTTGGGCAAGGGGCCGAAGACGATGCGCTTCGGGATCTTGTAGTGAGCCATGCGCGCACGGCACCAGTCGGTCAGATCCTTGGCGTCGACGCTCTCCACCCCCGGCTTCAGGGTGACGAAGGCGCAAGGCGACTCGCCCCATTTCTCGTCGGGCTGGGCGACCACCGCCGCTTCCATCACGTCGGGGTGGCCGTAGAGAACTTCCTCGACCTCGAGGCTGGAGATGTTCTCGCCGCCCGAGATGATGATGTCCTTCGACCGGTCCTTGACCTCGGCATAGCCGTCCGGGTGACAGACCGCGAGGTCGCCGGTGTGGAACCAGCCGCCGGCGAGCGATGCCTCCGTCGCCTTCGGGTTCTTCAGATATCCCTTCATCACCGTGTTGCCGCGCAGCATGATCTCGCCGATCGTCTCGCCGTCATGCGGCACCGGCTGCATGGTCTCGGGGTCGGCCACCATCAGCTCGTCGACCGAGGGATAGTGGACGCCCTGGCGCGCCATGAACCGCGACCGTTCCTCGAGCGGCGCATCGGCCCAGCGGTCCTGCGGCACGCAGACCATCGACGGTCCGTAGGTCTCGGTAAGGCCGTAGAGCTGGGTCACAGTGAAGCCCAGCCGCTCCATGCCGGCGATCACCGCACTTGGCGGGGCGGCGCCGCCGGTGAAGGCGTTGCAGCGATGGTCGAAGGCCCGCCGCTCGCCCTGGGGCGCGTGGATCAGCATGGTGAGGACGATGGGGGCGCCGCAGAAAGTCGTCACCTTATGTTCGGCGACCGCGGTGAAGATCGCCGCCGCCTCGACCCGGCGCAGGCAGACATGGGTGCCGGCCACCGCCGCCACCGCCCAGGTGAAGCTCCAGCCGTTGCAGTGGAACATCGGCAGCGTCCAGAGATAGACCGAGCGGCTGTCGATGTCGGTGACCATGGCGTTGCCGAACGCGGCGAGATAGGCGCCGCGATGATGGGCGACGACGCCCTTGGGATCGCCCGTGGTGCCCGAGGTGTAGTTGAGGGCGATCGCCTGCCATTCGTTCTCGACCGGCAGGCCGGCGTAGGACGGGTCGCCGGAGGCGATGAAGGCCTCGTAGTCGATCGTCCCCAGCCGCTCGCCGGTATCGTGGGCGGGGTCGATCAGGTCGACAAGCAGCGGCGGGTTCTCCATCCCTTCCAGCGCCTTCCGCACCACCGGCGCGAACTCGGTGTCGACGATCGCCATCTTGGCGTTGCCGTGGCGGAGGATGAAGCCGACCGTGCCTGCGTCGAGGCGGATGTTGATCGCGTTCAGCACCGCCCCGGTCATCGGCACCCCGAAATGGGCCTCGAGAAGCTCCGGGATATTGGGCGCCATGACCGCCACCGTATCGCCCCGCCCGATCCCGCGCGCCGCCAGAGCGGCGCCCAGGCGACGGCAGCGCTCGGCATACTGCGCGTAGCTGTAGCGGCGCTCGCCATAGATAACGGCGGTGTGCTCGGGATAGACCGCGGCGGAGCGATCGAGAAACACCAGCGGTGTCAGCGGCGCGTAATTGGCCGGTGTCGGGTCGAGGTCGATGTCGTAGGGATCGAGCGAGGTCTGGGACATATCGGTCATGGGAGGGTCGATCTCGGAAGGACGATGGCGCACACTAGCAACTGGCGGCGCGCTTCGCATCAGCGCCGGCCCTCTCGCCAAACCGCCATACGGGGATCATATTCGGACCATGCGTATCGACATCGTTTCCGACGTCATCTGCCCGTGGTGCTTCATCGGCAAGCGTCGCCTGGAACGCGCCCTCGCCGCGCGTCCCGACCTCGATCCCGAAATCCACTGGCGGCCGTTCCAGCTCAATCCGGACATGCCGGCCGAGGGGCTGGACCGGCGGATGTATCTCTCGCTCAAATTCGGCGGCGAGAAGCGGGCCGACCAGATCTATCAGGCCGTGGCCGCAGCGGCGGAGAGTGAAGGGCTGAACTTCGCCCTCGACAAGATCGTGCGGACCCCCAACACGATCACCGCCCACCGCCTGATCCGCTATGCCGACGAGATCGGCAAGCAGGGTGACGTGGTCGAAGCGCTGTTCCGCGGCTATTTCTTCGACGGCCGCGACATCGGCGACGTCGGCACGCTGGCGGACATAGCCGGCGAATGCGGCCTGGAGCGCGATACCATCCAGGCCTATCTCGAAAGCGAGGACGACGTCGTCCAGGTACGGACCGAGGACGATACCGCCCGCCGCATGGGCATTCACGGCGTTCCCTGCTTCATCGTCGATGCCCGCTACGCTGTCTCCGGCGCCCAGGACCCGGAAGTCTTCCAGCAGGTATTCTCCGTCGCCGAACAGGCCGAGGCCGAAGGGCAGCCGGCCGGCCAGATCATGATGGGCGGGTAAGAGGCGGAGCAGGCGCGGGGAACTTTCGCGCTCACTTCCAAATTTCGCCGTCATTCCCGCGAAGGCTCCGCGGGGGCGACGACATGGACAATTCGAAACATAGTTGTCGTCGTCCTCCGGCTTGTCCGGAGGACCCATGAGGCCGCGCCTCAGACCGCCATCTCCGCCAGATCCTTGGCGATCTGCAGCACGCCGGCCAACCGTTTTTCCGGGTCGCCCCAGCTTCCCGTCACCACCAACTTCTGGTCGGGCCGCGGCTTCAGCATCGTCGGGTTGCGGCTGATATAGGCGATCAGCTT
>MDTD01019162.1_pt1 | contig 12195 bp, 10 predicted proteins | sample 811221 | NCBI WGS metagenome assembly MDTD01 (sample SAMN05326646, study PRJNA326480) | marine metagenome | isolation source: seawater | place: Pacific Ocean: South West | collected 2011 | reverse complement strand
TGGGGAGATTTTCCGGCCTTATCCCGGTATTTCTTCCAGAGGTCCGGCGTGGTCTGGATCGGGCCATGGACCGAGTAGAAGGAGAGAAAGGCAAAAAACGGAGAGTCTGCCTTGCCCTTGATGAAGGTGGCGGTGTCATTAGCGAGGCGGAGCGGAAGGGACTGGCCTTTCGGACCATCCATCATTTTCGGGTTCCGGAATGGAGAAAAAAATCCTCCCGGAGGGCTGCCCCGGTGGTGCCCACCTATGTTGCGGTCGAAACCGTGATCTTCGGGGAATGAGCCCTCGCCGCCAAGATGCCACTTCCCTGCGAAGAAGGTTCGGTAACCACCCTTTTTGAGTGCCTCGGCCAGACAAGTATCTTCATGAGGAAGGTGGCGAACGTATTCGGGTGGAAGGATCTTGTTGTTGCGCTTCCAATCCAGTCCGGTAGCAGCTCCGATCCAGTCCGTGATACCGTGACGAGCGGGGTATTTCCCGGTCATTATACTAGCCCGGGAAGGCGAGCAAACCTGACAGGTAGCGTAGCCATGAGTGAAGCGGACACCCTCCCTTGCGATACGATCTATGTGAGGTGTTTCGTGGTATGTGCTACCCTCCACGGAGAGATCCCTGACTCCCAAGTCGTCGGCGAGAATAAAAAGGATATTAGGTGCAGATGCAAAGGTCTGGGGCCATGCGAAGATAAGAAGGAGCAAAGAGCGAAACATGATGACGGGTGATTCGGTGATCTGAATGTGTGATCCTGCGCTGCGCAATAGCCACGCTAAATGCCAAATACGAGGAGAGCTCTATTTTACAAGATGAAAGACGGGAGAGGAGGAATATGTCTAGCCATGGATCTCAGAGCACCGGGCTTTCTTTACACGTTTCTTTCGTAGGATCTTTTATTACTGGCCGTGTCGCCTGGTCTGGCATATCTAGGAATTGCTTATGAAGTATCGACACCTCATTGGTATCATGATGATGTCCGGTAGCCTTTGCTTGCAGGCCGGTGAGTGGAAAAGTTGGCGGGGAGATACCCATGGTAGTGGGGTTGCGCCCGAGGCGGAAACGGTTCTGTCCTTCTCTGAAGAGCAGAATCTTCTTTGGAAGGCCCACCTTCCGGGGCCTGGAAACTCAACCCCAATCATAACGAACGGCCAGCTTCTGGTTACCTGCGGTATTGACGGCAATGACGCTGTCGTTTCATACGACCTGGAGGGGAAGGAATTGTGGCGGACAAGTTTTGGAAGTGAGACCCCGGGCAAGGGAGATAATAAGCAAAAAGGAACTGGAGCTAATTCTTCCATTGTGACAGATGGCAGAGGCATCTTTGCCTACTTCAAGTCCGGGCGTGTTGCCGCCCTGACCATGAAGGGAAAAAAGGTCTGGGAGCTCAACCTGCAGGATAAATTTGGGAAGGATACCCTCTGGTGGGATGAGGGAACTTCACCGGTGATTGCTGGTGGTTTTCTTGTGCTTGCGGTGATGCAGACGGAGGGAGGTTCTTATGTGATCGGGCTTCAGAAGAATACTGGAAAGATTGCGTGGAAAGTAGATCGTAATTTCGATGTCGGAGCGGAGTCCGGCGATTCTTATACGACTCCTCTCGTCACAGAAATAGAAGGGCAGGAGACCTTGATAACCTGGGGAGCAGACCACCTGACAGGGCATGATCCATCCAACGGCAAGCTGCTCTGGACCTGTGGAGGATTTAATCCGAAGAAAACCAAGTTCTGGCGCGTGATCGCCTCTCCGGCCTGTGCCAATGGAGTCGTAGCAGTTTCATATGCCCGCGGTAAAATGACCGGAGGGATCCGGGTTGGAGGAGAGGGAGATATTACAGACGGCGCTTGGGCGTGGAAGAGAGAGGGTATTGGTGCCGACTCCGTGTCTCCCGTCGCTAATGAAGAAAGTGGAACGTTTATCGTTCTGAATGACTCGGAGAAGCCGAGAGGTCTGGTTTCCTGTCTCGATGCACGTAGTGGAAAGACTCTATGGGAAGAGCAGCTACCGAAGGCAGCCCAGAAGTTTTATGCGTCGCCTCTGCTAGCGGGGAACAAACTGTATCTGGCACGTGTTGATGGAGTGATTTTTTCGGGAACGGTTGAGGGCAATGGATTGTCCGGTCTTACCGAAAATAAGCTGGACGATAATCTATATGCCTCGCCGGTTGCGGTCGGTGAGCGTCTCTTCATCAGAGGACGTCGTAATCTCTATTGCTTCGGCAAGTAACGGTTTTGATCTCGCTGTCTTCTTCCCGGAGTATTATCGGTAGCCAGTGCGACAAAATGGCGTCAACTTCCGAGATGTGATAGCGACGATGAGGATCGTGACCCGTGGAATACCAGTCCTCGTCGCAATACTCCTTTCTTGCTGTGCCAGTGGGTCTGGCCCGAAAGAGTCCGTTCCCCGGCTTCCTCCAGGGAGGGAAGAAATAGCCACTTCGAACCGGTCTCCCGTAGATGGAAAGTCTCGGGAGGCCCCCCGGATTAGCGCGATACAGCTGGAAGATCTTTTCCAATTGCGGGAGGAGGGCAGTGTTTTACTGGTGGACGTCCGTCCGGCTTTTTTCTTCCGACTGGGACATATTCCGGGCGCATACAACCTGCCTTTGAAAACCTTCGATACAGGGGTTAATTCGTTTCTTCAAAATCTTGAAGGGGCCCGGAGCTCTGGCAGAAAGATTGTCATATACTGTGCAGACCTGAACTGTCCGGATAGTCTCACCACGGCGAGAAAGTTAGCCCGGATGGGATACTCTACTTCCGTCTACCGAGGCGGATGGAAGGAATGGCGGAGCGCTGGTCTTTAGGAGATTCGAAAGGCTTCGCTCTCCTCAGGATGGTTCGCGGATATGAAGCCAGGCGTGGACATGAGGCAAACCCCGGAAATACGAGACCATACTGGGGCCTTCCAATTGCCAGACGTCCCAGACTTCATCATCGCCGAGATTTTCATCCCGATAGAAAGAAAGATGAAGGTTTCCGATTCCTCCTGCCTTGATGTGCCTCATGGCTTCCTGAGAATCTTCTTCTCGAAAAGGGGCCAGAAGGTCACCGACGACTTTCATAACGTGCCCTCTCTGGTCTGCGGCAAGATCACCTACTCTGATTCCAGCGAGGCCGGTTTTTTTTCCCGATAACTCCACGGTCTTTTTTCCTCTTTCGCCCCGGCTCTTGCCCAAGAGAGCGGCCTCGCGCTGTTTGCCATCCAGCATTTGATAGACCTCGTTGGCTCTCACCGCCTGATACCAGTAGGCATTGTCCTCGTGTTTGGGGCTTTCGTTGAATCCCCGCGCCGCATGACCGTAGAAAATTGGTCCGCCAAAAGCAGCTCCCTTCATGGAGTCACCATCACATCGGCGCGTGCAGTGACGCCCGGTAAGAACAAATTCAAACCGTCCGCTTCCAGGTGTTCCGAAGATGGCCACCGAGGAACCTCCCTCGAAACCATCGATTCCGCTATCCCACTCAACCTGTTCAAAAACCTTTTCAGCATATTCATCACTGTGAATTCCCATGAAGATTTCCTTGATCATGGCCTGCTGGTCCTTGCTGAAGCTTTCGACCTTGGCTTTCGTAATATGCCAGTTGTTTTCGATTTTCAGACGGAGATCGTGGTCGTAAGGAAAGCAGATGATCTTGCGTTGCTCCGGAGTCAGGGAGTCATAGAACGTTTTGACGATAGTTTCAGGTTGATATTTCGACGCAGTGATTTCGTTTGCAAGCGAGGGTAATAGTCCTGAGGCCACGAGTCCTCCGGTTGCAGCTGCAGAGGAGCGTAGAAACCTGCGACGGCTTCCGTGAAGATCCTTTCGGGGAGAGGCGCCGGAGATGGAATCAGAATTGACAGACATGACCAGCAGACCTTGAGGGACAGGAAGATGAAGAGGCAAACCTTTTCAGTGTTTGATAAAGAAGGAGCAACGGGTTTGTCATCCGGAGGTGAGAGATCGAAGAAAAATACTCAGAACGGGTAGGCTTTGGGGATGATCGATGATGGTTTCGCAAGCGCGCCGGTTATTTTCAGGTAATTCCTTGGAGATGTATTTTGAATCAAACAGTAATTCTATGGTAGTCAGGGCAGTTGGTAACGTTTTACTGTTGGGAGACGCTAAATCACAATGGCCGACAATTCTCAGAACGATCAAGCAGATCCCATGGACGGGGATCGTAAAAAAGGTTTTGAGCAGGCCTACGAGCGTACGCGTAAAAGCCTCATAGCCCGGCTTGAGAACTGGGAGGATCAGAGGACGTGGGATGAATTCTACCAGACCTACTGGCGCCTGATATATTCTGTTGGCCTGAAGGCGGGTCTGCGCTCTGACGAGGCCTTTGACGTCGTTCAAGAGACGATTTTGTCGATCGCCAAGCAAAGCAGAAAGCAGCTTTACGACCCAGAGCAGGGGTCCTTCAAGACGTGGCTGATGAACATGACCCGCTGGCGGATCAATGATCAGTTCCGCCGCAGAAAGAAGGACACTGCGATGGCTGGAAACGAGTGGAATGAGGAGAGGAAGACTGCGGTGATTGACCGATTTGAGGATCCGAGCGGGGACTTGCTGGAGCGTATGTGGAATGTGGAGTGGAAAAAAAACCTCGCAGATGCGGCGCTGGCGCGGGTAAAGGGTCAGGTATCACCGAAACAATATCAGATTTTTGATTATTACGTAGTAAGGCAGTGGGACGCCAAGAAAGTGCAGACTCATCTTGGAGTGAGCATGGCTCAGGTTTATCTGGCGAAGCATCGGGTGGGCGCTGTCTTGAAACGGGAGCTGTCCAAACTTGAGACGCATGAAAAGCAGTAACATTCGCCCGGAGCTGACGATCCCGGATCATGAAGTTCTGAGAAAAATAGGTGGTGGCGCCTATGGTGAGGTGTGGCTTGCCAGAGGTGTGACAGGCGCGCTGCGGGCGGTAAAAGCGGTTTGGTATAATGATTTTGATGATCAGCGTGGATTCGAAAGGGAATTTGAAGGGATCCTTAAATATGAGCCGATATCACGGGACCATCCTGGATTGGTTCACATTCTGCATGTGGGGCGGGCGGAGATAGAGAGCGAGCCCTTCTATTACTACGTGATGGAGTTGGGCGATGATATTGCTACGGGTCGCGATATCAATCCGGTGGAGTATGAGCCACGTACTCTTCGTAGTGATATGAAAGCGGTCGGTGAAGACGGTATCTCGGTTGAGGATTGCGTAACCTGTGGACGAATGCTGGCAGAAGCGTTGCAGCATCTTCACGAGAACGGTCTCGCTCATCGCGATGTGAAGCCGTCGAATGTGATCTTTGTGGATGGAAAGGCGAAGCTGGCAGACATAGGATTGGTGGCTCTTCGAGGACAGCAGACCTTTGTTGGGACGGAGGGCTTCGTTCCTCCGGAAGGACCTGGTTCGGCTCAGGCGGATGTCTACAGCCTTGGAAAAGTGCTGTACGAAATGGCAACGGGTAAAGACCGGCTGGATTTTCCCGAGTTGCCGGATCATTTGCCCGAAGGAGTGAACCTCAAAAGATGGCGGGCGCTCAATTCCGTCATCTGTGATGTATGTGAACCAAGGATCTCGAGAAGAAAAATAAGAAGAGCCGCTGAACTGGGACAGGAACTTCACAGGCTTGAGCAGGGGCATTCGCGATCGTTCAGAACGCGAATGGGACTTGTTGCTGGTGTTCTCGGAGCTCTCACCGGCATGGCTGCTCTGGGCCAGATGATTTCTCTGCCACCTCTTGAGACGGCCTCTGATTCAGGGTCGTTAACGCCGCCCCCGTTACAGATGAGAAGTGTAACGATTCTGAGTGATCCTCCGGGGGCGGCAGTCTACAGCGAGGATGGTGAAATTCTGGGGCTGACGCCGCTGGATCCGAGAAATTACCCGGAAGGAAGTAATGTAACCTTTACACTCGAGCTTAAGGGGTATCGCCCACAGACCGTGACTGAAACTGTCAGTGAGAGGGGAGCCGTGATCGGGGCAAGCTTGATAGAATTCAATCCCCCACGGGAACTTGAGCCTTGGGTGGATGTTTTTGGAGTGTCCTACCAGCCGGAGGAGGACTACCACATCAGTCAGCATTACGTCACTGCGGAGTCATGGGACTATTTTCAGCAATCGACAAACAGGCAAAGCGGGGTAATTCAAACTCTTTCCAGAAATGGAATTGAGAAAGAAATCATCCTCGCTACCGAGCGCGAGGCCAGCGACTATGTAAAATGGCTCGAAGTCCAGTGCAGGGAAACACACCTTGAGGACGATCAGTGGTTCGAGTTTAAGTTGGATAAGCGGAGATCCATTGAAGGGCTGAAGGAGGCGGACCCCAATAAGAGGAAGATGTACCCCTTCTACGCTGTTGTTCGCACGAGGGCATATGCGTATCTTAGGATTGCAAGTAAGCCCCCCGGGGCGAACGTTTATGTGCAGAGGACTCATAAGGGAGAAGTCTACTCGCAAACCCTGGGACAGACACCATTAGAAGGGGATGACGTGGACGAGCGAGGCGTGAGGGTGGAGTTGAACCCCAAGGGGTTGGGAAGACTTAAGCTTATTGTTGAACTTCCAAGGTTCCGGCGTTTTGAGCGATCTATCGCCCTGAGGATGAACGAGGTGTCGGACAAGATCCTTGTCACACTTCAGAGAGAGAACCTTTTTGATTATCCTCGGGAGCCGCTGGAGAACGGCTTGGGTATGCAGTTTATTCCTGTCCGGGAAAACTTGGAGTTACTTGCAAGTATCTGGGAAACTCGCCAGAGTGATTTTGATGCCTTCGTAGAGAGTATGGCGGAGAAAATTCCAGCTCCGAAGCGTGTTGATAAAAGTGTCGAGGCGGATTATGCGCGCTTTATCAATCGCTGGGCGGGAACGTTCACTCCTCCGCTGCCGCCTGAATTTGCAGATGGCGGATCGTATGGTCCTGATCATCCTGTTGTTAATGTAACGAGAGAAGATGCTGAACTCTTCTGCCTGTGGCTGACTCTTCGCGAACGCAGGCAGGGGGCAATCGGAGCAGGGCATCATTACCGTCTCCCAACCGATACTGAGTGGAGTATTTTTGTGGGTTTGGAAGGTGAAATTGGGGAGTGGCCGATGGATAAACATGGGCAGGCTGAGGAATTCTTCTGGGGACCTCAAATGCCTCCACCGGTGAGCGGGGGCAACTTTGCGGATATCAGTCTCGCAGAGCTAGGCTCTCTTGAGGCCGATGGACATATTGTGGGATACGAAGACGGCTCGTCTTTCACGTCTCCGGTAGGCAGCTATGCCGGAAGGCCGGTGGGGACGCAGAAGATGTTTGACCTCGAAGGTAATGTTCTGGAGTGGGTCGCTAGTGACTACAGTGCATTTGGGCAATATGACGTCGCCCGTGGAGCTTGCTGGAAAAGCTATGATACGAATCACCTCAAAGCTTCGGTGAGACAGCCTGTTCGTAAGCCATCCCAGAGCGGAGGTGGCGTTGACACTTCTGGTCTTTATGGTTTTCGAGTCGTTCTTGCCAAAGTGCCGGTTATCGTCGAGAAGGAGGAAGAAACTGAGAGTACGATCGAAAAACCAACAGAGTAATGATTGAGATCAAGATAGATTACGAGGGGAAGCTGCGGTGTTCCGTAACCCATGGTCCCTCAGGAAATGTTGTGGCTACTGATGCGCCGGTTGATAACAACGGGCGGGGAGAAGCCTTTTCGCCGACAGACCTCTTGGCGGCGTCTCTGGGTTCCTGCATGGCCACGGTCATGGGTATTGTGGCCCAGCGAAAGGAGATCTCGCTCGAAGGTATGAAGGTTACTGTCGGTAAGCATATGTCTGATGACACCCCGCGGCGGATCTCAAGATTAGATGTCACCATTCACATGCCGGTAGAGGAGGGACACCCGGAGAGAAAGGCGCTGGAAGGTGCGGCTCTCGGGTGTCCGGTGCACCATAGCATTCACCCAGCGATTGAAGTGGTATTGAGCTGGCACTGGTCTTAGCAGAGGATCAGGGGATCGCCACCTCGGTGGGAGGTAAAGCGGTGGGGCAATTCCTCCCGAGGCTCGGGCCGGTTGATAGAGGTAATCCGGCTAAAGGTGCCTTGATAAGCTTTGCGCCGTAGGGCCACGCCGAAAAGTAGGTCCCCGGGAGAAACCCTCCCTTTTTTATTGCGTTAGTACGAATTTGGCAGCAGGTTATAAACATAATTAACCTTATCAGGTAACTAATGTTTAAGCCTCCAGAGCACGCTCCCATTGCCGCAAAACGGCGCAAAATTCTCTCAGAATTTCTGGGGGATCAAGGTGCTGGGAAGCGGGCAGGGGGTTTAAAGGTTCAGGATGGAACAGCGGAAGGGGAAGTAAACGTAGAGGGGCTTTCCTTCGCGCACCCCCAAAGCGAGCATTATCTATTCAAATCGATGAGCCTAAGGATCGCGCAAGGAGAAGCGATCTCCCTACTGGGACCCAGTGGATGTGGAAAATCATCGCTTCTCCATCTCATGGCGGGTCTCGCATTCCCTTCAAGTGGTTCCGTTTCGGTAAACGGTGAGATTGTGAGAGGGCCATCGCCAAAGGTTAATCTGATGCTGCAAAAGGCAACACTGTATCCTTGGCTCAATGTGGTGCAAAATGCCTGCTTCGGACTCCGGGCGCAAAAGGTATCGAAACAAGACGCCATCAAAATCGTGCGACCTTTGTTGCACCTAGTCAAACTCGCGCATTTGGAAAAACGCAACGTTCGTCAATTGTCGGGCGGGCAGCAGCAGCGGGTAGCTCTTGCTCGCTCACTCGCAATGAGTCCTTCGGTTATGCTTATGGATGAGCCATTTTCGGCCCTTGATACATTCACCCGAATCGAACTGCAGAACGAAGTTCGCGAAATCTGTAAGCGCCAAAACATCACCTTGGTGATTGTAACACATGACTTTGATGAGGCTATCCGGATGTCAGACCGAATCATCATGATGACCAACAACGTTGGTGCGGATATTGTTTCTGAGATTGATAACAGCGCGACTTTTGATCCCAGTTTTAACTGCGATGAGGCGGTTGTCTCATCTCAGCGGGCCAGAATTGCAGACCTTTGGCAAAATCAGGAACAGGACTACTGCATATGAGTGCTAGCGGGGAACAAGAGGCCCTGCATGCCGATCGAAACCTACTCCCTGTTTTGCCTCATTTCTAACCAGAACCCAACCATTATGAAACAAACCAGAAGCTCTGATGAGCTGCCGTATCAGGAGGCCCATTTTGATGGGATTGAAAAGCACATCCTTGCTGCGAAAGGAATCTCTGCGAACAGCAAGATAGGGCGGCGGCCTTTTATGGATCTTCTTGCTACTGTTGGGGGAGGCCTTTCTCTGAGTGCCCTGCTCTCTAGTTGTGGATCCTCCGAGGACTCAGGTGAGCTCGATGAACCGGTCAAGATCGGATACATCCCGATTACGGATTCGGTGCCGCTGATCCTTGCGCACGCCAAGGGGTATTTTGAGGAAGAGGGACTAAAGACTGAAAAGCCAACTCTGATCCGTGGGTGGTCGCCACTGGTGGAAGCGTTTATTGCGAACAAGCTGAACATGGCCCACTTCCTCATCCCGATTCCGTTGTGGATGCGCTACAACAATGACGTCAAGGTGAAGGTGATGTCGTGGGCTCACACCAACGGGTCTGCAATTATCGTTGGGGGTCACACCGAGGCAAAGGATTTCAAGGATCTTGGGGGATCACAGATTGCGGTTCCTTACTGGTACTCAATGCACAACATCGTGCTACAAATGGGTCTTGTGGGGGCCGGGTTGAAGCCTGTGATCAAGGACCAGAAAGCAGAGTTAGCGGCAGATGAAGTGAACCTGATGGTGATGCCTCCGCCGGAGATGCCAGCATCATTGGCTGCCAAAAAGATCGATGCCTACATTGTGGCTGAGCCCTTCAACGCCATGGGTGAGCTCAAAGCCGGGGGCAGGGTGATGAGATTTACCGGAGACATTTGGAAAAACCATCCGTGCTGTGTTGTCTGCCTGCACGAAGAGCAGACGGTGAAGAAGCCAATCTGGACTCAGAAGGTGATGAATGCGGTTGTGCGCGCGAACGTTTATGCCTCGAAGAACAAGGAGGAGGTTGCCGAGCTTCTATCGAAGGACGGGATGGGCTACCTGCCGATGCCAGCGGCAGTGATCAAGCGGGCCATGACGCACTATGGCACTGAGGAATACATGGCAAGCGGTGCCTGCAGAAACACCGCAGACTGGAAGAACGGCCGGATTGATTTTCAGCCGTGGCCTTACCCGTCGGCGACGAAGTTCATGGTAGACTGGATGAATAAGACGGTCGTTGGGGGTGACAACAGTTTCCTTGACGGTCTTGACCGCGAGATGGTGGCTAGTGACCTGGTGGACTACGACTTTGTGAAGAAGTCGTGCGAGAAGTATCCAGAGTGGAAGGATGATCCGTCGGTCAACCGGACCGATCCCTACGAAAGGGAGGAAGTGCTCTCGATCTAACATGTAAGCCAGTTCCTGTTCTCTCAGTTCTCGAAAGTGCGCACGAGCCGAAGAACGAAGCTAACATGAGTTCTACAAGCCCAATAGTTGACCTTCAGGGTCGAGCGGTTCCTGCTGAGCAGGGAAACCGCTCGAAGATTGGATGGATTAGAGGCAAGTCCCTGCTGCTGAAAGTTGTTGGGGTGCTGATTTTTATGGGTGCTTGGCAACTCGGAGGGCAATGGGTTGCGAACAATCCTGATACGAAGAACTTTGCAGACTTTGCCCCCGCGCAGACGCTTTCGGCGCTCAAGGGATTGATTGCGAGTGGCTCACTGATTGAGAATACGGTTCCAAGCCTCAAGCGAATAGGAATTGGGATTTTCATAGCCCTATTGATTGGGATCCCCCTGGGAGTAGCCATTGGCCGGTTCTCGGTGATGAACGATTGCACCTATCTTCCCTTTCAATTCCTTCGGATGGTGAGCCCTCTGGCGTGGATGCCGATCGCGGTCATGATTTATCCGGGATGGGATAGCGCGATCGTCTTCCTGATCACGATGGCGGCCGTCTGGCCTCTTATCCTGTCCTCTGCTGCCGGGGTCAAGCGGATCGACCCCTCATGGCTGACGGTGGCCCGCAACCTTGGGGCGAGTGAGTTACAGGTGATCACGAAGGTGATCCTTCCTTCCGTGCTCTATGATATTCTCAATGGTTTGCGGCTTGCGATTGGTGTCGCCTGGGTGGTGATTGTACCCGCGGAGTTTCTGGGTGTGTCCAGCGGACTCGGGTATGCGATCAACGACGCCCGGGACACCCTCGAGTACGACACCTTGGCGGCCTACGTCATCGCGATCGGCTTCATCGGTTACACGCTCGATAGCAGCTGCGCCTTTCTGAACAAGAAACTCAATTGGACCGGAGAGGCCTAGCCCTTCAGTCTTTAAACAAAAAACAAAAATACAATGGACCCAGTTAAAGTAATAGTTCCGATCGATCTGGACGGCCTGAAGGCTCTGTCCGAAAAGGGGAAAGAAAACCCCACGGCTGTGCGCACGCTAAAGTGCAAGACCGTTCAAACCGACAAATTCAGACATGAGAATTATATTCGTGATCTGGATGCCCACATCGTTGACGAGCCACCGGGCCTTCTTGGGGACGATACGGCCCCTAATCCCTCGGAGGCTATCCTGGCTGGTCTGGGATCCTGCATCGCGGTTGGTATTCATGCCAATTGTGTGATGAAGGGGATCGAGCTCTACAAATTGGAGATCGAGCTCGAGGGCGACATCAACATCTCTGCAGTATGGGGAACAGGGGATCTCGGAACCGAGAAGATTGTTGGGTTCAGCGATATCCGGGTGAAGGCCCACGTGGAAGGCAGCGCGCCGCAGGAAGAATTAGATGAAATCGTGCAGCACGCCAACATCTGGTCCCCGGTGGCCAACACCATGAGACTTCCCGTCAACATGACGGTCGAGTCCGTGGCCCCAACCGGTGAAGATTCCGCCTGAGGCCGCTTGGTTTCGTCTGACTGTGCTGACTGATTATAAATGGATACCCCAATGTCAACAGCGACGCTGTCCCCAGCACCTTCCACAGCGACTTTTGAGGAGATCATCCGTGGTCAACTCAAGCCCGACGTTCAGAAGATCGACCATGAGGGCTTCTACCCGGAAGAGTTTCTCAAGTCCTACGGGGAAGCAGGCGCCTTCTCGCCAGTCACGCAAACTGGTTCTTTTTATGAAGCGATCGAAAATTGTGCGCTAG
>MDTD01083686.1_pt1 | contig 12196 bp, 6 predicted proteins | sample 811221 | NCBI WGS metagenome assembly MDTD01 (sample SAMN05326646, study PRJNA326480) | marine metagenome | isolation source: seawater | place: Pacific Ocean: South West | collected 2011 | reverse complement strand
CCTTTAAATGCCAACGATAATGTTGAGTACGATTACGCCTTAGCTGCATAATCCGGGGTTTCCAGCAACCTTGTTATCAAAGCTGGATAAGTGGTTGATCCCACCGAAACAAACAAGATCAAAAATGGTTCCTAGTTATAGGTGGGTCCGAATTCTCGATAAGGATGTTGGTTTTTCGAGATACCTTGCCGGTTTGGGAATAAACTGGCTAAACTTGTGAATGACTTGACTGGTACTTTTCCTTGGACGCGGGTTCGACTCCCGCCGTCTCCACCATGATTGATATCCATAAATTGACATTGAAGTATAATTAGATAGGACATGGCAAGCTCAGTAAAAAACTCTGTGGAGACTCAAAACCCCTCCCCTAAAGTAAATAAAAAAAAAGGAAAGAAAATGTCAAATGAGACAAAGGATGATCTTTATATTAATGATGAAAATGAATTTGACTTTGTAGATGCTTATTCTGAAGATACTGTCGAAGACGATGCAGAATTGTTACCTGAAAACGTTGCTCAAAGCGCAATTGATTGCGCTTTTGTGGGAGTAGGTGGAGGCGGAGGTAAACTTGCAAAAGCATTTCTGGATATAGGATTTAATAGGACTATTTTAGTCAATACAACAGTCAAGGACCAGCCTGACGGTGTAGATCCTAACAATTTTCTTCTAATACCGGGTGCAGACGGCGTGGGCAAAGACGTGGGTCTAGGCAAAAAAATCTTATCAGAGAATAGTGCTCTGGTGGAAGATGCTATTAGGGCTAGACTAGGTTCTCCTGACTGGATTTTTGTACTAGCAGGCGGAGGTGGCGGAACAGGAAGTGGCTGTTCTGTTCTTCATGAGAGTCTTGAGAGGCATTTGAAGTCAGTAGGTGCTTCCGGCAAGGTTGTCTACATTATATCCAGACCAAGCTCTCAAGAGCTACTTAATACAACTATTAAGAACAACTATGAAACTGTCTTAGAAGACATCTCAGTGCACCCACACATCATTATAGACAATGAGCGTCAACTTCAATTATTAAGAAATAAAGTAGGAATGCTCAATTTATATCCTGTCGCTAACAAGAATTTTGCTAAACTTCTAGCACAAGTATTTAAGCTTGCAGCAACACATTCAGATGTTCAAACTTTTGATTCAAAAGATTTAGAGAAATGTCTTTCAACTCCTGGTAGAATGGTGTTGGGAAGCACGGTAATAAGAGATACTTCTAGAAGAGACTTAGGTGCGGCTGTTCTTTCTAGCTGTATTAACGCTTCGCCTTGTCCTACTCCAAACCCAAAAACAAAAACAGGAGCACTTCTTTTAGTTGTGACCTCAGAAATGGCTTCTGATCCTAAAATTTCCAAGAACTTAGAGGCAGCCTTCTCATATGTGGGAGGAAGAACAGACACACTGTTTTCGGGTGTATATATTAAGGAGAGAATACCCGGGCTTGTTGCAATATGTTTGCTCTCAGGATAAAGATCCAAAGTCTGAAAGTTTATTTTTTTGAGACTTTAGTTTTTTCAATATTGACTTTTCTATTTGGCAAACTCTCATTCGAGATATCTCGTAAAATTCTCCAATTTCCTGAAGTGTCAATGGGCCGTCTTCAGCAGCAATCAAAGCACAGCTGTTGTATTTTTTACTATTTAAATTGTGTCTGCAGTCTGTATTGTTACAAGGTGCCATCGAGGCTTTTGTTTCATTGACACAATTGTAGTTTTGTTTTTTGTTTATGTCTTTTGCCATCTTTACTAGTCTATCATAAAAAGGAGTTTTTTATAAATGAACAGTAGAAAAAATTTAGTTTTGGACACGTCAGTTCTCTTGTACGACAAAGAATCGGTACATTCTTTTCCAGGGAATGATGTAGTAATACCCATAACTGTGCTAGATGAGATTGATAGATTTAAAGATCGATCCGGATTATTAGGAGAGTCAGCTCGGTATGTTAACAGATTTTTAGACTTTTTAAGGCAGCGAGGAAGACTCGATCAGGGAGTGATGATCGAAGAAGAAGATCAAACGATAAGAGTAACAATCGTTGATCCTGTAAGTGTCCATCTCGATTCTTCGAAGGGAGACAACAAAATAATAGAGACAGCTCTAAAAATTAGAGAAGACGAACCTGAAAAAGCTATTAAAGTCATTACAAAAGATATTAACATGAGAGTTAAATGTGATGCATTAGGGATAATTGCTGAAGATTATTATAAGGATCATGTTGATGTTTCTATATTAGACTCTCAAGAAAACTGTAGGACTGTTCCTCTAGACGACGAAAAAATAGACAAAATCTATAGTGAAGGTTTTCTAGAAGAAAATTTAGAAGACCTAAGAATAGACTTTGAAGAAAATTCTTATCATGTTGTAAAAAATTCAGGTTCTAGCAAGTCAGCACTTTGCATACACAAAGAAGGGAAACTTCACCTTATCACTAATAAAAAGTCGGACATAACCGATGTAAAACCTAGAAACAAAGAACAGAGGTTTGCTCTTCATGCTTTGACTGAAGCTGATATTCCGTTGGTGTGTTTGACAGGTCTAGCAGGTTCAGGTAAAACTTTTTTAACTTTGATGTCTGGGCTGGACGAAATGATGAGCGGAAAGTATGAAAGAATAGTTGTCACTAGGAACATTGAACCAGTAGGTAAAGATATTGGATTTTTGCCAGGCGATGTTAATGAAAAGATGTCACCTTGGATATCTCCGTTAATGGATAATTTTAGACATCACTTTAAAGATAGGACTTATTTTGAAGCTCTCATGGACAAGGGGCAAATTGAAATAGCTCCTCTTTCTTACATTAGAGGTAGAACTTTTAACAATGCTTATATAATTGTCGATGAAGCGCAGAATGCCACTATTCATGAGTTAAAAACTATAATAACAAGAATTGGAGAAGGATCAAAAATAGTTCTAATGGGAGACACAGACCAGATTGACACACCGTACATAGACAAGAGATCTAACGGTTTGTCATTGGTAATTGACAGAACAAGATCAAGCAAACTTACTACTCATATCCATCTATCAAGAGGAGAACGTTCAGAATTGGCCACGTATGCCAGTAAGGTCTTATGATTAGTGCATAATTAAACACAGAGGTGTGTCATGGCAAGATTAACTGTACGGTCTAGAGATAAGAATCGATTCTCTAAAAATTATCCTCATGTTAGAGCGCCCAAGCGACTCACATTTGAGGGAGACAATGATGTTGTAATAGAGCTTTTACAATTAAATTTCTCTAATGAGTCTAGCAAGTCAGGTAATTATTCAGTCCCTTTTGACAGTAGTGACTTTAGAGTTTTGGTAAGTCCGAGAGACACAACATCACAAGACTCAGCTAATGTCGTTTTAAGTGTTAATGACCAATTGTCAGACAAAACTAAAGTTACTGTAGAAGCGTCTGCACCTTTCACCGGGATTGTCGATGTCGTTGCTCTAAAGGTTGGAACATGAGACTACATAAATTTACAATTATTGCTGGAGAAAAAAATGGCGTTGCGTTCAGCGACGGTGATTTTACATTTTCTGAATCTGCTGGTTCTGGGCATACTGCACCAGCAGCAGGATTTGTAACTCGTCTGGGACCGCGGTCACTCTCTAATGGAGAGTCGTTCAAAGCAATATTCACATCAGGTAGTTCAATTCAAGGAAACAACTTAATATTGTCAGGAAATTTTTCTGCAGAGCCTGAAAGAGGTTTACCCCACTCTGATGCTGTCAATATCATGATTATTTCAAATAAAGCTTAGTGAAGAATAGAAGTTAAGAGGAAAAAATGCCAAAGGATTTTAAAGCTAGTCAGGTAAGAACATCAAAAATAATAGGATCTGGTTCTGTTGGTGGTAAGCCTGGGCTTTTAATATATAGTGCATCAGATGCATCAAATTTTGACGGAGGTACCCCGGCGGCTTTGCTGTCTAACGTCGGATCAGATGTATTCTTATTTGTATCTGGTGCTAAAAATGACAGATCAGGTGTTACGCTTTTCGGTGGTGACGTTGTAGTTTCCGGAACCATGTATATGGAGAGAATGATAGCAGAAGTTGATCTTTCATCAACTGGATCAGCTTCAGTCTCAGGCTCTCTGTTTGTTTCTTCTTCTGCAGTGATAGGTGGAGGCTTAATAGTCAATAATGGCGACTCAGATATCGGTGGGTTCGCAGTTATTGGGGCCACACAAAATCGTCACATGATACATGCCAATCCTGCTCAAAATTTTGTTCACATACTTTCAGGAGGAGCTGCCAAAAGTGCAGACCAGACAACTGCAGTTGACACCGCTTTCTTTGTTTCAGGAACTATTGGAGCTAGAGGCACTACTACGAGAGGAACTTCTGTTTTTGGTGGTGATGTAGTTATTAGTGGATCATTGACCGACGGAGCCGGAAGCCCAATCACCGGTGGGGGCGGAGACACAGTCGGGTGGTTTTCAGGATCGTCAGCTATCCACAACAATTTAGGTGCTTCTCCCAACCATATTTCTACATCCGGATCTTTGGCAGTTTCAGGATCAAAACTGGATATTGCTGATAGCTTGCGTCACATAGGCGACACGAGCACAAAGCTTGAGTTTGACAATAAATCTTTGAAGCTCGCGGTGGACGGAGTTCAAGTATTTAAAGGGTTAAAGGATGGTTCAACTCAGGAGGGTGTTTATGTAGGGATACCGCTTTTAAATTTAGGAACAATTATTGGCGGTGGGCCCACTATCGATACCACCATGACCATTCCGGCTTCGAAGAAGCAATTCTTGTTCATGTCAGGTGGAGCAGCTGTTTCAATAGATCAAGCTGACGGTAGAGATGTTGTCTTTCATGTCTCTGGTGCTATTGGTTCAAAAGGAACGACTAGCAGGGGAACAGCAGTTTTTGCTGGAGATACAGTTGTAAGTGGTTCACTTTTTGCCTCTAAATTATCCGGATCTTTACAAACCTTAGAGGACGGAACTCCTTATTTAGCAGGAAGCGGAAGCGTTAAGGTTACTTCTGGTGCTGATGGAAAGATCACTATTACTGGAGACGGTGGAGGTTGGCATAGAGATAACTCTGCACCTCGTGTGTATCTAAAAAATACTGATGATCGTATTATGATCGGTGGAAATCCAGCTAACTCTGCTCCGGGCGGTAAACTAGAGCTAAATGTTAAGACGAGTGAGAACATTACAGGTCTTTTTATCGACTACAACAATACCAGCGGTAGCAGCGCGGTGATTGTCGATTCAGAATCAACCTCTGCTCCGGCTGTTAATATTCAAGGTTTTAAAGGTTTAATAGTTGAACAAACACACAACGGTGGATACGCAGCTGATTTTTCTAGAAATAGAAATGATCCTGGGAATAATCCACTAGTCAACATCCATGATGATCATACTGCAAACGAACAAGCAGCTCTAAGAGTTAGGCAGGACGGAACAGGCGACGTTCTCAGGTTAAGTGATGGATCTGAAGAAGTTGCTAGATTTAAAGACGGTGGCAGAATAAATTTTGGTCATGATCATGAATCACAAGACGCACCTGGCGAAGGACCTGATGTTCGGCTTTTTGTTTCCGGAACTGCAGAAGGTAAAGCAAGAGGCACAGCGGCAAGCGTTACTGTTATAGGAGGAGACGCAGTATTCTCAGGATCGATTTATGGACAAAAAACAAATACTGTCAATAATCGAAAAGAATTATCTGCTGTCTCTGACATTATTACCTTTAGTAGCACAGGCTCCAGACCAGATATCAATAACGAAGTTTTTTTCTTCGTGTCGGGAAGCGGTCCTTCAGGTTTCAGTCCTGGTCCCTCGAAGGCTCTGTTCGGAGGGGACATAGTAGCAAGTGGTAATATATCAGTTGTTCAAAATTACGCAGCGACGGGAGCACAACTTTCTCTTAACAACATAACATCTATCTCCGGAGATGGCGGAAGTGTTAGACTTGATATGCTGGCTGGCGAAAGCCTCGACGGTGGTGATAATGTTAAGTTGTTTATACAGAAGGCGCCTGCTTCAAACCCAGACATTCAGGGCGGACCATATGCTAATGTCTTTAGAGGCGGCTCCGGTTCGATGAACTTCGTAGTGGGTGCTTCTTCTCAAGAATATAAAGGAAATCAACCTTTTATTTTTAGAGACATTCACGGTTCGTTTTTCATGGCTACAACAGGAAGTGTGCTGTTAGGAAACGCATCAGTTCATTTCTTGTCAGGAGGGTCAGGAAACTCTCCTATTCTCCAGGGAAGAGATACTAACTTTACAGTCTCGGGTGCTATAGGATCAGCAGGAGGCCCAGGTATTAATATGGGAACTGCTCTTTTCGGAGGCGACTTGGTTGTCTCCGGTGCACTCCAAGTTAAAAATGGATCGAACGCAGGCGGTTCGATATCTGGTTCCATACATAAAACCTCAGAAGGTAAGTCTTATCTTATAGCAGGAAGTGGAGTTACAATTACATCAGCATCTGATGGCACTGTTACTATCGGAGCCTCAGGCGGAGGAGGCTCTGCTACTTTCGTTTCAGGGTCAACTTCAGTCGGTTCAGTGACTTCCATTGATGTTAGTCGACTAGGCCTGCTGATGGATTTAGGTTCCAATCAAATAGCTATAACAGGAACTATTGGAGATTCAGAAGACGGAACCTATTCAGATGGCTTGTTTACATCTTTTAATTCGAATACAAGAATAGGTCACGCAATAGATAAAATAAATGAAGTCTTATTTTTCTTATCTCCTTCTCCAGCGCCTAATCTTAGTCGAATAGGAACTGATGGTGTTAAGGGATTTAGCCCTGTTCTTTTAAGTATAGCAGGTACTAATTTAGGAGGATCTTCTTTTGTTCCGGTAACAGCTGGAGCAGGACTAGGATCTGCTGTGGGTGTTAATGGAACATATCAGGTAGCAACTTCTTCTAATAATATTAGAATGGGTGTTTTCAATAGTCTAACAGTTTTTGAAGGAGAGCTCGCAGATGGCGTTGCTCAAAATGCCTATGCTAATGGCATTATAAATCACTCTGGAAGTGCTTTTGGCGATGCAGACTCAGGAACTCTTGTATTAGAGATAAACGGTACAAATGTTTCTTCAACAGACTTGACGAACACATCAGTAGGCGCCGGAAATCCTGGTTCTGGTACGGGAACAAGTCTTACAAACAACAGTGGTTTCTTTAACTTATCAGCAACAGGAAGCGCTGTTCAGTCCAACGGTCAGGACTTTGGTTTATTTAAATACAGGACAGGTAAGTTTAGAGTTGGAACTGGCGGAGGTTATCAAAGAGCTGGATGGAATTATGCAAGAGTAGTTCACTCAGCTTCTTCAGGTGATATAAGATCTACAAATTACATAGAATGGTTCGTAGATAACGCGGGAACAACTCCAAAAGCTAACCAAGTAGATCTTTTAGGTGTAACACTAAGCGGATCGAAATACATCTCGGGAATTCAATATGCTACAGGTGCACATGGAAATTATGTATCAAGAATAGATAACTTCTACGATCATGTCTATGCTGCAAACCCTATTAGTTTTACTACAACAAACGTAAACGCTATTAGTAATCAAACTGTCCCTAGTGTTGATTCTTCTACTGCAGGGTCTTATAACGATGTGATCCCCCTTACAGCATCTTTCCAAGTTTCTGAAGCTTCTATTAATGCGGGCACGATGGCCTCGGGTACAGTGAGCTTTAATTTCAGTGTAGCTCATCCTACTAAAACTGACATGGTTAATACAGGATCAATTGTTTCAAATGAATTTTTGATCTATAGTGCTTCTTCTTTATCAAATAACCAGTTTGAAGACTTTGTGTATGAAGATAATCGACTAATAAGTGGAACTTATCCCGACCAGTCATCAATAACATCGGCCGCGGCGTGGTCTTCTGAAGCTCACTTAACTTCATCTACTGTTGCAGGCCAGAGCGATGGCTTAGCATTCTTTAAGGGACAATTAAAGGCACCTTCTCAAACAACTGCTCAAGGTGGAAACTTTACAATTTTTAACAGCTCTTTTGCTAGAGATCAAGGTGCAGGTACTAATCAACCAAACTACTCCATCGGTGGTGGAGCTACAGGCAAAAAGACACTATTTAGAGCATTTAGAAATGAATCAGGCCATCCGGTTACTAACTTTAAATTGTGTTTGACAGGCACGAGTACCAATGTTGTAACAACACTCGACCCTCTAAATTCAGCAAATATTAGAGTTTATGTTAAGAACCCTCAGACCACCGGTTGGATGGACTTAGCACAAGAGTTTACACCACTACATACTAGCGGAACTTTCCAAGTGCTTGATTATCAAGGGGCTTATGTTGGTTCTCCTGACTTTACACATTCAACAAATGAGGTAAATACAACATACGGTACTTTCGGCACAGGAACATTAGCAAATAATGCCTACATGATCGTCAAGATTGAGGCAGATTCTAGTTGGGCTGGAAATCTTGAGGGCATGGACATGAAATTCCCTGGTTTTAGTACCGGATCCATTGTTAGTGCTCCTGAGTTGGATGAGCTAGACATATCAACTCCTAGTGACTTTGTTAGTGCGAAATTAAGCTTCGGAGCAAATAAGTCGTCTGGAGGGCCTGCCAACTACATTTTTGTAACAGGATCTTCAGCATCAGGCGGCCCATACGGTGTAGGATCAGACGTTGATTTTAACGGTTCATATTCACAAAGTGTAGGTGTAGGATCTAATAAAAGGTATGGTGTTAATAGCTCAAATGGTTCCGTTGAAGATATTGTCGGTAATTTAAATGGAGACGTTACTGCCAATGGAAATAATTACACTTCTGATTCTTTTAGAAATGGTCATTTTGGTACGCTAAGCTTATATGTTAATGCTTCCGGTTCAGGTGTGACTCCTTTACATAGCGTTAATTTGGCCACATTCCCAGGTGCAGGATCAGCTGGTTCTGGGACTGGTACCAGTGTTAATAATAACGGATCCGGATTTATTAACATGTCGGTCCCAACTCCTGCATCGAGCTCAGATGGTCTAGCAGACTTTCAGTACTTTTTTAGAACAGGTAAATTTAAAGTCGCAGGTGCAGATCAGAATGCCAAAGGTTGGAACTGGGCGCAGGTTGTTCATAGCTATGGAATACCAGGCTTAAATGATGAAATTACAACCTTTGTCGAATGGGTAAATGATGATGACGGAAACGCCATAGACATTACTGCTAGTGAGAGCGGGTCGTTTGGAGGTTTGAATCAGAATTATAACTACCAAAGTGGTGTGAAATACTTCTCTACTATTGTCGGTAACACTACAGGAACAGTAAAATACAAAGTTTCAGACGCTTACACAAATGTGTACTCAGCAGACAACCAAGCTTTACAGTTTACAACTCTGACTAACGTTAGTGCAAATGGTATTTTTGTTACCGGAAGCGCTGTAACAGATACGGGTGATACTTCTTTGAGTTCGAACGGAACTACTTTGCCGGCTTTAACAGCAGGCGGAGATGTAACGTCAGACATACATGTGACAGGAACTTTATCATACACGGGAGGAACTTCACTTCCTTTAGACTCCGCTATCAGCGGTAGCCAGACTTTCTCATCTATTAGTCCTGTAGCTATTCTGACTGCTAAACACCCGATTGATTCTAATGCCACAAGTACAGTGACAATACCAAACTTCCTAGCATATTCAGGAACTGTTGGATCTTCTAACATAAACACTACAGAGAAATTTACAGGTGAATATTTTAGAATGCAAAGTGGTTCTTTTGGTGATCAATCAGCGTCAGGATCTCTAAAGTGGGATGCCACGGAGTCACTCGTAGGTGCAGACCCAGGCCACAACTCAGGGCTTCTCGTCTATGGATATGACGGTGCTAACGGTTATCTGGTAAGTCCTAAAAAATCTTCATTACCTAACACAGGAGATTTCCGGACATTTAATGACTTGACTTCTCCAGAAAATAACGTAAATTACAGTGGTACTTCTGGTGAGAAGCATTACTTTAGAACTTTTAAAAATAACACGACAAGTGATCAAGCTGTTGTTACAATAAATCTAAAAGGAAATGCTACTCTAGTCCCTAGAACAGGAACAGGATCAGCATCTCTTGGTTCTAATACTAATATACATGTATTTGCTAAGATACCAGGCAAAACAGGCTGGTTAGACATTGCAAAACCAGCAGACGGCTCGACTGCAGACGGAGCCGGTGGCTTACAAGGTGATAGAGATGCCAATGTTAGAGGCGGTAGCGGTGCTTCGAATGAATTAACTTTCAGCACTGCTTTCGTGGGTGGAGATCCTTCCTCTAACGGTTCAGGAGAGCATTTTTGCCTAGCAATTCATGCTGATGCTGGGTGGACCGGATTTATAGAAGAAATTCTTGTAACTTTCTAAAAAAAAGAAAATAAAAGTTCGAAGTCTATTATTTAGATTGAGGGAAGTTTTCAAATATAGGAGGGTGTAATGGCAGGAAAAACGAACCTAACAGCTACGCTTTTCTCCCAGAAAAAACTTTTAGGAAAAACTTCTACTGGAACACATAGAGCAGATAGCAATGAACCGATACCTTCTGGTCTCCAAGTGTCTACGTCTGCTGTATTTGCTGAAGATGTTCCATCCAGCCCTTCCCTCACGCTAAATCAAGTTCAAGATGGCACAGTAGAATACGTTCAATTTGCTTTGCAAGCAGTGACAGGTTCAACATATGATGCTAATGACTTTGACACAGGAGCATCATCTCAATCTTCGGGGCCGCATGCTTATCGATTAGTGATGCCTTCGGACTATCAATCAAATTCGAACAATTCAAAAAAAGGTACACACCCGTTCGTTAATGATCAAATATTACACTGGACTCTAGGAGCACTTCAAGTTGTTTCTCCTGGGTTTTCTAATGACGTTCCCAACCCTTTTACACTTAAGCTTTTTGAGGCAGATGGAACAGAGATCCCACTTTTAGATGAAATAGACTGGCAGGTCGATTATTTCAGCGGAATCTTGTTTGTGCAAGATTATGACGCAAGCAAAATACCTGCGACTGCCAAGGGTTTTATTTACACAGGAAAAATGCTTTCTCAAAGCTTAGGAGAAGTTTCTTCCGGTGGTGGTGGAGGTTTTGGGACAGGTGTGGGATGGATAGGATCAGGTGCAGGCTCTATTTCTACAACTGGATCTGTTTACATCGGCACGTCTAACACTTCAAATCCAGAAATTTTCTTTTCATCAGTAGGTGCAGCAACTTTTAATGAACAGGGAAGAAATGTTGATTTTAGAGTTGAAACAACAGGCGATCAAAACACACTTTTTGTGCAAGGCAGCACAGACAGGGTAGGTATTGGTACAAATGCGCCGGAGACTTCTCTTCATGTAGTGGATTCGAACGCAACAGTTCGCATACAGAGGGCAGCGAACACAGAAAACGGAACGCTCGACTTTGCAGGTGGTTCTGGACATGTTGGCGCATCCATAGAGCATGAAGCTAATGGTAATGATTTAGTCATGAATGTTTTCAACGGTACAACAGTTGAAGAATCACTGCGACTTGGTGGTTATCAAAACGAAGCAAACAGGCAAGTCATATTACTTTCTGGAAGTTCGATGCATGTCGGTGCGATGCAACCTAAAGAATCCAAGGATATTGCCTTCTTTGTGTCGGGAGCAGTTGATTCTAGAGGTACTTCTACTAAAGGAGCCGCTGTTTTTGGAGGAGATGTCGCCATATCAGGTACATTAGCAGTTAATCTTTCAGACGCTGCTGTTGGAAGTCAATTTGTTGTTACAACCGATGGAAAGGTTGGAATCGGTACTAGTAATCCGGCGTACAAACTTTCAGTTGGCGGCAACATGGAAGTGGGAGAATATATCTACCACAAAAATGATGTCGGAGCCAACACTTTTATTCGCTTTCAAGAAGATCAGCTTCACATGAAGGCGGGTGGTGATAGCATGATCAAGATGAAAGAAGACGCATCTAGTCAGGTCCTGATACTTTCTGGAGGTAGTGGAAAAAGTCCAGACCCAGATAGTTTCAAAGATACTAACTTCTTTGTATCAGGTGCTATAGGTTCTAGAGGGACAGAAAATGCAGGCACTTCAGTTTTTGGTGGTGACTTGGTTGTTAGCGGCGCAATATATGATGCATCAGGTAATGTACTTGGCTCAGGTGGTGTAAACTACACCGGTGGTCTGGGAAGCAATAACCAGATGATAACTGCAGATGGTTCTGGAGACATTGTAGCTGAATCTAAT
>MDTD01135297.1_pt1 | contig 12199 bp, 21 predicted proteins | sample 811221 | NCBI WGS metagenome assembly MDTD01 (sample SAMN05326646, study PRJNA326480) | marine metagenome | isolation source: seawater | place: Pacific Ocean: South West | collected 2011 | reverse complement strand
CTGCTTATTGGTTCTTCTTTGTCAAGTTCTTTTGCAACTTCTTCAAGTGTTTCAGGATCTGCTTGCGATAGTAATTCTTCTAATTCGCTATCTTCTTGTGGAACTTCAATTATTGAATTATCAACTTTAAATCCTGCAGGTGTTTCTGTTTCATATATTTCTTTAATTTCTTCTTCTGTAACTGGTTCTTGGTCTAGCTCGTCTGCTGGCTCTTCTATCACTTGATCAGCAACTACAGTTTGTTGCTCTTGTCTACGCCATTCAAATGTGTATTGACTTGCTATCAATAGCAGTACAGCCAACGGATCAAAAACAAATATAATAGTAATTATGACCCAACGTACTGCCTTTTCTAAAATATCTCTGTCTACGTCTTCACCGTAGATCAGTTCTGCAATGTATTTGATTGGGCCTACTTCGGCCTCTAGTTTTCTATACTCTGCTTCTAAAGTATACTTTTCTTCCGTGAGTTTGTCAATCTCTACATTGGCTGATTTAATTCTAGCCATCTGTTCATCAACAATAGCATCTACATCAACACCACCATCTACTCTAATTTTTTCTCTAAGTTGCTGTATAAGTTCATTACTGGCTTTTACTTGATCATCAGCACTAGCTCTAATTCTTGCTATTTCATTTCTAGCAGTGGTTACTATAGGTGACTCTGTTGCACGAACATCATCAATTTTTTCCAGCATCTGCATTTCTCTGTCTTTCAATGCAGGTATTTGTTTTTCTCTAATGTCTTTGACTACACCGCTAAGTCTGTCACGTTCAGCATCGACTGTGGATTTGGCTTCTATTCTGAGCTGTGCAATTTGATCTTGCAGTTCAGAAATTCGTTGTTTTTGTAAACCAATCCAAGTGTTTGCACTCCGTCTTGTGTTTGGTCCTGCTTGTCCGTCTGCATTGCTACCAATGGTAAGTTGTGCTTGTTTTATCTGTTCGCTTTCACCACTTGCTATTTGTCCTTCGACTTTGCTTATTGTATTATTAATTGTTGCAATTTGTTCTTGGATTGGTACGATTGCACTAGTGTCTACATCTAGATTGGCAATAGTGTCTTCGTATTCTTTAGCTGATGTTTCTAGTCTTATTATTTCATCTTTGATATTAGCCAATTGATCTTCGTAGGGTTTGGTTCTATCTGCATCTGACTCTCTTGCATCAGCTATTATTTTTTGCTGTTCTTCTATCGCAGGTTGTATTCTGGTGTATGCTGAATCAATGCGTTGTTGTTCTTTTTCTATTTGTGCATTGATATCATCATTACGAGTACTTGTTGAATTTTCTGCTTTCTTAATTTTTTCTTCAGCACGAACAATAACACTGTCAAGTCGTGCAAGTTCTGTTTCAATACGTTGTACTTGTTCTACTGATTCTTGTGAAGCTGAGGTTTGTTCTATGTGTGCTTTGGATAAAAAACCAAATATGCCCATGCTGGTTATAAACATCAAGACCAATACTGCAAGGGCAAGATAATATTTTAACCACCAGACAGTTTTACTCCAATATCTGTGTAGCCAAACGGCTGTGACCAGTTTGCCTACTTCTAGAGCACCGCCCATAACCATAATAGGTATGGCCGCGGCCGCAAATATTGCCACAAGACCAGCGATGGAGTAGTATATTGCTACTCCACTGATCGTTAATGCTGTAATTAAAACTAGTAGTCCTAGAAACATTTATTCCCTGGCGCCGCCAAAATATTCAACAGCATGTCCTTCTGTAACTAACTGTTGGTTTACGTTGGTTCTTTCGCCCGTTGTTTCGTTTTCCACATGTAGGATGCCTAGTACCCTACCATATTTTCCACGTTTGTTTAACATTGTTTCAACTAAAAAATCTTTACCTAGTATTTCTGTAAGTCTTGCTTTAGCCGCCAAACCGCGTTCTTTTTCTTCAAGATCACGTGTTCTGCTCTCCGGAGTATTAATGCCGTAGAGTCTTATACGTTGCTTAACAAATACACTAAAACCCAAATCTATTTCTGCGTCTACAGTGTCTCCGTCTATTATCCTTACTAATTTTGCTTTGTAAGTCCACATAACACGCCCTTTCTCATTCTATTGTATGTATTTAGCGAAAAGGCGTGTATAATGAGTATATGATTAACTGAAGTATTTGTCAAGCATTTCAAGTCTATCATTTGCCGCCGCCAATTTATCTAGCTCGGCAATGACTGCCTCTGTAACATCAGAGTGTTCACCTATACCAGCTGGCATGGTTTGATAAACAAGAATGTTTGCTTTGTGTACGGCTATCTCACCTTCAGCTTGTTTTCTTGCCGCTTCTATTAGGGCTTCACCTGGCTTCATTGTTGTGGCCTCTGGGATTGTATCCAATCCAGCGCCTGTTTCTTGCTTGGGGGTGATGCAAGAAACTTTCGCATGGTCTTCTCGACTTCTTGGATTCTTTGCATGACATCACTATCGTCACTATTGTCTATGACAAACATATCGTTTCCAAACACTTGTTGGAATTTGCCAATATTCTTTTGTACTGATGACCAACTGTCTTTTGCAATTTCTGGTGGAACTGTCCTGTCACGTTTTGCATTTCTGGCCAAAGCAGTTTCTAGATCAGTGTTTACAAATACCATTGCAGTTTCATAACCTAATTCTAACAGCCTAGAATTAATTCTTGATATCTGATCAAATTTTGCACCAGTCCCATCTATAATTAAACCTAACCTACCATCTCGGGCAAGTTCATCTTGTTTGTTGGTTATTTCTTTAGCACGACTACGAATAGCATCTCTTGGTTCTGTTTCGTCGTCTGGCATTTTGAGACTGAGATTTGCTTTTTTCATTAATGGTTCGAAGATATTATCGCTGTTTATTGTCTTCATACCACCAAATTGCTTGAATAGTGTTTTATTAATAAAAGATTTACCTGAACCTGGTCCACCTGCTAAAAAGACTGCTTTGAATATGTAAGGATCATTAACACCTTCTTCAACAGGCACCTCATGTTCGCAGTAAATGTTTATGAAATCAGTTGCTCTCATAACTATTATTTACCATCGGCTTCATCTAATGAATATTCTGCAATGTTGGTTTCATTGCCATGATGCTCCCAAAATTGTTTTTCAAATTCTTCAAATTGATCAAAATGCACTACAGTCAGTCCTAGATGTTCAGCAATCAATGGTGTCAATCGATGTAATTTCATTTGACCCACTGTTTTGTGTATTGGTGCACATTGATATTTTAGAATATTTTCCAGTATTACTGGTCGTGTCATTGTGTAAAGTGCATGATAATGTCCTATGCACATTTGCTCTGCTTTTTCTATACTTTCACAAAAAATTATTGTGCTTGAATTGATAGGCTGTCTGTCGTGGCTACCCCCAGTGGTTGAAAATCCATCTCTTCTTCTAACAGTTTCGTTGACTTTTAGAATTTTAAAATATCTCCATGGATCATGACGAAACTGTATATCTAATCCTTTATTGTACACAACACATGAATTAGGTTCAATACCTCCAGGTAATGCAGAAATTTGACCAATGGTGTCCACAAAGTATCCAAAATTTCCATACAATGTTTTGATGTAATCTTTGTGTGTGACACTTTCTTGTTCATACACGTTTAGGCCCATGAGTCTATAAAAATTTGTATCTAGGGCTCCCATATGATACTTGCGTATTGATTTTGCTATTCTATCTACATGTTTACGTGGAATCCAGTTTGCATATAGGCCGTTGTCTCCTAGACTGCCATAGTGTTCCATGTGTACATCATGTGCATACTCAGATAGCAAAACAATATCAGTTGAATAGCAATTGAATTCCCAATTTTCTGTTGTGAAGGCATCTTTTGCTTTTTGTATGCTTGCTTGAGTAGGAACGTGTGAATGTTTATCTACATATATTCCAAGAACTGTGATCATACAAGTTGCTCCTCATCTATCCAATCACCTACCACATAATTCACAATTAAACTTTTGCGAGGAGATCGGACAGACCTTTTTTCTAAACCATGCCATGTGTCTTCTTTGTCAACCACAAGCCAGCCACAGTTTCTATCAAACGGCACACGAGTCACAGGTGGATCTTTAGGATCTGCATATAGATCTGTACCACACCATGCATCACCTTCCAAATATATTTGCAGTGTCATCAGCTTTTCTTTGATGTCACAGTGTGCATCGAGTTGTATTTCTGTGGCATAGTCATTGCATAATTCTATACGTGTACGAGTATTTTTAAAAGACACACCAGTGATAGACGAAAATTCATTGCGTACTGTGTCGCTGTCAAAATATCTTGCCACTGGACCACGATTGATCCAAGTTCGTTCATCGTTGGTGGCCGCTCGTCTACCATCCAGTGCAATAGAATCTGCTTTTTGTTTGTTGACCCAACCCAACAGTTCGCCATTTAAACAATCTTCAATCCACCACCAACGAAAAGGTTTGTATCTTGCTTCAACTATCATATAATATCTACCTTAGGAAATTCTGGAACACAATGCACATGGTCACCAAACGAATATTGCCAGTAGTATGGTTTGTCTTTTAACGGATATCCTACTCCAAGTGCAAAACCAAATTTATCATGTTTTTCAGAATCTATGTTCCATTTTGTTTTAAAATCCTGCCAAACATCTTTGTTAACAGGTCCACACTGAGTAAATCCTGTAACCAATCCAAGCTCGCTTACTTTTTTAGTTATCAAGCCTGCATGAAATCCTATGTGGAAACAACTCAATTCTGGATTCCAGTCTAATTCTTTTTTGTTAAACCATGTTTGATTTGGAACTGTCCACACATATGTTACATTTGCAATCACTTGCGGTTGTTCTATATTCCATGTAACTTCTTCATAGGGTGAGAGTATTTTGCTCAAATGCAATTGACAGCCTTGATTGTGTATTTGAATTATGTTAAATCTTAATTCGCCACATTGTTCAGGCGGTTTACCAATCCATTCATCTAGCACAAGCTTCAGTTCTGTATCAATGTCACGTGTGACATCAAAATTTCTTTGACAGCTTGCTATTGTTTGAAGTTCTTTATCCTTATAATAATCATTACGAGTCATTTTTTAATTGACATTCTTACATGTCGTGTTGGTAAAGTGTATGGTACTATTCCTAAGTTTTCAAACAAAGGATTTGTCTTGAGCCATTGCTCAAGTTGTTCTTTGTTTTCAAAAAACATTTCACTGGCAGATCCATTGCCTCTATTTAAAATAGTATAAGTCACCTTTTTTCCACATCCAATATAAGACTGTAACGTTCATATATATCTTTTTCTTTATTGTGAATCAATCTATGATTGGTACCTCCAAGATCCTGTCTTATTTCACCACCATACTCACCCACAATACATAAACATTTATCTTCTGTAAGATCCACTGGTATCCAATTTTCAGAACCATCTGGTCTTTCAACCTGTAATTCTTGATAGCTTTCTCCAAAATGCAAACTGCCCAAAGTTTCATCATAATGATCAACACCAAATTTTTCAGTGCAGAATTCTCTTTGTTCGCTCAGTGTGTAATTTTGTTCGTCATCACCGTCAGGACACCAATAACGAATAACCATCATTTTTTTAAATTTTTTATTATTGTCAGACTCAAACACTCCTGCATAATCATTTGCCATTGGCATTGCCCACTGGCAGAAGTTGTACCAATACAACAGTAAGTCGTTGTCTTTGATTATGTCATACTTTTCTGGTTCCAAATAGTATTGTGGTAGGTACACTTTATCACGCACCACAATCTCAGGATCGTTACGGTCCATTCTGAAATAGTCTCTATCCCACGAAAACACATCACCTTCATGTCTATCTGCCCAACACAGCTCTGGTATATCAGCCTGCCTCCAGCGAACATGATTGGTTTCTGTATTGTATTTTTCCCAATTTGCTCTGTTCATCCAATGATGTAGTTCACGAGCTTTTTCAAATCTATCACTCCAGTTGTTGATGCCATCTGGCACAAACAATGGAATATCATTTTCATTTACAAGTGTGTCAAAATTTATCATTAAAAACTATTAATCTCATACTCGCGTCTCATAACGCCTTCAGTATCAAAAACTTTAATATATCCATCTTTGATACTGCCAATAGTGCGATTTTCATTTTCGTTCTTCACTATTGCTTTCAAGTACTTATTCGCCTGTGTCCTAGTATCAAAAAGATTAAATTCTTTGTGTACAACGCCAGAACGAATTTCTCTTTTTACAACCTCATAAGTCATTATACTCTCCTATATATGTGTTACTTCTTTGAGTATAACATCTTATTCAGTTTTTGTAAACGATTATTAAACTCAATGGCCTCTAAAAATTTACGATCCTGATATTCTTCTTCAGTTTCCGGTTTATATTCAGACAAAAGCCGAAGAAATCTTTTGCGATTTTCTTCGACCCAATCTATTTCATATTTGGACTTCATGATTGTTTTGTCGTTGCGAAGTCAACAATGACCGTGAGCACTAACTCTATGGCCCATATTTGTAATAGTATCTCCAAAACGCCTCCTAGTTTAAGTAAAGTGGACCAGTCCACCTAATTGTGTAACCATCAAAAAGGTTACCTCTGGCCTTGTTCCTAGCAGGAGCATTGTATCCTGCGGCCATCAATATGTCACCTTTTTTGAATTTTTTATCTGTGTCTGTATTTACAATAAAACCCCAAACACCACTAGACACACCACCAACGATTTTGATGTATTTTTGACCGTATTTTACTTCAACACTGTCATCAAAAGCATCAAGCACACCTTGTGTGTACGAGCTGACTGGCTTTGTGCCATTGCTAGTAGACCAATTGATATAGTCTGTTTTGATATCAGCTAGTAAAGTTTCAATTTGTTTTTCCATTTTGTTTGCCCTCTTTGTTAACTATACATATATAATAGCAAGATATCTTGCTTTTGTCAACCACTTATTTCAGGAAAAATTGCATAAATTATTAAATTTATTAGTATAGTGCCACCCAATACTATAGCCATCATTGCAAATAGAAGCACTGCTTCTGATGGTGTTTCTGGCTCTTTGTCATCACCACTCATCTGGCACCGTCCATGGATAGCAGGGAACAATACTCTGTTTACAATATTTTGCATTATCTACCAATAAGACTGGCACAACCACAATAAAAAAAGCAATGATCAGGAAAGCCCAACCCAAGCCTTTCATTGTACAATAATTTGTTTGTCCACTCATTGATAACTCCCTAGTGGTGTCGCACCAGACCCACCTTTCCAATTTATATATACGTTATATGCTTCAATAGTGCTATTTTTTTGAGCATACGGATTTCGTTCAATGAAGATGCATAGTTCTTCAAATGTAAGACCCAAAAATTTTGCGTCCTTTTTCAATACAGTCATTGCACCTTTTATTTGCATAATTTTTCCTCCACTTCTTTTATGTGTTTGCATTTACGATAAGCTGGACAATCACAGGTAAAACCTTTGTCTGTCATTTCAACACTGTATTCATCGCCTTTGCTACCTATGATAGGCCAAACTATTCCAACAAAAGCATGATTTTCTGTGTTGATAACTTCGCTTGGGAACGACATTATTCTTCCTGTAACATAAGTGTTAAGACTAGGAATGCAAAGCCAATACCTGCAAAAGTAAAGCAAAGCAACCAATTATCATTTTCATACCCTGCAGGGCCATCAATGGCACCAACTGCCAATACCATACAGATTAAACCAATTATACCGCTCAATGTTGCCTTCATGTTTAACTCCCTGTTACTAGTTCTAAACTACCATCATCTTGTAGTTCAAAGTTTTCAATATAAATGTGCCAATCACCTAAAGCAATTCTAGCCTGCTTGTAGCATGATTCGGCCGCGGCCCAAAGAGCACCAATAGTGCCATTTTTAGCCATACATGTGAATGTTTCCCATTCTGGTGCATGTCCGCTTCCACCACTTTTAAGACACTTGTAAACAACCATACGTGGCTTGTCTGTAAAAAGTTTGAACTCAAGTGGCATACAACCACCATCATACATGCTCCAAACAGTTTCATATCCCATTTCAGCTTTCAAATCGCTGAAGTGTTCACAGGCTAATTCCCACTGATCTACATCTTCAAATTTTACAGTGTTATCAAACATAGTGTCTCCTTTTTCTAACTATACATATATAATAAGACATCTTGGTTAAGAAGTCAACCTTTTTATGCATCTTTTTTTAAAAAAAGTTACAAATTGTAGCACCCTGATTAACTGAGTTGAGAATTGCACCACAATTAACTGTAAATATAACTGAACGAGAATGTTTTGGTCCATGTGACCGAGTGAGAGAGAGCGTAAACTAATGATAGATCCAATTACAGCAGTCGCGACGGCTACCGCGGCTTTTAACACGATCAAACAGGGATTTCAAGCAGGCCGTGACATTGAAGGCATGGCAGGCGATCTGAGTCGCTGGATGGGGGCTGTTTCAGATATTAAAAAAGCTGAAGACTATTCAAAGAAGCCGCCGTTATTCAAAAAATTATTTGCGGCAGGTTCAGTAGAAGAAGAAGCCATGCAGGCTTTTATGGCCAAAAAGAAAGCAGAAGACATGCGAGAAGAACTGAGAAACATAATCAGTTTTACTCGTGGTCCTTCAGCTTGGGAAGAACTGCTCAAAACAGAAGCAGACATACGTAAAAAACGACAGGCGGCGATCTATGCCCAACAAGAATACAGAAGGAAAGTCATTGAAATTGTTGCTGTAGCAGTGGCAACACTTGCCTGTCTAGGATTAATTGGTTTCTTTGTTTGGTTGGTTGCATACGACAGAGGTATGATCTAAACGTGTCTAGACTATTTGAAAAAGGAGTAATCTATCAAGAAAATGGTCCACTAATGCAAGAGCTTGCCAAGCCTCAATTGATGCTAGTAAAACATAAAAGCAGTACATTCATGCGAAACAAAAAACACAACGAAGAAATAAACAGAGAATTTATGAAGAAATGGAGAGCTAAGAATCCTCAGAATAAGTGATACTGTATTTTTTCATTTTAGCAATTAAATTTGTTCTACCTATACCTAGTGCTTTTGCAGAATGAGTAATGTTACCTTTGTGTAGTTCCAAACTTTTTTCAATTGCTTTTTGTTCTAACAAATCTACTGTGTCTTTAAGATTTCCATCATCAACTGTGCCTTGAGCAAGTGCTGTGATTTCTGCTAATTCGTTTTTTATATCAGCAATTTCTTCTAGGCATTTCAGCGATTCCCACAGGTAATCTTGTTCGGATAGTGGTTCTTTCATATAAGTAGTTATGATTGTGGAGAGAGCAGTTATAGTGGTGTAAAAATATTTACACCTATGCATAAGTATAGTTGGGAGTGAGCTATATGAACAAGACGATGTTTAGAGGGCTTATATTGATATTATTGAGTACTAGTCCTGTATGTGCAAGTGAAATGAACTGGAGTTTTAAAAGTCCAGCATTTCATTATGGCAACGGATACAGTACTCATGTTTTAAGTGTAGAACAACTCCAATTTAACCGGCAAGAAGATCTCCGCAAAAGAGCAGAAAGCGAAGCGGCTCGCATTGAACGAGAACTTAACAATACAGTGTTGAGTAAGTTCATTCGCAATATAGAAAGCAGAATCTATGCTCAACTCAGCAAACAAATGGTGGACAGCATGTTTAACAATGCCTGCCTTGAAGCTGAAGATCCAAGCAGTTGTACATCACCTTCAAGTGGTGTCGCCACTGTAGAAGGTGCAACTATTACTTGGGTAAAAGATACAGACGGAACAATTACACTGACTGTAGATGGATCAGATGGTTTTACTGAAATAACCATACCGGGAGCAGGGGAGTTTTTCTTTTAGATGAAAAAACTTATATCAATATTAGTTCTATCCTCACTATTAGGAGGATGTTCAGCATATTACGGATCTGTAAGCAAAGCAATACACCAATCAGATGGTCCAGCCACAGTTCAGGTATCGCCTGAAAATAAGAGGCTAATGGCGGTGCCATCATTGAGTGGTAAGAAAATTACGATTGCTGTGTATGGATTCGCAGATAAAACAGGACAACGAAAACCAGCAGATAAAATTGCTAACCTGTCCAGTGCAGTTACCCAGGGGGCAGAAGTTTGGGTAATCAATGCATTAAAGGAAGTTGGCGGAGGCAGTTGGTTTGAAGTTGTTGAGCGAGTTGGTTTGGACAATTTAGTTAAAGAGCGTCAATTAATCAGAAATACACGCGAAGTTTATGAGAAAGATTTACCCAATGGCCCTACTCCTCTCAAGCCCATGGTTTTTGCAGGCCTAATACTTGAAGGTGGTATAGTAGGTTACGATAGTAATGTCGCAGTTGGCGGTGTTGGTGCTCGATATCTTGGAGTTGGTCTTCAAGATGAATATCGAGTAGATACTGTTACTGTGGTAATGCGTTTAGTGTCAGTAAGCACTGGCAAAGTGTTAATGAGTGTTGCTACTGAAAAGAGTATTGCCAGTTATCGAACTGGTGCAGATGTTTTCAAGTTTCTTGATTTAGGTACCAAGTTGGTTGAAAGCGAAATAGGATGGTCTATAAATGAACCAGTCAACTATGCCGTAAGAGCGGCCGTGGAGGCTGGTATTGTTGAATTGATTTACGAGGGCGAGAGAAAAGAATATTGGAAGTTTAAAGATTATTCGGGAAGAACTTCCACGGAGTGAGAGTAAAAAATAATGTATAAGTTTTTAACAATAGTAATCGTGTTACTATGGAGTAACGTGGTCCTTTCGAATGAAATATACATCGAACAGGTGGGTGATGGATTAGATTTAGATATCACACAAGATGGCACAGACAACGAGTTTGGCGACTCAGGTGGTGATGCTATACTTACTGGCGATGATATGACATTTGCAATCACGCAAACTGGTAACACAAACAAGATAGACGCAACTATAAAAGGAAACGACTACACAGGTACATGGACTATTACTGGTGACAGTAACGACATTGAATTAACATGTGCCAAAGCAGGAGGCGTAAACTGTGAAACAGTCACCTTGAATATTACAAATTCAGGTGATGATAACACATATGACATATTCATAGGAGAAAACGCTGATGCAGACAGCCTAACAGCCAGTTTTACAGTTACAGGCGATAACAACGTATTTGTCAATAATATCGACGGAGAAAGTGTTAATTTAGTTGTATCTGTTGACAACAGCAACAGTAACGTTGCCACAAGTGCCAATGGAGATGAAGGAAACAGAATTACGTTGGATATCGATGGCAATGGTAATGCGGCTGGACATGAAGTGTTAATAGACATAACTGGTGGTGGCGGAACACTTGATATCACACAAGGTGGTGTTGGTGATAATAAAGTAGATCTTGATATTACAGGAGACAGTTTTGACATCGACATATCACAGACTGATTAGTCCTTTTGCGGTCTTGCTCATAACTTCAACAATCGCCTTGGGCTCAGTTGGGGAAATTGGCAAGATCCGCGGTAGCGGTGTACTCGAAAGAGAAGGAAATGTAATTGACGGAGTCAATGGTATTGGAGTTCAAAGTATGGACACGGCCGTTACCGCAAAAGGCACTATGCAGATAGATTTCATTGATCAAACAAGAGTTGATATCACAGAACATAGTAGACTGCTCATTGATGAGTTTGTTTATGATCCAGCCAGTGGCGATGGTGCATTGAGTCTCAAAGCAAGTTTAGGCACAATGCGTTACGCCAGTGGGCAGATTGCAAAACGCAATCGCCAAAATGTTAAAATAAGAACACCAAGTGCTACCATTGGAGTGAGAGGGACAGACTTTGTTTTAGTAGTAGACGAAGTAGGTAGCACAATGGTAACACTTTTGCCTAGTTGTGATGAGGACGGGTACTGTCTAACTGGAGAAATCAAAGTTGAAACTGATGTTGGTTATGTGATAATGAATCAAGCATGGCAAACCACTATAACCAGCATCAGCAGTCAACCTCCAAGCAATCCATTGATACTAGATTTAAATGAAAAACAAATAAATCAACTGTTAATATTGCGTAAGAAAAAACCATATGATGAAGAAGAAGAATTTTTGGCAAAGAAAAGAAAAGAACTTTATGACTTTTTGGATATAGATTTTTTGGAGTTTGATGCACTAGATAGAGATGCACTTGTAGACTCTATAGAAAGTTTATGGGTAACATCATTAGATGAAACAGATTTTATGTTAGCAGATGTTTTGTACGACATGCTGGATCAATTGAAT
>MDTD01101026.1_pt1 | contig 12200 bp, 12 predicted proteins | sample 811221 | NCBI WGS metagenome assembly MDTD01 (sample SAMN05326646, study PRJNA326480) | marine metagenome | isolation source: seawater | place: Pacific Ocean: South West | collected 2011 | reverse complement strand
TCTTGTATTATATATAAAGGCTCAGTAGCTCAGTTGGTTAGAGCAGGGGACTCATAAGCCCAAGGTCGCAGGTTCAAGTCCAGCCTGAGCCAATTTAATTTATAAAAAGAGTCATCGTAAAAGCTAGTTAAAATAAATAATTATGCCCGCAAAAACCATTCTCTATCAAGAATCTGCAAGAAAAGCTTTAGAAAAAGGCATGGATGTTTTAGCAGAAGCTGTTTCAATTACTTTAGGACCAAAAGGTAGAAATGTTGTTTTAGGAAAGAAATTTGGAACGCCACAGATTGTAAACGATGGAGTAACTATAGCAAAAGAAATTAATTTAACAGATAATCTTGAAAATACAGGAGTTTGTTTAATTCGCCAAGCAGCTTCAAAAACAAATGATGTTGCTGGTGATGGTACAACGACGGCAACGGTTTTAGCTTATGCCATTATTAAACAGGGAATGCGAAATGTAGCCGCCGGTGCAAATCCTATAGTTTTAAAGCGTGGAATTGAGAAAGCCACACAATTCGTAGTAAGTAAAATTACTGATTACGCTCGACCAATTGAAAATCTTTCGGACATTACAAAAGTAGCAACTATTTCTGCAGGTAATGATACGGAAGTCGGCTCCCTTATCGCAAGTGCTATTGATAAGGTTGGACGAGAAGGTCTTATTTCCCTTGAAGAGGGTAAATCTACTGTAAACGAATTGGAAATTACAGAAGGTATGGGTTTTGATAGAGGTTTTATTTCCGGTTATTTTGTAACTAACCAGGAACGAATGGAAGCTGTCTTAGAAAATGCTTATATTTTACTAACGGATAAAAAAATCACATTAGTAAAACAAGATTTATTACCGACCCTTGAATTAATTTCCAAAACCAACCAACCATTATTAATAATAAGTGACAACGTGCAAAAAGAAGCCCTTGCTACACTTATCGTAAACAAAATACGAGGTATTTTAAACGTTGTTGCAGTTAGGGCCCCGGGATTTGGTGATCGTAGAAAAGAGTTATTATCAGATTTAGCAATTTTAACAGGAGGACAAGTTATTAGTTCAGACGCGGGTTATAGTTTACAAAACATGGAGATTGAATCGTTAGGTCGTGCACGTAGGGTTATAATAGGAAAAGAATACACTACGATTATTTCGGATGCAAATAAACGAGAAGTTCTTGCGAGATGTGAGCAATTACGACGCCAACTAGAGACAAGTGATTCAACTTATGAGAAAGAAAAAGTTCAAGAGAGATTAGCAAAATTAAGTGGTGGAGTAGCTGTTATAAAGGTTGGTGCTGCTACTGAAACGGAAATGAAAGATCGTAAATTAAGGCTCGAAGATGCCGTTAATGCGACAAAAGCAGCTGTAGAAGAAGGGATCGTTCCTGGTGGAGGCACAACATTAGCTCATATTTCTGAAGAACTTTTCGAATGGGCTAAAGAAAATTTACTTGAAGACGAACTTATCGGTGCGTTAATTGTAGAAAAGGCACTTAGCGCCCCTCTGAAAAAAATCGCTTCAAATGCGGGTCAAAACGGTGCAGTTATATTCGAAAGAGTTAAAGAGGCTGATTTTGAAGTAGGTTACAATGCCGCCACAAATGAATTAGTCAATATGTTTGACATAGGAATAATTGATCCTGCTAAGGTTACACGTTCTACGCTTCAAAATGCATCATCAATTGCAAGTATGGTTTTAACAACTGAATGTATAATCGTGGATAAACCTACTGAAGAAAATGTAGTGTAATTCTACAATTTAATATTAAATAATTTAAACGCTTCAATAAAAATGAACATCGGTGTGGATGATGAAATGGCTCTTTCTGAGCATATCGAAGAATTTAGTCAACGACTTGTTTTTTGTCTTATATTTCTTCTTTTAGCTACTTTAGTATGTTTTGGTGATGTAAAGGAAATTGTACGAATTTTCCAAGCTCCGGCTATTGGAGTAAAATTTTTACAATTTGCACCGGGGGAATATTTTTTTGCTTCAGTAAAAATAGCCGTTTTTTGCGGGATCCTAGTCACAAGTCCTTTAATTTTATATCAATTATTATTATATTTAATTCCGGGTTTAACAAAAAATGAAAGAGATATTGTTTTACCTGTTAGTTTTGGTTCCGGGGTACTTTTCTTTATAGGATTAGTATTTTCTTATTTTTTCTTAGTTCCTGCAGCACTAAAATTTTTTATTTCCTATGGTTCAGATGTTGTTGAACCCTTTTGGTCATTTGATCAATATTTTGATTTCATTGCAGTTCTATTATTTGCGACAGGACTTGCTTTTCAAGTTCCTGCAGTTCAAGTAGTCTTGGGATTATTGGGAATAGTTACGGGCGAAAAAATGTTATCGGCTTGGAAATACGTAATAGTGCTTTGTACAATTGTAGCTGCAATAATAACCCCATCAACGGATCCGGTTACGCAACTTTTATTATCAACAGCATTATTAAGTCTATATTTAGGAGGTTCGGGATTTGTAATTCTACTAAAAAAATAAGTTGTTTTTAAGATACAAACAATATGAAGGAGAAGGTTGATCGTGAGCACGAGTAAAAATTCATAGAATTTACATTTAAAGCTTACGATCTGCTAATTCAGTATATAATATTGTATTGTAATAAATTTTTTCAAATTACTTATATGATTCAAGCAATCAAAAAGTTCAAATCCGTTTTCTTAATTTTAGGAATCGTAGGGACAATTTTTTTACCAAAAGTTTCTTACGCATATCCTGTCTTTGCTCAAAACGCTTATCAGAATCCTCGTGAAGCTACGGGGAGAATCGTTTGTGCTAACTGTCACTTAGCACAAAAACCCGTAGAAATCGAGGTGCCACAAGCAGTTCTACCAAATACTGTATTCGAAGCGGTCGTAAGTGTTCCTTATGATACTTCAGTAAGACAGCTTTCGGGTACTGGTTCAAAAGCAACTCTTAACGTTGGTTCAGTTTTAATTCTTCCAGAAGGTTTTAAGCTAGCACCAAAAGAACGTCTTTCAGACGAAATTAAAGCAAAAACTAAGGGTGTGTTTGTTCAACCTTATAGTAAGGAAAAACCAAATATTTTAGTAGTAGGGCCGATTGCAGGTGACAAAAAAGGCGTACTGAGAGACATTGTTTTCCCAGTTTTATCGCCGGATCCAGCAGAAAATAAAAATGTAAACTTCTTAAACTATCCTGTTTACGTTGGAGGTAATAGAGGAAGAGGGCAAGTTTACCCGACAGGCGAGAAAAGTAATAATAACGCGTTCACATCTACAGCGAGCGGTCAGATTACTTCAATAACGCCAGCAGACGCAGGTAAAACAACTGTAGTAATTGCATCAGCAACTGGTGATGTTACTTTAACTATTCCTAAAGGCCTAGAGCTTGCGGTAAAAGTTGGCGATACAGTAAAAAATGATGAAGCATTAACTTTAAATCCTAACGTTGGTGGTTTTGGCCAAGAGGAGACTGAAATTGTCCTACAGAACCCTAACCGTGTTAAAGGTATGATCATATTCTTCTTTACAGTTACACTGACACAGATTTTATTAGTTTTAAAGAAAAAGCAGTTTGAAAAAGTTCAAGCAGCTGAGATGAACTTCTAAAAACAAATAAAAAATAAAAAAGATATTAAAATAAACCTCGGTTATTTTAATATCTTTTTTATTTTTTAACTACGAATAATTTTATCCGATGAGCTTACAAATACTAGAGCTGCTGCAATTGGAATAATAACAACAAATACCGCTAAGAAGATACTACTTAGGAAAGCACTTAATGAAGGTGTCATAAATTTATAAATCGAAATTTTTACCTTAAGTATGATTTTCAAATAATTATAGCACAAAGCTTAATTAATCGAGTAGCTGATTTTATACTAGCCCTTACCAATTACAAACGGTAACAAAGCAGCAATCCTAGCTGTTTTAATTAACTTTGTTATCTTTTTTTGTTGTTTAGAATTTAAACCTGTCGTACGCCTTGGAAGAATTTTTCCTTGTTCACTAAGATAATTTGTAAGTATTTTAGTGTCCTTATATGTAACCAAATCAAAATTGATTGATTCGCTCGTATTTTTATCAATAGCATTTTCTACCATAACCTATTTTTCTTGCAATTATTTTTTATTTAATCTCTTTAAATAATTCGTGTTTTTTTGTAACTGGCGAATACTTTTTTAATTCTAATCTTTCGGTAGTATTTCTACGATTTTTTGATGTATGATATCTGTAAACTCCTTGCTCACACCTGTGTTCTAAAGTAACACGGATTCTAGCCCCTTTACTTTTAGCCATATTTATTACTGCATTATTTATTTCTTTACATAACTATATAAATAATTGCCTGAAAAAGCAACAACTTATCTCAATTTTTTCCATACTTAACTATATTGTTTAATAAAAATAAAATTGGTCGGCGGGTTTTATCCCGCCGACCAATTTTATTTTTATTAAACAATATTTGTAATTTATCTATTATTACAAATAATATTTTAACCAAACTTACCTGTTGTTGATGCAATAACAAACGGTGCATATGTGAAAATGTAACCAACTGCAAAATGCGCAAGTCCAACAAGTCTGGCTTGAACAATTGATAAAGCAATCGGCTTATCTTTCCAACGAACTAAGTTAGCAATAGGAGTACGCTCGTGCGCCCATACTAGAGTTTCGATCAGCTCTTGCCAATATCCACGCCAAGAAATTAGGAACATGAAACCTGTAGCCCAAACTAAGTGTCCAAGTAAGAACATCCATGCCCAAACAGCTTGAGCATTCATACCAAAGGCATTATATCCGTTGATTAATGGTGATGAGTTTAACCAAAGGTAATCACGTAGCCAACCCATAATATAAGTTGACGACTCGTTAAATGCGGCGGCATTACCACCCCAAATTGTCATGTGTTTCCAGTGCCAATAGAATGTTGTCCATCCAATTGTGTTTAGCATCCAGAACATGGCTAAATAGAAGGCATCCCATGCTGAAATATCACAAGTACCTCCACGTCCAGGTCCATCACATGGGAAACTGTAGCCGAAATCTTTTTTATCTGGCATTAGCTTCGAACCACGCGCGTCTAAAGCACCTTTAACAAGAATTAGAGTCGTTGTGTGAAGTCCTAAAGCAATTGCGTGGTGTACTAAGAAATCACCAGGTCCAATTGTTAAGAATAGAGAGTTCTTACCACTGTTAATCGCTTCAATCCAACCAGGCAGCCAAATTTTACTACTTGCAACACTTGCTGCACTAGTCGAAGATGATAATAAAACGTCAAAACCATAAACAGCTTTACCTGAAGCAGCTTGAATAAATTGAGCAAAAACTGGCTCAAATAGAATCTGTTTTTCAGGCGTACCAAAAGCAACACAAGTATCGTTGTGAATGTAAAGGCCAAGAGTGTGGAAACCTAAGAATAAAGATACCCAACTTAAGTGCGAAATAATAGCTTCTTTGTGTTGAAGCATTCTCGCAAGGACATTATCTTTATTAACTTCTGGATCGTAATCTCTTACAAAGAAAATAGCACCGTGGGCAAATGCCCCAACCATTAAGAAACCTGCAATGTATTGGTGGTGCGTATAAAGAGCTGCTTGAGTCACATAGTCTTTCGCCATAAATGCATATGATGGAAGAGCATACATGTGCTGTGCAGTTAATGAAGTTGCAACTCCAATAGATGCTAGAGCTAGACCTAGTTGCATGTGTAAACTATTAGTAATAGTTTCAAACAGACCTCTGTGTCCTGCCCCTAGACGACCTCTAGGAGGTACGTGAGCATCTAAAATTTCCTTCATGCTGTGACCGATACCCCAGTTTGTACGATACATGTGCCCAGCAAAAATGAATACAATTGCAATTGCTAAGTGGTGGTGTGCAATATCTGTCAGCCACATAGACTGAGTCTGTGGGTGGAAACCACCAAGGAATGTCAGAATTGCAGTACCAGCCCCTTCATTTGTACCAAAAATGTGGCTAGCAGTATCTGGGTTTTCCGCATAAACACCCCAGTTACCTGAGAAGAAAGGTGTTAAACCTTCCGGGTGTGGAATATTTGTTGTCAGATTATCCCAACGAATATGCTGACCACGCGATTCAGGAATCGCAACGTGGATTAAATGACCAGACCAAGCTAGTGAGCTTACCCCAAATAAACCAGATAAATGGTGGTTCAGCCTAGATTCGTTGTTTTTAAACCAAGCTAAACCAGGTCGGAATTTTGGTTGTAAGTGTAACCAACCGGCAAATAGGAGTGTACAAGATAGTATTAGTAGTCCTAGAGCGCCGAAATAAAGATCAGTGTTTGATCTCATACCAATTGTGTACCACCAGTGGTAAACACCAGAAGTAGCAATGTTTACTGGGTAAGAAACCCCTCCTCTCGTAAAAGCTTTAATAGCGGATTGACCGAAGTGAGGATCCCAGATTGCATGCGCAATTGGCTTAACTTTTAGTGGGTTTAAAACCCATTGTTGGAAGTTCCCTTGCCACGCTACGTGAAATAGGTTTCCAGATGTCCATAAAAATATGATTGCCAGGTGACCAAAGTGAGACGCAAAAATCTTTTGGTAAAGACTTTCTTCCGTCATTCCGTCATGGCTTTCAAGATCGTGAGCAGTTGCTACACCGTACCAGATTCTTCTAGTAGCGGGGTCTTGAGCAAGTGCTTGACTAAATTTAGGAAATTTAGTAGCCATAAAAATTTATTCTCCCTTTTTTATAATTAACCCACGGAGCAAATTCTTGCTAAGAAGAATGACCATGTTGTACCAATACCACCTAAAAGATAGTGAGCTAATCCAGATGCACGACCCTGAGTAATACTTAGAGCTCGAGGTTGGATAGCTGGTGCTAACTTAAGCTTGTTGTGAGCCCAAACAATTGACTCAATAAGCTCTTGCCAGTAACCACGACCACTGAATAGGAACATTAAACTAAATGCCCAAATAAAGTGAGCGCCTAGGAAAATTAAACCGTAAGCTGAAACTGCGGAACCGTAAGATTGAATAACTTGCGAAGCTTGTGACCATAAGAAGTCACGAAGCCAACCGTTAACATCAATAGCACTGTTTCCGAAGTTACCACCAGTAATATGCGAAATTTTACCTGCAGCATTAACTGTCCCCCATACATCAGATTGCATTTTCCAGCTAAAGTGGAAGATAGTTACTGAAATACAGTTGTACATCCAGAATAAACCTAAGAAAACATGATCCCATGCCGATACTTGACATGTACCACCACGTCCAGGACCATCACAAGGGAAACGGAAACCTAAGTTTGCTTTGTCTGGAATTAAACGCGAACTACGGGCAAATAAAGTACCTTTAAGTAAAATTAGTACAGTTACGTGAATTGTAAAAGCGTGAATATGGTGAACCATAAAATCTGCTGTACCTAATTGAATAGGCATCATAGCGATTTTACCGTTAACAGCAACGATATCACCACCGAATGCGTAACTTGACGTTGCTAAAGCATTTGGAGCAGTACTTCCAGGAGCTAATGTATGTAACGATTGTACCCACTTAGCAAAAATTGGTTGTAACTGAATTGCTTTATCTGAGAAAGTATCTTGAGGTCGACCTAACGCACGCATAGTATCATTGTGGATATATAGGCCAAAACTGTGCATTCCAAGGAAAATACAAACCCAGTTTAAGTGAGAAATAATTGCATCTCGGTGTCTTAATACACGATCTAGAAGATTGTTATAAGACTGCACAGGGCTATAATCACGAACCATGAAAATTGATGCGTGTGCGCCCGCTCCAACTACACAGAAACCTCCAATCCACATATGGTGTGTGAATAGAGAAAGCTGTGTTGCGTAATCAATACCAATGTAAGGGTACGGTGGCATTGCATACATGTGGTGGGCAACAATAATACTTAAAGAACCCATCATTGCTAAGTTGATAGATAATTGAGCATGCCAAGAAGTTGTTAAAATCTCATAAAGTCCTTTGTGGCCTTCACCAGTTAATGGACCCTTGTGAGCTTCTAAAATCTCTTTCATACTGTGCCCAATACCCCAATTTGTGCGGTACATGTGACCAGCAAAAATAAATAAGACTGCAAGCGCTAAGTGGTGGTGAGCAGTGTCACTTAACCAAAGACTACCTGTAATCGGGTTTAAACCACCTTTAAATGTTAAGAAATCGGAATACTCACTCCAATTAAGTGAAAAGAATGGTAGTAAACCTTTCTTAAAACTAGGATAAAGCTGCCCCATAAGTTCCTGATTGAACAGAAGCTCATGTGGTAATGGAATTTCCTGAGGCGCTACCCCAGCATCTAAAAGTTTGTTAACTGGTAAACTAATGTGAATTTGGTGACCAGACCAAGATAGACAACCTAAACCAAGTAGACCTGCTAAGTGGTGGTTCATCATTGATTCTACATTTTGGAACCATTCTAACTTAGGTGCTGCTTTATGGTAGTGGAACCAACCAGCGAAAACCATTGCGCCTGACATAAGTAATCCACCTATAGCAGTCCAGTAAAGTTCAGTTTCATTCGTAATACCGCATGCACGCCACATTTCGAACCAACCAGATGTTACTTGAACACCAGAGAATCCTCCACCAACGTCTCCATTTAAAATTTCTTGACCTACGATAGGCCATACAACTTGCGAACTTGGTTTAATAGTCGTAGGACTAGTTAACCATGCTGAATAGTTTGAAAAACGGGCGCCGTGGAACCACATTCCACTTATCCATAAGAAAATAAGCGCTAGTTGTCCAAAGTGTGCACTAAAAATTTTTCTTGAAATATCTTCTAACGAATTAGTTTGGCTGTCAAAGTCGTGAGCATCCGCGTGCAGATTCCAAATCCAAGTAGTTGTTTTTGGACCTTTAGCTAATGTTCTAGAAAAGTGTCCAGGTTGTGCCCATTTTTCAAATGAGGTAGCAACCGGGTTCTTATCTACGACAACTTTAACTTTCTTAGCCTCTAATTCTTTCGAGCTAACTTTCATTTTTACTCTCCTCTTTTGAGACTTACAAATACGAAATATTTAAACCGTTTTAAAACATTATTAAGAAGTCTAAAAAAATAACGAAAAAAACAAACTTTGAAACTAGACTTTAAACGAATATAAATCTTTCTAGATACATATTTTACTTTAAAAACATGAACTTTAGCACTTTTTTTCGAAAAATTTCATATTGCCCAACAAACGTCCCTAAATTCATAGTTGTGCCTTGCAATTTAGTCCCAACCATAACTCGAATTGAAACTAAATTAAAAAATTACTTTTAAGAATGCGCCTAAACTAAATACCTAGGTATAAATATTAGATAGGGAACAAAAAATTTGCACTATTCACGTCGAGTTATAATCTGTTTATGTTTTTTTCGTTAGCTGCTGTTGAAGTAGGGGAACATTTATATTGGAACATTGCTGGTTTAACTGTACATGGACAGGTGTTATTAGTTACATGGCTTGTAATAGCGATTATTCTGACAATAGCTGTTCTTGGTACTTTAAAACTAGAACAAGTTCCTAAAGGGCTGCAAAATTTCGTTGAAGCTGTCTTCGAATACGTTGCTGGTATCGCTAAGGATCAACTTGGTGAATTTGAATACCGCCCTTGGGTTCCACTTGTAGGAACTATTTTTCTATTTATCTTTGTTGCAAACTGGTTAGGTGCACTTGTACCTTGGAAACTTATCCACCTTCCAGAAGGTGAATTAGCCGCTCCAACAAACGATATTAACACTACCGTAGCGTTATCCTTAATAACTTCTATAAGTTATTTTTATGCAGGATTTAAAGCAAAAGGCTTAGGCTATTTTGCACGTTACATCGCACCAACTCCGGTTTTCTTACCTCTTAATATTCTAGAAGACTTCGCGAAACCTCTTTCATTAAGTTTCCGTCTATTCGGGAACATCCTAGCAGATGAAATTGTTGTATCCGTTTTATGTCTCCTAGTTCCGTTATTTGTACCTCTGCCAGTAATGGCTTTAGGTATTTTTGCAAGTTCAGTACAAGCTTTAGTATTTTCAACACTTACTGCTGCTTATATTACTGAAGCTTTAGAGTAATCTCTAAAACAGTTGCTTAAATCTTTTTAATATTTAAGACAACTTCGAAATTTGTTAATTTCATAAACGTTACGTTAGTAATTATAAAAACTTACATTAATAATCTCCTATGAATCCTATTATCTCAGGTGCTTCTGTTATTGCTGCTGGTTTAGCTATTGGTTTAGCTGCTATTGGTCCTGGTATCGGTCAAGGTAGCGCTGCTGCTCAGGCTGTAGAAGGTCTTGCTCGTCAACCAGAAGCAGAGGGTAAAATTCGTGGTACTCTTCTTCTTTCTCTAGCTTTCATGGAGTCACTAACAATTTACGGTCTTGTAGTTGCACTTTGTCTACTATTCGCTAACCCATTTGCTGGTTAATTTGTTTGAAGCGCTTAGTTTAAAACTAAGCGCTATTTTCAAATACTTTATATTAGCACTCTTAGCTTTGCCTAAGTCTAAAAATATTATTCTACAGCACATATAAATGAATCTTTTATTTATGCCACAAATGTTGGCTATGAGTGAAGGGGCTGGTGGGCTTTTTGATTTTAATGCAACATTACCTTTAATGGCGATTCAGTTCCTATTACTGACTGTTGTATTAACATTTGTATTTTACAAGCCCGTATCAAAGGTTATCGAGGACCGTGAAACTTACATAAACGATAATCTGACGACAGCTTCTGAAAAATTAATAAAGGCTGATGAACTGTACAACGAATATGATGAACAGTTAAAAACAGCTCGCGTTAATGCCCAAGCAATAATTGCTAAATCTGAAAAGGAAGCTAAGGATACTGTCGCTCTTGAAATTACTCAAGCTCGCCAAGATGCTGCAACGTTAATTGAGAAAACTAACAGAGAGTTAGAAACTCAAAAATCGCTTGCTTTACAGCAACTAGAAACGCAGGTAGATGAACTAAGCCAACTTATAAAAGAAAAGCTACTAGGCAAAGAAGTCGTTCTTTAATTAGTCGTTTTAAACATTCTTAAAAAAAAATGGATTTAATAAATCAGATTTTTGAAGCTAACTTAGTAAACCTTCTTATACTAGATGGTGGTTTATTCTATTTACTAAGTGGTGCTTTATCTGAAAGCCTTTCAGAGCGTCAACAGAAAATTTTAGGAGCAATCCAAGAATCTGAGGAAAAACTACAAGAAGCCACAACGAGATTAACGGAAGGTGAAACTAAGTTAGCTCAAGCGCAGATTGTAATTGAGTCGATTCAAAAAGACGCAGACCAAACAGCAGCGCAAGTAAAAAGTTCAATTTTAACGGATGGTAAAACAGAAATTGAACGTTTAACTGCAACTGCTAAAATTCAAATTAGTACTATTGAAGCTCGTGTACGTAAACAAATTTCCGATTATGTAGCTACCCTAGCTCTACAGCGTATTACAATGCAGTTAGAAGGGAAGTTAAATTCGAGTTTACAACAACAAATCATCGATAGAAATATTTCTAAATTAGCTGGATAAATTATGTCAATTGTTTTAAGTAAAGTTGCGGAGCCATATGCTGAAGCACTTCTCGATTTAGCTAAATCAAATGACTCTTTAAAAGAAACAACAAACGATATGAATATCGTTTCACAGTTTCTTGCGAATTCTTCTGATTTAAAAAAGTTTTTAGGTAACCCCTTAATTACTCGAGATGCGAAAAAGAATGTTGTTAAAGATATTCTTGGTGAGCAAATTGGTAGCAGCACTCTAAAATTTTTATTATTGCTTGTAGACCGAGGTCGTATTGAAGTTCTTGAGAGTATTTCTCAAAAATTCCTAGAATTATCGTACAAGCAAGAATCGATTGAAATAGCGAAAATTACTTCGTCTATTCAATTATCTGCGGAACAACAAAAGGAAATTGCTGAAAAACTGAAAACTATTACTGGTGCAAAACAAATAAAACTTGCCCTTAAGGTTGACCCTCAGTTAATTGGTGGTTTCACTATTGAAATTGGATCAAAAATGATTGATACAAGTATCCGTGGCCAATTAAAACAGATTAGTAGTCTTTTAGGCGCATAAACTAATTGTTTGTCAAAATAAATTAATGACTCTTTAAATAAAAGTAATCTAGACGGAAATATGATCAATATTAGACCTGACGAGATTAGTAACATCATTCGCCAACAGATTGAAAGTTACGATCAAGAAGTTCAAATCGATAACGTAGGTACAGT
>MDTD01036332.1_pt1 | contig 12201 bp, 8 predicted proteins | sample 811221 | NCBI WGS metagenome assembly MDTD01 (sample SAMN05326646, study PRJNA326480) | marine metagenome | isolation source: seawater | place: Pacific Ocean: South West | collected 2011 | reverse complement strand
TGACGCAAAAGGAATTCGGTGTCGCCCTCGAGTCCCTTTTCGGTGGCAAACTCAGCCAAAGCGACTCGGTCGAGCCAGATCAGCGCGGTGATGAACGGGCGACCATCGCCGTACAGGATTGTTTGGTCGATGATTCTCTCGGCCCGAATCGCCTCCGATATTCTCTCCGGCGCAATAACCTTGCCCGTCGCGGTTAGGATGATGTTGCGCTTCCGGTCTACGATGGAAAGATAGCCATCCTCACTCATGCTGCCTATGTCACCTGTTCGGAACCAGCCATCGTGATCAAGAATGTCGACGATAGAACCATCCTCTTTGAGCAGACCCGGGCAAAGATGAGGGCCTTTCAACAGGACCTGACCGTCTTCCAGGAGCAGTTCTTGCTGCCCAGTCAGAGGCTGGCCTACCGAGCCATAGCGGTGGCTCCCCAGTCGGTTAATATAGCTCGCAGCGGTCGTTTCGGCCATTCCATATCCCTCAAGAATGGTCAATCCGTTATCCTCGAGGTACTGCCCCAACGATGCGTTCAGACGGGCTCCACCGGAAATGGCAAAACGAATATTAGGCCCCAAAACGTCACGTAAGGGATTCACACGCAAGGTATCTGCCAGTCGTTTCTTGATGGAGCCGATAAGGCCACCTGTCTCCTGCTCTTCCTCACGTCGAGCCCAGCGAGATACCCACTTTTCAATGACACTACGAGACTCAGTCTCCCCCAAGAGTTCAACTCCAATCTTCTCGAAAAGGCGGGGAACACTACAAAAGAAACTGGGCTCGACGAGGCGGGCATCCTCTTCAAAGGTTTGGTAGCGCCTCGCAAATGCCACGGTTCCGCCAGTGTAGACACTCACGAAGAGACATGTGCGGCCGAAGACGTGAGAAAAGGGCAGATAGAGTAATTGAAGATCGCTCGAATCCAACTCGAGTGCAGCGCCAAGCATCTCGGCCGCAGCAATAAAGTTTCCGTGGGTTTGGACTACCCCCTTGGGCGCACTTTCGGTTCCAGGAGTGAAGGCGATGGCTGCCACTGTGTCAGAGTTGATACGCGCGCGGCGATGCATGAGTTCCGACTCGTTATTCTCGAGCGCACTTCGTCCTAGCTGCTCCAAACGGTCCAGGGAAATAACCCAATCTCGAGACTCCGGTGTGAGCATCTCGCTGACTCGCAGTACTTCACCGTGTCCGATCACTGCCGTCTCATCAATGACGACGACCTTGCGGACTCCGGCGAGTTGCTCACGCATCTCTATGATTGCTTGAAGTTCCTTCGGCCCTTCGACAAAGATCAACTCAGCCTGCGCCCGCCTCATCAGCGTAAGATGGCGTTGCGGTAAGTCGCCCCGAAACAGAGGTACACTGACAGCCCCAACAAGGAGGTTGGCTGCATCCATGATGCACCACTCTGCCCTGCTACGGGAAATCATCGCGACCCCACTCCCTTCCTGCAGACCGACTTCGAGAAGTCCACTCGCCACATGTCGGGCGCGGTTAAGCCAGCGACTGTAAGTGATACCGGCCACGTCTTTGTCCCGAATAACTCGGAATGCATCGTCGTTCGGCTGCTTCCTAGCCCTTGCCTCGATGAGCTCAAGGATTGTGCGGGGCGCCGAAGCCTCTGATTCGATGGTGTTCATGGGTGACGCGCACCTTGCCATGGAGGTTCGACGACGGTCAATGAGAAGCAACCCCAAATGAAACCATCGATAATTTAGACAGACGTCGCATTCGGCCCCATGGTCGGGGCATGGATAAGGTGGATGTTGGTCTGAGGATGCGCTGGGGAGCGTGGCTGGGGTTTACTGCAGGGCTCGTGTTTGTCGCGTTGTCTTGGGAATCAACCCCGTCTGTGGCAAAGCCGCAGATAGGCTCCCAAGGGGCATACTTGCCCCATATTCGATCGTTAGAAAAGAAGAGCGAACCCATGCCGTCTCCGGGTTCACAAAGTGCGGTCGCAATTTCACCTGAGGCGACGTGGTCTATACCAGCACGCTCGTTGGATCTCGATTCTGCGGAAGAGCAAGACGGAAAACTCGTACAGACGCTGAACGATGGAACAACGCTTACCTATACGGTGGATGCCGCGCTCCAGAAGAAGGCCAAGGACATCCTCCGTTACTATCGCGTTGAATATGGTGCCGTTGTTGCGATGAACCCCAAGACTGGTGAAATCCTCGCCATGGCGGAACACGCTGAGGGACGGCCTGAACTTCGAGGGCTAGCCCTTCAAGCTGAGGGTCCTGCAGCCAGTATCTTCAAACTCGTATCCGCTGCCGCATTCGTAGAGCATGGGGGCCTAAACGCTCAAAGCGAAATCTGCACGCACGGCGGTCGACGTGGCATTAACCTCAAACTTCTACGGGACAACCCGAAGCGGGATACGAACTGCCAAACGCTCGCCGGAGCAATGGGAACAAGCAACAACGTTGCATTTGGTAGATGGGCTGTTCGAAACCTTGAGCCAAGCGTGCTCGAGGAAACCGCCGAGCGATTCCTCTTCAACAAGCGAATCCCATTTGTCTTTGGTGTAGCAATGAGTAGAGCGAGCATTCCAGTCAGTTCGGAACTGGGACTAGCGAAAACCGCAGCTGGCTTTCAAGGCACAACGCTCAGCCCTCTGCATGCCGCAATCATGGCAAGTGCAGTTGCTAATGACGGGGTCGCGATGGTTCCCCGGCTGGTTGAGAGCGCACATAAGGGTGACGAAGAATTGTACCGAATGACGAACCAGAAGCTCGCCACCATGATGCAGGCGTCAACCGCATCGCAATTGCGTGAAATGATGCTGGAAACAACGAAAAAGGATGGTTCCGCAGGACGTTTCTTCAATAAGAAGAAGCGTAAACGTTGGCGCCCACGTATTCCAGGGCTGGCGGTGGCCGGCAAGACGGGGAGCCTTTCAGCACGAAACGTAGGCGCCACGCAGTATTACTCGTGGTTTGTTTCAACCGCTCCTGCTGAGAACTCAGAGATTGCCATCGCTGCCCTCGTTGTTAATGGAGAGGTCTGGACCGTCAAGGGTGCCGCGGTCGCCGCGCAGCTTCTCGAGTTCTGGAACGAAAAGGTTCGAACTAACTAGCGTCGTCGTCCTTCGCAAGCTCACTAAACCGGAACAGAGCCTCCGCATTCGAGTTGCAGGTATCCGCCATTTTTTCGGCAGAAACGCCCCGAATTCGAGCAAGTTCCGCGATGACTGCCACAAGGTGCGCTGGCTCACCGAATTCCTCATCTCCTGGTGATTGGTCCGGTCCATCCGTCTCGACCAAGATTCTATCTTCGGAAACAGCGCGAATTGCCTTGGCGATTTTCTCGCTTGGGCGACGCAAAATGATTGATGAGAACGAGATATAAAGACCAAGTTCCTGGTATTCACGGGCCATCTCTGGACTTCCTGTAAACCCGTGTACGACGCCTACGGCGTCTGATAGCCCCACTTCTTTGAGGGTCTCTAGAGCGATACCATGGGCTTGCACGATGTGGAGCACGAGTGGAAGTCCTACCTGCTTAGCAATCGCAAGTTGTCCACGGAAGCAAGCTAGTTGTGCGGGAAAGGTTTCCTTCGGACATCGCCCGCTCCGATCAAGCCCTGTCTCTCCAATCGCCAGAGGAACCACTCGTTCCATGGTCGCCACTAACTCCATCATGGAGTTCATCAGTTCCTCTTCGGTGGTCATCGTTGCAGCCACCCACGGATGAATTCCAAAGACGGGAAAAATCCCTGGATGACTCATTGCGAGTACGAACTGGGTTTTCCAATCAGCCGGATCGTAGCCAGCCATAACGATTCGCTCTACACCGGCCTCCCGTGCTCGTACAAGGGCAGCATCCACATGACTCAAAAGAGGTTCACGAGATAGATGACAGTGGGTGTCGACGAGCATTAATACCCCCTCGCATAGGCTGGATTGTACCTTGCATATGCTTCTTGGAACCACTGGCTATAGCCGTCAAATGCCTTACTCAGCATGCCATAGCCTTCCTTGGCCCCAGGACCATCATGTCTTTTCTGCGCCGAAATAATTACTTCCAACGCCCTTAGTCCATCCTCTCGTAACAGATTCGGGGTCTCTTCAAGCTCCGGCAGGTCCGTAAGGCACGACTCAGCCGCTTCAAGGGTCTTGAGTGGAATCACCTTGCCTCTTCTCTCTCCGTTCAGCACGGGAACGAGTTGGTTCCAACACTCAGAAGATTTCACAAAGTCACGTGGTCCGCCATTGGTGAGACTTACAAGCATCGCTCCCAGGGACCAAACCGTCACGAGAGCCAATGCAACTGAACAAAGAAATAAGCCGAGCGCTGCAGGCCTCTTGAGCTTCACCTTGGATAGTAAACCACTGACACCCGCTCCCGAGATGAAACCCACAAGATGAGCCATGTAGTTGATTCCGGGCATGAAGCTGAACACGGCAGAAAGAAGTGTCAAAATCAATGCATATCGGGCCATTGGATGATCGAAGCTTCCATCTAATAGCCAACGTCTAACGAGGATAGCTCCCAGCAAACCGCTGATTGCGCCTGAGGCACCGCCTCCGCCGATATTCGCGTAATAAGATGCAACGAAACCAAGGATGCCGGACACCATGTAGATGAGGAACATCAGGCGCCCTCCAAACTCATCCTCCACATACCTTCCCGTGATCCAGAGCACGTAGCAGTTGAAGAAGAGATGAATCACACCCAGGTGAAGGAAGATGGCCGTAATAATACGCCACCACTGGCCAGCCCGAATCGCAGCGTTGTCCTGAATACCGAGGCGAAACACCAACTCTCCGCTGGGCCTGGCGACTTCCATTCCGCCTCCCCCCGTTTGCAGCCCATCAACGCAGCTGAGTAAGAAGAGAAAGACATTAATGCCAATCAGCACCGCCGTAAGCGACCAACTATCTTCGCCTGGTGCAAGAGCACGTTTTAGACGAAGGAGTGGATTCGCATTGTTGGCCCCGCAATAAGGGCATACGGCTTCGAGGCCGATAAGCTTGCCGCACTGGATACAGAGGCGTGGTTTGTTGGACATGGAGAGCTAGTTATCTTAGCCCGCATCGGGAGGCAAGGATCCTTCGTCACCTGGTTCCTCATCCACAGGACCATCTTCAACAGGTACACCGCAGGCAGGAAACGCTTTTCCGTTCTGACAGGTTCCTGGGCTCATTGTCTTTCCGCCGCCGTTGGCGACCTCTGAATGCGGCACAAAGGGGCTCGTCTTGTCCAGATCAACCTCGAGGGTAATCGACTGGTCATCCCCACCTTCTTTTCCGTAGACCATACTTGCCAATATCTCGCCATCGGTCGCCTTCACGGTGATCGAATCGCCACCGTTATTCAGCCCCCAGGATCCGTCGTAGCTAAAAACACGACTGCCCATGTAATCCGTACTCGGCCCCGCTCGGGCGAAGATAACGCTTCCCTGATAGGCCTCCAGGCAGGTCCCTTCCGGGAACGTAAAGGTCTTACCCGCTCCTTCCTCGATCGTCACACCACTCACGTCTAGGACGTAGCCAACGGTATTGACGAGTTCCACGAACTCATCGTCGTTACTAACAGTTCCGTCTCCGTTTGCATCTGCACCCGGATCAGCCAGAACTTCGTTAATGACAAGTTGGCCTTCTATCGGTACCGACCCATCACAAGTCGGCGGAAGATCCGGGCCAGAACCCGCGTCAGTGAGGGAATCACTCGTCTCGATCACGTCACCGACCGGAACTCCACCCGCGCAGGATGGAAACGCGTTCATATTGGCACAAACGCCAGGTGACCAAGGTTCGTCCGAGACCTCACTGTGCCTAACCCATTCACTTGTAGGGTCTAGTTGGACCGCGCGGGTAATGGATTCGTCCTTGTTGGCCTCTGAGCCGTAGCTATGACTATCGACGACGCTGCCATCGACTAAAAGCGAAACCGATGCTCCTGAGTTTGTGAGTCCAAGGGACGCTTCGGAACCGAATACAGTTCTGGCCTCATTCGGAGCAAGACAACGAAACCCTAGCGGTACCAGCTTCGTACTCGATGCTTGGATCTCCAATGAAACATTCGAGACTCCGACTACCTTTCCAGAAATGTTAACGACCTCAATGAACTCATTCGATTGCGAGTTGTTACTGCCGTCGCCGTTGACGTCCTGTCCGCCTGGATCAGCCAAGATCTCATGTAGAACCAGGTCCGCTGGTCCAGCGGGATCGCAGCCCAGTGGGACATCAGGCAGCGTATCAGCGCTGGTAATATCAAAGCCTGCATTGGGATCGAGAGCGCAAAGACCCAGTCGGCAAACACGTCCGGAAGGACAGTCCGCGTCGATCTGACATGCCTCTTTCGCACAACCAAACTCAAAAAGAGTCATCAATATTGTGGCGATGGCGGCTATTCGTAACATAGTCGAGCTAGTTCCTTGGCTTCTTCGGTCATCTTCGGCCCAACCTAAACTACCCGCCACCCCGTCCCGGGGTCAACGGTACCCCCGCGGAACGTAAGTTCTAGTTCGGCGTAAAACTAGCCGTAAAGGACCGCATCTAGGCGATCTCGCCAACTCTCCGTCTCGAGTATCCCTAAGCGTTCGCCAAGCACGATGGCCATCGCATAACTTGATTCTGTGACGTCTAGACGTCCGAGACTAAGCGCGATTTCCGCCAATTCCGCAGCTAATTCTGCGGCTCGTCGACTTTTCTCTTCAGAGACGTACCTTCTCGCCCGTGACGCAACCAGTCCTTGTGCAGTCTCGAATTGCTTTGCGCCACCAAGTACCCTCGCAAATGCTAGCAATTCTCGGTCGTCCATCGACGTCACCATCTCTTCGGAGAGGTGCGCGACAACCGTCTCAGCAATCACATCCATACCATGCACGTGAGCGGGAACTCCAACATGGAGAGCCTCTACGAGGCAGACCAACTTCCGAGAAATTCCGTACAGAGCACCACAAATATCGGCGATCCTCGTCAGGCGATGAACAACAAGGCGCGGATAACCAAGAGCTCTTTCGATAGCGAGCGCCGAATGCAGGAGTGCCTCGATTTCCTCCGTCCAACCCGCGCGCTGAGACTCATTGATCGCACGCTCGATCGCCTCAATCGCTTCGGCGGGACGGTCACTTTGCACAAAAAACCGGCTCATTCGCCGCAACTCAAACAGCGCGGCTGACACGTTTCCAACCGCCAAGGACACATTGGCTCCCTGTTCTGAGAACCGAATAGCGAGTTCGATTTCACCCGCTTCCTGGAAGCGCTCACACAAGTAGCCCAATATCCTGATCGCAACACTTGGACGTCCTGCATTCGCTAAGCGATGCACAGACTCGCTTCCATCCGTCGTACCGACTCCCAGGTCACCCTCAATCACCCGCGCCACGGACTCAAGTCCTTGCAGGTGAGCATCCGTAAGCTCCGGTAGACTACCCGTCTCAGGAATCTGCAGAGCACGGAAGGCTTCATTGAAGACGACAATTCCTTCATCCCCGAGCAAACTTTCAAGTCGCAAGCATGCTAAGGGCCAAATCGCCCAGATTAAACCTCGATTATCCGCCTGCTCAATGGCCGCGTCGGTGATACGACGCGCTCGACCGAACTCACGCTTCATCAGCGCGACCTGCGTTAGACCCAAAAGCGCCTCGAGAAATGCATGAGAATCGTTAGCAAGCTCCGCTCTTGGACCAATCTCACTAAAGATTGACTCGGCTCGGTCTGCTTCTCCCATCTCCAGAAACGCCAGGCCACGCATGGCGGACGCATGGTGCTCTCCGGCTTGGTCTCCGATTGTGGCATAGGATGCGGAGGCACGATGAAAATGGTCGGCCGCACCGCCAAATTCGCCCGCGAGCATACCTGCATGTCCCGCAGACATGCACTCATCGGGTTCGGGTGACACGCTCAACGGCGCCTTGCCCGCTAGCTTAGTTCGTCGCGGTGAGTCAGGATCTTGGATACGAGTCCGTAATCCAATGCTGTCTCAGCATCCATCCAATAATCGCGCTGAGCATCCTTCGCCACACGTTCGAGAGGCTGGCCTGTTTCTTCCGACAAGAGTTCGTTGATCTTATCACGTGTCTTGAGAATCTCCTGAGCAGTAATCTCAAGGTCACTCGCAGGTCCAAACACGTTGCCGGGGATGAGTGGTTGATGGATTAGGAAACGCGTATTCGGTAACGTGAAGCGGTTCTTCTTCTCTGCACCAAGGAGCGTGATCGTTGCGATGGAAGCCGTTAGGCCAACGCATACGATTCTAATTTCGGGCTTCACAAAGCGCATCGCGTCGTAGATGGCAAACCCATCATTCACAGATCCGCCAGGACTGTTCTGAACGACGGTGATTGGCTTCTTCGGGTCATCGGCCTCAAGCATGAAGAGTTGTCCGATAACTTTCTTAGCGAGCTTTTGATCCACACCACCGAAGAGTTGGATGGTTCGGTTCCGGAGCATTCGCTCCATCATGAGCCCTTCGGCACCGCCACCTTCGCCCTTTGCATTATGAAAATGATTGGAAGAGATACACTCGTCTACGGACATCGAATCACCTTATGCCTAAATCCACGCGATCACACAGCACCTTTAAACACGAAGTAGCACAGCGCCGGGCGGCAGGCAATCGTGACGAGCACCGTTAGCACTCCAGCTTCGCAACCGAGCCCTACTGGTGCGGTAAAAAAGCAACTAAATGCTACTCTGGTTGACAATGACGATACCGGGCAGTAAGTTGCGCCGCCTGGTGTCCCTTCATGACACCAACCTACCGTTTTTATTTACATTTTTATTAATCACTTTTTACCGGAATTACCCGTGGCAATTACTGAACCAACAACCAGCGCATTACCCAGCGACTTCGAAGATTTCGAGGCGCTACTTGCTGAATACGAAGCAAAAGTCAGCGCCAAAGAAGGCGAAATCCTTCAAGGCACCGTCATCGAAGTCACAAAAGACTTCGTTACCGTCGACATCGGATACAAATCCGAAGGACAGATTCCCATCGAGGAGTTTGCAGACGCCGAGAAAAACGTTGAAATCTCGGTTGGCGACAAAATCGACGTGTACCTTGAGCGACAAGAAAACGAGCACGGCCAGGTCGAACTCTCCAAAGAAAAAGCAGATCGCTTGAAGGTTTGGGACGAGATCAACCTCGCCGTAGAGCGCGATGAGTTGGTTGAAGGAACAATCACGGGTCGAGTCAAGGGTGGTCTCACCGTCGACATCGGCGTGAAAGCATTCCTGCCAGGCTCCCAGGTGGACCTGCGACCTGTACGAAACCTTGAGCAGTACATCGGTCAGCAAACCAAATTCAAAGTCATCAAGTTCAACAAGCGACGCGGAAATATCGTCCTTAGCCGTCGTGCTCTTCTCGAGAAAGAGCGGGAGTCCTTGAAGTCCACGACACTCGAGAACCTGGAAGTGGGACTCACCCTGCCAGGTATCGTCAAGAACATTACCGAGTACGGATGTTTCGTGGACCTCGGTGGTATTGACGGTCTCCTCCACATCACGGACATGTCTTGGGGCCGCGTAAACCACCCAAGCGAAATGTTCGAAGTTGGCGACGAGATCGATGTCATGATCTTGAAGTTCGATCCTTCGAGCGAGCGCGTCAGCCTCGGTCTGAAGCAAGTTAGCGAAGATCCTTGGGTAAACGTCACCGAACGTTACCGGATTGGCGAGCGTCTCAAGGGTAAGGTTGTGAGCCTCACTGATTACGGCTCCTTCGTTGAGCTTGAGAACGGAATTGAGGGCCTCATCCACGTCTCCGAAATGAGCTGGACGAAGCGCATCAAGCATCCGTCCCAGATCGTCGCCATCGGTGACATTGTAGAAAGTGTCATCCTGGACATCGACATCGAAGCCAAGCGTATTTCCCTCGGCATGAAGCAAATTGAAGCTAACCCTTGGGTTCAGCTGCAAGAGCGTTACCCCGTCGGTTCGGTTGTTCGCGGTAAGATTCGCAACATCACCAACTTCGGTGTTTTCATCGGAATCGAAGAGGGTATCGACGGACTTATCCACATCTCCGATTTGGACTGGTCTGGAAAGGTCAAGAATCCAGCCACAGCATTCGAGAAAGGCGAAGAACTCGAAGCAGTGGTTCTCCATATCGACGTGGAGAAGGAGCGCTTCAGCCTCGGTATCAAGCAACTTTCACGAGATCCATGGGAGCACGTCGAAGAGCGATTCCCACTGGGTACAGTTGTTGAGGGAGCTGTCACCAAACTGCTCGATTTCGGTGCCATCGTAGAAATCGATGGAAGTATCGAAGGATTGGTACACATCTCCGAACTTAGCTACGACAAGGTGGAAGCCGTTGGTGATATCGTCAAAGCTGGCGACACCGTACGGGCCAAGGTCATCAGCCTCATTCCGCAAGAGCGAAAGATCGGTCTTTCCTTGAAGCGGCTCACTGAGGAAGAAGCCTCCGCCGAGTACAGCGAATACCTCAAGCAACAGCGTGCTGAGCAAACAACTACGCTCGGTGATGTCTTCGGAAGCGCGTTATCGGCCCTTGGTCTTGAAGACGAGGGAGCCGTAGATGCGAGTCCATCGGTTGAGGAGGCACCAGCTCCTTCAACCGTCGAAGCTGCTGCCCCTGAGGTTGTTGAAGCTGCCCCTGTGGAAGAGGCCGTAGCAACTGAAGAAGAAGCACCGGCTGCTGAAGAAGAAGCACCGGCTGCTGAAGAAGAGAAGGCTGCTGACGACGAATAAGTCTTAGCGTAAATCTCTTCACAAAGAGTCTAAGAGCCCCGTGGATGTTCCACGGGGCTCTTTTTTTGTCTTTTTTTTTACGTCGGGGGATGTGCAGCGATGGCTAAAGTGAGGCCTCCTAAAGTATCGAGAACATTATGGTTAAGACATGAGGTTCCATGAACGTATGAATTAATTGGGTCCCCGCTACGTCATAGAGTTCATACCGACGCATCGAGACAACTTGATCGAGGTAAGCTCGGTTGTTACATTGCTAATAGGTTGGCCACACCACGGTCCTACTTCTGGAGATAACCATGCGAGACAGCTTCCCCTCCCCCCAAGATGAGCGGCACGCAACTGTATACGAGCGTCCCTACTTGGAAGCGCCTGCTCCCATCGCGTTCGAACCTCCCCCAAGGCATGCATGCCCTGACGAGGACACGGATAATGAAGAGCGTGAGCGTGTGATAATCATCGATATCTAGACCTCTCATCCGTTCGGTTCTACAGTTGCCACGTTGTTTTGGCAGACTGGAAGATGAGACATGGATTCGTTCGCACATCCTAGAAAAACTTTTCGAAAGGCTAGCCCCATGTGGCTGGCTTTTTTTGTGCTGCTAAGTTCATTTGGTGGCCAGCAAGTTCAGGCATCATCTGGCATTCTCGGGCTCGGAGTCGGGTACCACCTGCCGAGTGAACAACTCGATGTTCTGGGTAGCCAACCAGCACCTACGCCACTTCACGGTGGGCCACATATAGGTCTATACGGTGGGTATCACATCATCGAGCCGATTGCTCTCGAACTGCATTTAGGCCTTCTACCAGCTTATGCTGGTCCGCAAAACGCAGTGGTGTTTCTTATCCCCTTTCACCTGGATGTCATCGCCTACTTCACGGAGGGCTCATTTCGCCCCTACATTTCAGGCGGCGCGGGAGCCTATGCCCTCGTCGGCGGGGAGCTCGAGAAAGACGTGGATTTTATGTTCACGGGGTCCCTCGGTTGCCAGATAGAGATGTCGGATATGCTTGCCTTGCGGGCCGATGTTCGAGTTCTCGTATCAGACGGGCGTGATCAGACCATGGGACATAGCCTTCTCTTCTCCCTAGCACTGGACGTCATGCTGGGTGATGGATCAACTGGCGACGAAGCTCCTACTCCGCTTACCAACGACTCGCTCGGCATGCAAAAATCCTCATCACGCTGCGTGCCTGACGCGTCTGGCAAAGTGCCTGAAGGCTGCAACGACCGTGACGATGACGGCATTAGCAACGCCGATGATTCATGCCCAGATACAGCGGGAATCGCCAAGTTTAAGGGGTGTCCAGATACCGACGGTGATGGTCTGCCGGATACCCGAGACCGATGCCCAGTAACGGCCGGAGTTGAAAAACTTGGAGGCTGTCCCGATCGCGATGGTGACGGAATTGAAGATTCACGTGATGGCTGCCCTGAAGTGGCGGGAAGTCCAGAGCGCCACGGGTGTCCCGATCGTTTACCCGCAGAGTTGGAACGTCTAAACGGTGTTCTTTCGGGTGTCGCTTTTTCCGAAGCTTCAAC
>MDTD01126550.1_pt1 | contig 12202 bp, 9 predicted proteins | sample 811221 | NCBI WGS metagenome assembly MDTD01 (sample SAMN05326646, study PRJNA326480) | marine metagenome | isolation source: seawater | place: Pacific Ocean: South West | collected 2011 | reverse complement strand
CAATGTTCAGGGACTTCAGGAATTGAGGAAAGAAGTACAGAAGTTTGCAAATAAGCAAGCTCTCAGTCAATCTAAATCTAGCGCAGTATCATGGATAGAAATGGGTCCAGATAATGTTGGTGGTAGAACAAGAGCTTTAGCAATTCACCCTGATGATGAGTCAGTACTTTATGCTGGAGCAGTTTCTGGTGGTCTCTGGAAATCGGTTGAAGAAGATGAGTATGGAAATTTAGTTGGAAATTACGGAAATTCTTGGATGCAAGTAACAAGTTTCCCAAACTTAATGGTAGGATCAATCGCCTTTGCTGGAAATGGTGATATTTATGTTGGAACGGGTTCGGTATTTGACAGCGAAGGTGGTGAAGGTGCTTCTGGATTTAGAGGCAGAGGGATATGGTATTCACCGGATAATGGTGATTCTTTCACAATGGTTGATGGTACAGATCCGGGTGAGTTCAACAATGGTAGCTACGCTGCAACTGATGCTTTAGTTGCTGACCCAACTGACGAAAATAAGGTTTGGTTTGGCTCAAATAACGACTACGGATTCCTTGTGGAAGGTGAAATTACCGAAATGCCGAATTCGGCAGGTGGACCACCAGCAGGAGTAGGTGATATCGCGATTGCTCCTGATGGATCTTACATGCTTATTGGTGCATTAACTTCGAAGGTCTACCGTTCTACAAGCTCAGATTTTGATGATTTTGAATTAATTGCACCTCCTGGAGTCCCTGTTGATGGTAATTTACCTTCTAGCTCAATCAACCGTGTTAGAGTTGCTATTTCTCAAAATACAGAAGGTGATTCTTATGCATTTGCACTTTACGCTGATGGTGATAATTTCTTTGGCGGCCTGTATGTAAGTGATCAAGATGGAGAGTTAGGAACTTGGGATGAGTGTTGGCCTGATGGTAGTTTATTTACTCCTTTAGAAAGAGCTCAGGGTACATATGATTTGGCATTAGGTATTTCAAAAAGTCAGCCAGACCTTGCTTATGTAGGAGGCATTTCTCTTTGGAGATCAGGACCAAATCAACAAGCAGAGCAGGCCGCTGCAGCATTTGATTTCCCTGGATTTAGTTATGGGGTTCACGCTGATATTCAAGACATTGTAGTTGCACCCTCCGGAACTATGTATGTAACAACTGATGGTGGTATTTACAAGAGTACTGACAACGGTTACAGTTACACCGAATGTAATCACGATTATAATGTTACGCAGTTCTATGGCATTGCACACAGTGCTGGATCAGCTGTAATTGGTGGTACTCAGGATAATGGATCACTTGTTATTCCTGAAGACAACTATTTCTTAGACGATCAAAACGCAATTGAGGTTCATGGAGGTGATGGATTTGATTGTGCTTTTAGTCAAGTTACAGAGTCATCGGAACATCAATATGCATGGTTTGCAGCTTCCCAAAATGGTGGGCTTGTTCGAGGGACATTATCTCCAGGAAACAACAATAACATTGGCGATTTTTATGATAGTGATATTGATGAATTAGTAAATGATCAAGGTGATATAGGTCAGTTCTACACTTGTACTAGATTGTATGAAGACACAGAGGATGAGGATAGCCAAAGAAAGTTGATTCTTGTTAATCCATATGGTGTTACTGTTACTGATTCATCTTTTGAGATGAATACGAGTAACCAAAATCTCCCGTTTACATTCACTTTAGGACCAGGCGAGGAACTTCTTCACTACGACACAATCATTCGTCCTGATATCTTACTTGATGAGCCGCTTGTTGAGGATCCAGATTACTTCTGGTTAGAGCCACAAATAGCTGTTCAGCAATTTACTTGTGTGGATGATACTCTTGGCTTCGATACAGTTGATGTTATTGCAGATATTATCCCAAATGTTCTCGATACTATTATTGTGGTTGATTCAGATACATTGGATATCCAAATTGACTTAGGAAATGATACTATCTGGGAAGAAGAAGTTCAATTTGACATTGTAGAGGTTTGCGATACTATGTATTTTCACCCTGGTGATACTATTTATGACGAACCAGGAAGAATTTTAGTTCAAGATCCATATACTACAATTTTTGCTATAGGTTTTAGAGGTTCAGAAGGAATTTGGATTACGAGAGACGCTTTAAACTTTAATACAACTCCAGATTGGATACGTATTGGAAATGCTCCTGATGGTGGTGGAACGAAGTCTATAGAATTTGTTGTAAATCATGAGGAAGCTGGAGATATAATGTTCGTTAGTGGATGGGATGGTAAACTATTGAGAATTTCAGGTCTTTCGAATGTTTACACACAGGAGGATGTAGAAGATAATGTTGTGATTGAGCAGCTATTCGATGAAAATCCAGCATGTACTGGAATAACGATAAATCCAAATGATCCAAACCATATTGTTGTTTCGTTTGGTGGTTATGGATCCATGCCATCTGGTAAAATCAGAGAATGTACAAACGCATTGAGTGACAATCCTACATGGGAGAGTATCCAAATTAATGATTTATTGAAGATGCCTATCTACGATGTTCTTATTAACTCACAGGATGCAAGTGGTAATACTATACTAGCGGGAACTGAATACGGAGTGTTCGTTTCAACAGATGGTGGTACAAGTTGGGAAATCTCAAACTACGGGATGTCATCTAACCTTGACCCAGAAACTGTAGAGCTATGTGCTCCAGTATTTGACTTAAAGCAACAATGGAGAACTAATACAGCTTGGAGTAATCCATCTAATACTGGTTCTATCTACGCGGGCACCCACGGTAGAGGAATCTTCCGTTCAGAAGATTACTTGGGAGCTGAGGAAGTTGTTGACAATACTGATGAATTTGAAACCCTGCTTGTTTACCCTAACCCAGTTACTGCTAATTCTGTAAATGTTAGTACAGCAGGCTTTACTGGAAAGACATTAGTTGAACTATACGACCTTCAGGGTAGAGTAGTTCTCTCTGAGACTCTATTAGAAGCTCGTTCAACTGAAAGATTAGTTCTTGATATAAACGAACTTACAAATGGAACATATGTTGTAAGAATGGCAAATAACTTTAAGCATCAAGCAACAAAACTTGTGATTCGCAAGTGATATTATAATATTTAAAAGGGAGGCTAATTGGGCCTCCCTTTTTTTATGCTCTTATTTATTCAATTTAAGCTTGCCGCTTTCTAAGCATGCCCAGCTAAAGTGTTGGGTCCAATCGCCAATATTGATGTAGTGACTGCTATTTGAGTTTTGCCTAGGAAGTTCAAATTCAAGTGGAAGATGCCTGTGTCCAAAAATGAAGAAATCAATACTTTGGTCATTTTTTAAATAATCCTCGCAGTATTTGTATAGGATTTCTCCTTCTGGAGAAGTGAATTTTTCTCCAGAGCTTAATCCTTCAGTTTTAAAGTGCTTTTTCTTTATGAAGAGACCTGCTAGTGCAATTCCTAGATCTGGGTGAAGTAGTTTGAAAAGCCATTGGCATAGTCTGTTTCTATATATTTTTTTAAGGAATTTGTATAAGTATTCTCCTGGGCCCAAACCGTCTCCGTGAGCAATGTAACACTTAACTCCATCCCAGGTTTTAATAATGGGGTTTTTATGAAGTATTACACCTAATTCAGACTCTAGATATCCGTAGCTCCAAAAGTCTCTGTTGCCAACATGATAATGTACGGGAATGCCAGCATCTGTTATTCGAGCAATAGCACCTTGAATTCTTGCTCCTCCTTTAGGAATTGAGTTTTTGTATTCGAACCAGAAGTCGAAAATATCTCCAAGTAGATGTATTTCTGAAGCATCAACCGCGGTATTATTGAGCCATTCCACAAAGCGCTTTTCCCTAACCCTGCTTTCATTGGGATTAGTTGCTCCTAAGTGAAGATCTGATGCGAAATAGATTTTACTCACTCGCCAAACTGTTTGATTAATTCTTGTTCAAGCTGAGCCCCTCTTAAATGAGTACGAATAATCTTTCCTTTTTTATCTAGTAGCATAGTATGAGGTATGCTTGTAATACCGTATGCCTGTGAAGCAGTATTCCTCCAGCTTTGTAGGTCGCTAACGTGATTATCCCAAACAAGCCCGTCTTGGGCTATAGCTGCTTTCCACCTATTTAAGTCAGAGTCAAGAGATACAGAGAACACCTCGAAGCCACGATCTTTGTATTTGTTATAAGCATGAACAACGTGAGGATTTTCTCTTCTACATGGTCCACACCACGAAGCCCAAAAGTCAAGCAATACCACTTTCCCCCTTAAATCGCTTAGCTTTTTTTGATTACCATCAGGATCGTTCATTATAATATCGGGAGCCATATCTCCTGCCATGTATTTACTATTCTTTCCCTTGTATTGCTTTTGCTGAAACTTTTGTTGTTTTGTTTGCTTTTTTGGAAGGTTCTGTGGGTCTTGGCTCATTGCGTACTTCTTGTTGATAGATTTGAAGTACTCGGTGTTTCCGTATTTTTCTCTAAGATTTCCTAGAACTGTTTCGTAATCCCTGAAATAGGTTTTGGGATTTAGGTTTTCTAGACCTGCAAGAGCAGCTAAACTATTGTTATTTGCTTCAACAAAGCCTTCACTTAGGTCATTTAGCTCTGAAACAATTTTTTTTGTTAAGCCCTCGTATTGTCCTCTTTCTGCTCCATTAGCTTGCTTTAGTAAGCTTGATATGCTCATTAAGCTATCTTGAAGAGGAATAAGTTCATCGTAGTATGTTGCAAGTAAAGATGTTGTCACAGACCCTCTTATTGTAGCCCCGGTTAAATATCCTTTTCCATCAGGAACATTTGCACTAATGTAAATAGGTTCACTTTCATCTGTAATTAAAACGAGAGGACGCCTCTTGCTAATCATAATTTGGTGGTAGCCCATTTTAAGTGGCGCATTTGGTATTAGCTCAAATGATCCATCTTCCTTTAATTCACAATCGCCACTTTCAACTAATACACCCTTTCTAAAACTCCTAAGGAAGATTTTAGTGCCTGGATCTACATTTGAGAATTGACCAGAAATAACTCCTGCTTTACCAGAAGGGACAGGTGCTTTTTCAGATGTAGAACAACCAACTACAAATAGGCATACAATTGATATTAATGATATGATTGAACGCATGATTTGGATTTATTGTCTTGCAAATATCGTGGAATCAAGCCACTCATCAACCCAAACCTCAACTTCATCTTCGTTATCCCAAACTACCTCTATACAAATTGACTTTAGTTTAATTTCTGGTTGATTTTCAATTAGGGGTCTTATTCTGACTGCATCTTTTGACGTTGTAACTAGAGCATCAAGTTTTTCGTTACGAATAGATGCCAACCAATCTTTTACGTCTTTTTCGGAATAAGTATAGTGGTCGCTATAGCATTCACGTCTAACAACAGACCATTTTTTTGAAAGTCCGTTAATGAATCTTTGGCTTTCAGCTATTCCACTTACTGCAAGAATCCTAGGTTTATCAACTACTTTAATATCCACCTCTTGCATAGAACTAGCAAAAATGGGTGTTGATGTATTTAGTCCTTGCTTCTGAACTTCTTCTTCAAGTGATTGAGTTCTTCTCGATATGATGAATGCATCAAAAGTTTTCAATCTACTCTTTAAGTCTCTGAGGTTTCCAGCGGGTAGTATAGCTTCATTTAAAATGGGCCTGTCTGAGTCTAATAATGCAACACTTCTGTGAGGAATAAGTTTTCTATGTTGTAAGCCGTCGTCTAATACTACAACCTTTACGTCGGGAAATTCTTCTTTTATTCTTTCTACCCCAAGTAGTCTGTTTTTACAAACTGCTATTGGATTAAGAGGATTTAAGCTCTTTAATAACGCTGGCTCGTCTCCGTAATCGGACCAATCGTTATCCTTTTTAACAATCTTGAACCCTTTGCTTGACCTTTTATACCCTCGGCTCAATAGCGCAACACTTTGTGGTCCTCCCAACTTTTTGCTTAAAAGTTGTAAGAAGTATGATGCATGTGGAGTTTTTCCTGTGCCTCCAGCGTGAATATTGCCTAAAACTAAAGTAGGTAATACCGCTTTCGATGACTTCAAAATGCCATAGTCATAAAGCCAATGTCTCAACTTCACTACAGCCCAATATGGTATAGTTAAAGGTGAGAGAGCTACTCTTCTTATGGTTTGAGTTAACTTAGGCGCCATGGAATCTAAAGACGCCTTGAAGGTACGAGAGATTATACGATTGTTAGAGGATTGGGCACCTCCTATTCTACAAGAATCATACGATAACTCTGGATTAATTGTAGGAGATACAGATGCGGTTATAGACAAAGTCCTTGTAAGCCTTGATTGTACTGAGGAAGTTGTTGCTGAAGCTGAAGCGAGAGAAGCAGGGATGATTATATCTCATCACCCAATAGTTTTTCGTGGACTTAAGTCTTTTACTGGTGATTCATATGTTGAGCGAACCGTAATGAGGGCAATTAAGTCTGGAATCGCTATTTATGCCATTCACACCAATTTGGATAATGTCTTTACAGGTGTCAACTATGAATTTGCCACAGCATTAGGATGTGACCCTTCTTCTCTTAAAATTCTAAAGCCTAAACCCGAATTACTCGCTGCCATAACAGTTTTCTGTCCTGAAGAAAACTTAGAGGATGTGAAAATGGCAATGCATACTGCTGGTGCTGGAGCTATAGGTGATTACGATAAATGTTGTTTTTCGTCAGACGGTGTTGGAGAGTTTAGACCTTTAAAAGGAGCAAATCCAGTAATTGGGTCAAATGGAGAGTTAGAAAAAGTAGGGGAGAAGAGGATTGAAATGATTTGTGAAAGGTGGAAGGCAGGAGATGTGATTTCTGCAGCAAAAAATGCTCATCCATATGAGGAAATGGCCCATTTTGCATATGAATTGTCAAATAAAGAGAGGAGAATTGGAGCAGGTATGATAGGAAAATTGCCTGCTTCAATTAAGTGGGAGGAGTTTTTAGATAATGCAAAGGATGCTCTAGCTGCTTCTCATATTAGACATACTAAACCAATCTCTAAAAAAGTTCAAACCATAGCTGTTTGTGGTGGTTCAGGGTCATTCTTACTTAAAGATGCAATTTCAAAAAAGGCAGATATATTTGTCACTTCTGACTTCAAATACCACGAATTTTTTGAAGCTGACGGTAAGATAATGATTTTAGATGTTGGGCATTATGAAAGCGAATGGCGTACATGTAACATAATAGCCAATCGAATAAAGGAAAAATTCACTAATTTTGCAGTCCATTTGGCTTCAGCCAACACAAACCCGGTACAAACCCGTTGACATACAACATACTGTCTCATGGCAAAAACTACAAAGACATTAACTGCTGAGGATAGACTCAGAGCATTATACGACCTTCAACTAATCGATAGCAGAATCGATAGAATCCGCGTGGTACGTGGTGAGCTTCCAATGGAAGTAGAAGATCTTAAGAATGAAATCGAAGGATTGAACTCTCGTCTTGAAAAGATGGAAGAGGAAAACGAAATGGTTAACCAGCGTATCTCAGCTTACACTAACCAAATCGAGGAGGCTAAAGCTCTTATCGCTAAATACGAAGAGCAGCAAAACAATGTTAGGAATAACCGTGAGTTTGAATCTCTTAACAAGGAGATTGAATACCAAACTCTTGAAATTGAGCTTTGCGAAAAGAGAATTCGAGAATGTAAAGCCCAACAAGAACAAAAGAAAGAAAGCCTTGATACTCTTCGTGAGAAGAACACTCTTCGTCAAGCTGATCTTGATTCTAAAGAGTCAGAGCTTCAGGAAATTATTGCAGAAACTCAAGCTGAAGAAGATGAACTTCTAAAGCAAAGTGAAAAGATGGCTAAAAGCATCGATGATAGACTTCTTCGTACATATACTCGTATTAGAAGCGCAGCCAAGAATGGTTTAGCTGTTGTGCCAATCGATAGAGAGGCAAGTGCAGGCACTTACATTAAGATTCCACCACAACGCCAAATCGATATTGCTCAGCGTAAACAGATTATCGTTGATGAGCACAGTGGAAGAATCCTTGTAGATAAGTTGCTTGCTGACGAGGAGTCTGAGCGTATGGAAGCGTTTATTACTAAGTGTCTTAAGAAGATTAAGAAATAAGCTTATTTAAAACCGCAATCCGCCACCAATAACAAGGAAAGAAGATGATCTAGCTTGTTTTATTGGACTACCCTGATTTTGTGGGTTGATTAGATATTGATCGTTCTCAGATTTAGAGTTAGAAAAGGCAATTCCTATGTACATCTTGTCGTTTCTATACTCTCCTCCAAAGCTATAGCCCCAAGTATATTCGTTAGATACTACTCCGGCATTTTCAGAATAAGGTGTAGTTGTATACATGCCCCCTAATCTTGCTCTGTATTTTTTTTCTATTCGAATCTCTATACCTTGTCTGATTTGGTGAGATGCAGTAAAAGAGTTTGCTAATATTTCGTTTTGGTTAGAGAAATCAGCACTATAATATTCGACTGATTCTAACTTCCCGTTAGCATAATTTACTCTTTCGTAGTCATTAGAAATGATTACTCTTTTTCCTAGTATCAAAGCTGTACTTGCAATTATTCTTGAAGGAGTTTTAATTGTATATTCAAAATATGAATCAGGTGCATTTGAATCGTCGAATCCACCGCCTTTGTAGTAATTAATCATTTTATATGAGCTATTATCCGTAAGATTATATCTTGTAGGGCTGTGCCAGGCAAATCCCAACTTCAGATTATTGATATGACCGATTACTCCTATTTTAAGATTTAGACCATCTCCAGTTGTAGTAAAGCTTTCAATGAATTCAAAGTATTCTGTACTACTCTCTGTATCTGTTGGAGTTTCAGTGTGTATGTTATTCTGTTGATAGGTGATTGATGAAGATGTAATTGTTGCACCCACAGAAAAAACTCCTTCAACAGTATATGCAGCCGAAAAATTATTGTCAGACATATTGCCCTCTCCTTGTCTTATATATGAAACCTGAACAGGTATCGTATCATTAGACACGAATGGAAGAAAGTACTTATTATTTTCGCCAGGTATCGTATCAATAAGCCATGCTTGCCATGCAAGACTTTCATAGAAATAGTTGTTATCGTAATCATTGAGAAGGCTATAATGCACCTCATTTTGGACATTTGCTAATAATGACTCTAAAATGCTGTTGGACATTTCTACATCTTCAATATTATACCTTTCATCATACACTGCGCTAGTCTGATGATAGAAGGTGAAGCTAAAGAATGGTGCGCTTGGGTTAACACTTGGCATTGTAAGACTGACGCCTACATTTAGAAATGTGCCGTTGGTGCTAGTTGTATTCAAGTTGTCATTTAATGAAGATTCTAATCTGTTAGTGAAGATGCCCAAACAACCTCCTGTATCTGATCTTCTATACATTCCAATTCCTGCAGGATTTATTCCTGAGGATGCCAAATCAGCTCCCAATGCTCCGTAAGCACCACATAATCCCATTGTCCTTAGAGATCCTAATTGATTCTTCTGAGAATATCTGAAAACGTCGGCTTCGTTTTGGGATAAGGCAGATATAGAGAAAAAGGTGTATGCAAACACCATCCCTAATAGAGATGATATATTTCTATTAAATATCGTCATGATTATCTACGAACCCTTGATCTAGATGTGCTAGATCTTCCTGAAGAACTTGGAGATCTACTAGAAGACTTTAACGACCTTGTATTATTTGATCTTCCGTTATTGGAAGGCTGTTGAGATCTCCAGTTAGAATTGCTTCTATTGTTGTTTGAATTATGAGAATTCCAAAATGAATTGTTAGATGACTTTGTTTTATTTTCCCAATTCTGACGATTCGCATCTCTATCTCTGTTATTATCTTCCCTTAATTCCTTATTTGTGATAAGTTGAGTACCGTTGTAATTGCTGTTCGAAAGAAATGTAGTTGTTAGAGGTGTTCTAGGTCTGATAACATGTGCCGATGATGTGTAAACGTCAGATGCTCCCCAGTTGTTGCCCCAGTTGTTGCCCCAACCGATTCCCCAGCCGTTATTCCAACCCCAACCATTGTTGTAAGGGTTATTCCATGCGCTGTAGCCATAGCCAAATGGACTATAGCCGTATGGGTTGTATCCGCCATATCCACCTCCAAATGGGTCATAGCCGTAAAAGCTATTGCCTCCGAAGTAGTTATTTCCCCAACCGTTGTTCCAACCATTGTTCCAACCGTTGTTCCAACCGTTGTTCCAACCGTTGTTCCAACCGTTGTTCCATCTGTTTCCCCAGCCACTGTAGTAGCCGTAGTTTCCGAAACCTGCTCCACAGCTAATACCTCCGGGGTTTGACCATGATTCGTAGTTGTTTACGCTTTCTTCGCTTGATTCGTATGCGCTTGCTAAATATTCATCGTCGCTCACAAACTTCTCGTCTTTGTTGAGGTAAATCTCGTCATTTTCGAGATTGCTGGTTAGGTTTGGGCTTAAGGCACATCCAGCAAGTAAGATTGCATAAATTAAGCTAAATGTGGCGGGAATAAGATGTCTATTTAAATCCATTATCATAATTGTGATAAGCAAGGTAATCAAATTTGTACTTTTGCTGAGCATATTACTCGACACATTCGATACAACACAAATCGTACCAAACCCAAATGGCAAAAAAAATCACTCCCAGAAGCGAAAACTACAGTAAGTGGTATAATGACATCGTTGTTGATGCAGATTTAGCACAGCATAGCGATGTTAAAGGCTGTATGGTGATTAAACCCTATGGATATGCGATTTGGGAACGTATGAAAGATGTACTCGATGGAATGTTTAAAGAAACAGGCCACTCAAATGCGTATTTCCCGCTTTTTATCCCCAAGTCATACCTTTCTAAGGAGGCAGACCACGTTGAGGGTTTCGCTAAGGAATGTGCAGTAATTACTCATTACAGGCTTAAGAATAATCCTGATGGCGATGGCGTTGTGGTAGATCCTGAGGCTAAGCTTGAGGAAGAGTTGATTGTTAGGCCGACATCTGAAACTATTATTTGGAATACGTATAAGAAGTGGATACAGAGTTACCGAGATCTGCCTCTTTTAATAAACCAATGGGCAAACGTGGTACGTTGGGAGATGCGTACACGCCTTTTCTTACGAACTACAGAGTTCCTGTGGCAAGAGGGCCACACTGCGCATGCAACCAAAGCCGAAGCAGAGGAGGAGACGTACCAAATGCTAGAGATATATGCCAAATTCGCCGAGGAGTGGATGGCAATGCCCGTGGTAAAAGGAAATAAAACTGAAAGCGAACGTTTTGCTGGAGCTCTAGATACTCTTTGCATCGAGGCTATGATGCAAGATGGAAAAGCGCTACAAGCAGGGACTTCTCATTTTTTAGGTCAAAACTTCGCAAAAGCCTTCGACGTAAAGTTCGCAAATAAGGAGGGAGGCCAAGAGCTGGTTTGGGCTACATCTTGGGGAGTATCAACTCGCCTTATGGGAGCTCTAATAATGACTCATTCTGACGATTCAGGACTGGTTCTTCCTCCAAAATTAGCTCCAATAGAAGTTGTAATTATACCTATCTACAAGGGACAAGACCAAATGATTGAAATCGTTAGTAAATGTCGTGAAATCGAATCCGATTTGAGAGCTGTAGGAATTCGTGTAAAATTAGACGACGATGATTCTAAACGCTCAGGTTGGAAATTTGCAGAGTATGAGCTCAAAGGAGTGCCTCTCCGTATAGCTATAGGCCCTCGAGATCTTGAAAAAGGTACATGCGAAGTTGCTCGTCGTGATACAACCACTAAATCATTCGAACCAATTAAAGATATTACCAACCTTGTTAGATCTACTCTAGATTCAATACAACAAGATATTTTTACTGTTGCTAAATTAAGACTTACAGAAAATACAGTTAATGCAGATACTTGGGAAGAATTTAAATTACATATTAAAGACGGCAAATTCGTAATGGCACATTGGGATGGAACAGCTGAAACTGAAGATCAAATTTCTAAACAAACAAAGGCTTCTATTCGTTGTTTGCCGTTTAACAACGAAATAACTCCAGGAACTTGTATTAAAACAGGTAATCCAAGCCCTCGCCGTGTTCTTTTCGCAAAGGCATATTAATTTTTTTTTTTCTTGGATAACGAAAAAGCCTAGTTATATTTGCACCCCTCTATGGCCCGTTCGTCTAGGGGTTAGGACGCCAGGTTTTCATCCTGGTAGCAGGGGTTCGAATCCCCTACGGGCTACTCTCTGATTTTATAAAGCCTTGTTAT
>MDTD01095216.1_pt1 | contig 12202 bp, 7 predicted proteins | sample 811221 | NCBI WGS metagenome assembly MDTD01 (sample SAMN05326646, study PRJNA326480) | marine metagenome | isolation source: seawater | place: Pacific Ocean: South West | collected 2011 | reverse complement strand
TCCAGAAAAGGGCTTTGCAGGTAACTTGGATGCACCTTCACCCATGCTTCGCATTGTCTCGTTGATCTGAAAGAACTCCTCGTCCATCAATGTAAGTTCTTCATTACTTGGAGCATTGTACTCGATTCGCTCCTTGCTCGAGAGATACCAGCCTTCCATCGATTGCACGACTCCCTCTTCGTTGGTTCTTGACCAAAGCCATGCATAGAATCGGAGCTGATGTTGAAGACTTTCAGAAAATGATGAACCACTATGTCCCGATTTGATATCGATAAGGCGTACGTTTCCATCCCATCGAAGGACGATATCTAGTTCACCAGCTGCCCAGCCTTCTGGATGAAACATGCGTTGTGGTTGATGGACGCGTGGATCTTTGAACCATGGTCGGGCGATTTCCCATGCTTCGTTCCATTGAATTTCTTCACCTTGCGATTGCCATTGAAATGCATGATCGACGGACCAGTCTCTTGCTTGAAGCGATCGAATCTTTTCTGGGACAGGAAAATGTGGTTCATTGCCCCAAGCAGGTGATGGAATACGAAATGGAATCGAATCGGAACGGTAGGTTTCAAGGTAGGGTCCACCATTTTGGTTGTAACAGGCTACCACTTCCTCAAGGAACAGATCGATACCGTTGCGGATTTTGGACTCATAATCGGAAACTTCGACGGTGGACCAATCGGAATTATCACGTTTCCATAGGCGAGCATTCCACGCTTCTTCACCTTCCTCCCATGCCTTCTTTGCTTCTTGTTGACAAAGATCGTATGCCCAAGAACGTAGTGCTTCAAGCGATTCCATCGGGCCAGGGCGATGCATAAGGACTCGACATAATGCATCCTCGATGACAAGTCCGGTGATTTGGCCGATGGATGATGGTGATGAAAGACCAACTTTTCGTGTGAGATACCACTGACGGGGGCATCGCAAGTATGTCGTCAAGCCAGATGCTGACAATCGTGAACGACTCCTGCCAAGTGGTCCTCCTTTAGGTGGAACGCCGACAGGCATGATACTTCCTCATTGTATTGGTCTTTAGATGCGTCCCTTCTATTTGCTTTCAAACGAATAAAAGTCACCAATTTCACGTTGTTCACGGTCTTTTCGACTCTCTGCCTTGTTGATTCGTGGTCGTTTTGAATCATGATCTCGACGGAATGTGACGTTGACATCGTTCAGGAATCGATTCATGCCATCACGTAGAGAGTATGGCCCCATCGCTTTACCGTGAACGCCACCTTCGCCTTCAAAGACGAGTAGGGAATCACTTACAATATCAATGAAATAGACGTCGTGATCAATGACGAACGCTGATTTTTCGTTGGCCTCCATCGTTCGTCGGATGGCTTTTGCAGCCTCCATTCTCGCATTAGCATCAAGGTGTGCTGAAGGCTCATCGAGGAGGTAGAGATCTGCTTCGCGTCCAAGACAAACAGCAATTGAGACCGCTTGGCGTTCACCACCTGACAATTTCTTGACGCGCTTCGGTAGAAGTGAATCGACACCTAAAGCGCGGATGACATTGACATTAAATTCTCCACTTCGCCAACGCATGCCGAGTTCACTATCAAGCCACATCTGAACGGTACAATCCATGTCAACATCGATGTGTTGTGGTTTGTAGGAGATTGTGGCTTCGTTCGTTACCCAACCGTTATCGTATTCATGTTCGCCAGCCAATATTTTGATCATCGTCGATTTCCCAGTGCCGTTTGGTCCCACGACGCCTACAACTTCTGAACGATGGACAGATCCTTCTCCCGTAGAGAGTTCGAAATCACCCAATTTCTTACCTAGGTCGCCCCATTGAACAACAACACTGCCCTTCTCAGAAGTACGCTCATGATGCTTCAAGAATCGAATCGGCTTGTCACGAATTCGTACATTCTCTTCAACGAGGAATCCATCGAGATAGGCATTGATCGCAGTTCGTGTTGAACGTGCAGGTGTGAAAATGCCGAATGCACCTTTCTTTCCATAGACGATGTGAACCAAATCCGCTAATACGTCGAGAACTGCGAGATCGTGTTCAATGACGATAACTCGTTTTGTTTCAGCCAATTCTTGGATGATACGAACAATTCGCATTCGTTCGTGAATGTCGAGATAGGAGGATGGTTCGTCAAAGAAGTAGACATCAGCTTCGCGAAGAATTGTTGCGCAAATTGCCATTCGTTGCAATTCTCCCCCAGACAACTGTTGAACGGTTCGCTCAAGGAGATGTGAAATGCCTAAAGCAGTAGTCATCTCATCGAACATCTTTCGCTCATCGACCTTGCGTAGAAGACCTTCAACAGTACCTTGGACGCGCTTTGGTAAGCGGTCAACGTTCTGAGGTTTGAGTGCGACCTTTATGCCTCCATCGCGCACAGAAATGAAGAAATCACGGAGCTCGCCTTTTGGCAAAGCCTCGATGACGTTGTTCCAATCGGGATCCTGGTCCAACCAATCGCCAAGGTTGGGCGTAATACGTCCAGAGAGTGCGTTGAAGGCTGTTGATTTTCCCATTCCGTTCGGGCCGAGAATTCCTACAACAGATTCTTTGGTTGGGGTTGGAAGACGGAAGAGTCTGAATCCATTCAGACTGTAACGATGGATCATATCTGTCTCAAGTTCGCTTGGTAATTGTTCGATGATCAATGCATCATGTGGGCACTTGTTAATGCAAATTCCACATCCGATGCAAAGGGATTCAGAGATGTGAGGCTTTCCTGTTTTCTCATCCATAACGATGCATTCTTGCCCATTTCGAACTGGAGGGCAGTAGTGGAAGCATTCATCATTGCACTTCTTTGGCTGGCAGTTGTCTTCTTTCAGAACTGCAACCCGCATCCACTCACCTCATTCCTTCCAGAACTTCATCATCAAAGAGCATTCGCATTACCATACCATCCGAGGATGGTAGAAAGAGGGTTGATCAAACAAGTCCCTTGAGGTGCTCTGCACCACGAACAACGCGGGTTGTTGTTGGTGTTGGGAATTTCATACCTGCCTTACGAAGTGCATCCTTCGCAGTGAGGTAGTTTGCAGCATTGCAGTGAATGGAAATGATTCGCTGACCACGTCGAACACGTGCCGCAGTTCCTACATTCTTTCCAAAAGCACAGCGCATTCCTTGTGAAACACGGTCTGCACCAGCACCGGTTGCTTGCTTGTTCTCTCGAAGAACATGGTGCGGGTAGGTGTGAACACGGAGTGCGTATCCTTGCGCACCGGCTTCCTTACGGATGGTCGAATTGGAAATGACACGCGCAGCTTCTAGCGCAGTGTGTCGGATCTGACAATCATTGTCAGCACGAATTTCAAGGACAACAGGGAATCCTCCCGTCTCCGCAGCACGGCGGTTTCCGGAGTGATATGCAAGAATACGGTTGTTTGGAACACCACCGATATACTTGCGTCGAGTATATGCAGGTCCCTTGAGACGGCGATACATGGATGCGGGCTTACGTGCCATAATCAGTCCTCCAAGCATCCCTCCGACTCGTGCTCCCTTTATCATCTCTCCGATGTGAAGTCGCCATGAACGAACGCCCAAAATTGGTTCATCTCGATGGGAAGGAACTTAATCATTCAACCCTACCAGCATGCATGGCGAGTGGCTGGAGGAAGTTGCTCGAGGAAGAATCTGAACATCAATGGCTCGCTATTGGCTTGTTTTTCGCTTTTATCATCGTCGGTGGTTTCCTTATTGGTGGAACAAGTTCTCTGGAAGGCATGGTTCTTGGAACCGATCCATCGCATGATCTGGTCTTCGAAGAGGGTGAGTTCCTTCTTGAAATCGATTATCACGAGGATGCATCCTGGAGTCAAGCACACAGTGCCATTCTCAAGACAAGTACGGGTTTGAAGATGTATCAACAAATGGATTCGGACGATGTTGACGATATTTTACCTGTGAATGACCCTCGTATCGAGAACATCACACTGTTCACAGCAGATGAGGATGGGACTGTGACCTTTTCCTCTTCGCTCAACACCCTTTCAACCTACGTCAATGGAATGATTTTCGATCAAATACTGGACGATGGCTATGGTTCCGAATTTGGTATCAACGCGATGGCATCGGACTCGAGTTCTCTGCTCAATAATCGCTTACTGGTAACATCTGAGGATGGTGGTTCAGGTCTTCGTGGATTGAACGGGCAAGGGCTTGTTACAAACAGTTCTGCGATGCAAAGTTCTTTGATTTGGGATGAGGCTGTGTACCTCGCGGATTCGACCTTCCTTGTGGCAGGGACGTATACTGTCCAACTTCAATCACAAAGTCCGGCTGCATCCTCTACCCAAATCGTGCTCGCAAGAGTGTACTGGGACGGTGACGCAACGGCTCCTACAGTGCTCGGTCAAACCATCGAGAATGGAAGTGAAATTCATTCCATCAGCCGAACCTCCGGAGGAGGGGCAATCGTTGCAACCAACGAAGAGATCCACATTGTCTCCTCCGATTCGATGGAGATGATGAAGTTTCCATCAACGCTTATGATCTACGAATGCGAGCATCATCGTGCATGGCTTTTCGGTGAACGTGGTAGCAAATCTGTCTTGCGTGTTGATTTGGATACAGGGGATGCTTCATCGAAGAACCTCGCTTATCCATTCCCGCTTCAAACGACTTCAGGGATGGTTGAGGACGGTACGCTCTACATTCATGGTTTCAATGCACAAGGCGAAGCAAATCGGGTTTCGCTGGATTTATCCATCGAAGGCTCACTTTCTTCTGGAAGAGGCTTACTCAACTTCGGCTTCATCCTCGTCGGCGTGATTATGATTGCAACGCAAGGCTATATGATGGTCGAGAAAGCAATGCATACAAAGAGAGGATAAGACAGCGACTTTTCCGAACCTTAATCATCTCTCGTCAGTAGGCCTCATCCTGCATACTGCAAGGAGGCTGTTTCAATGGCAAAAAGGAGCATGATGGACCAATTCCATGAGCTCAAAGAAGCCAATCCAGGAACAATTCTCTTTTTCCGAATGGGTGATTTTTACGAATTGTTTCATGATGATGCAGAAATCGGATCCAATGTGCTTGGCCTCGCCTTAACCTCACGAGACAAAAACGCTGAGCAGCCCATTCCTATGGCAGGATTTCCGTGGCATCAACTTGAGGAAAATCTTCGCCTCATGCTCCGTGCAGGCTACAAGGTGACAGTCGCTGAGCAAGAGGAAGAGTTGCGAGAGGGGGCGAAACTTCTCGAGCGGGTTGTGACACGGGTTTACACACCCGGTTCATTGTATGAGGAATCGTTAATCGGTTCAGATGCATCCGCATTGCTCTGCAGTTTATTGGTGACAGATGAATCCACTGCGATTGCAATGATCGATGCTTCAACAGGACAAGCCTGGGCTGTGGCATTCAAAGGCGAAGGTAGATGGGCCTCGCTTTACGATGAAATCATGCGATGGAATCCAAGCGAATTGGTGGTGTCACCTCGAGATGCTGAGTGCAGTGAATTCCTTCATCTCCTTGGAATGCTTGATTCCGTTGTTGTGAGCCAACACTCTGTGCAACCAAAGCGAGCGAATGAACGACTTAAGGCGATGCTTGAAGTGAACGATCTCGGTCATCTTGACCTCGGACAATCCCCTGAAGCATTGGAAGCAACTGCCCTAGCAGCGGATTATCTTGCCTCCGTCCATCGTCACGATGACATCGCTATTCGAGACGTCGACATTCAGGAAACGTCAGAGGGGATGGTCCTTGATCAAACCACACTACGCAATCTTGAGATTACACAGACCTTGGCTGGTGAATACGAAGGTTCGTTGTTGTGGGCGATGAATAAATGCAGGACGGCGATGGGTCGTCGTTGCCTCAAATCTTGGCTCTTGCGCCCTCTCTCCAATGATGATGCAATACAGGCGCGTCATGCATCTGTCGGCGCACTCATGCGCTCTTCAAAGCGCTTGGATCTCCTTCGTGAGAGCCTCAAAGGTATGCTTGACCTGGAACGACTCGCAACCCAATTGAAGTACAATCGATCAAATGCTCGTGATTTAATCGCAACTGCAAACGCTATAGAACGTCTTCCTGCAATACAACGTCTGTGTGAAGAAACAGAAGATGGTCTCCTTTCCCATCTCGTTGAAGAACTTCATCAACTCACGACTGTAGCGGAAGATATCCATCGAACCTTGGTCGATGAAGTTCCATTGGGATTGCGAGATGGAGGATTGATTCGTCCGGGTATTCATGAGGAACTCGATCGATTTCGCAATGCTTCTCAACAAGGCCATTCTTGGTTTTCCGATTTGGAAGCAACATTACGACGTGAACTGAACATTCCAAGCTTGAAAGTTCGTATGAATCGACAAATTGGTTGGTTTATTGAGGTTACAGCAACGCATGCCGATAAAGTACCTGAAGAATGGACGCGAAAACAGCAGATGACCAATGGCAACAGATACGTTACAGATGAACTTCGAGAACAAGACGATCTCCTACTTACTGCCGAAAGTAAATCCAAGGCAATAGAATATGCACTCTTTTGCGAATTACGAGACCGTGTTCGATTGCATGCCAATCAACTGGCTCAGATTGCTTCACGTGTTGCTGCAATCGATGTTTTGCAATGTTTTGCTACGACTGCTCGTCAACGGTCTTGGGTCAAACCGACATTAACGGATGGAAAGAAAATGATGCTAAGCAACGCTCGTCATCCTGTTCTGGAGGTTCAGCAAGGATTTGTTCCCAACGATGTCTCCATGGATGAGAAGCGTCACTTCTTGTTGATCACAGGTCCGAACATGGGTGGTAAATCGACCTATTTGCGAACGGTTGCACTTGTGAGTATCCTCAGTCAAGCAGGTTGTTTTGTTCCCGCAGAAAAAGCACGAATTGGCTTGATCGATCGAATCTTTACGCGAGTTGGTGCGAGCGATGACTTACGACGTGGACGTTCGACATTCATGATGGAAATGATTGAAGTCGCCCATATTTTACGTCGTGCAACACCGAAATCGCTTCTTCTTCTCGATGAGATCGGTCGTGGAACATCAACGTTTGATGGACTTTCAATTGCTTGGGCCGTCACGGAAGATGTCTGCAATCGAATTGGTGCTCGAAGTCTCTTTGCAACGCATTATCATCAACTTGTTGGGCTTGAGGCCGAGGTGCCAGGACTTGCGAATGTTCACGTTCAAGTCGCGCAAAAAGATGGAACGCTTCGGTTTCTCCATACTGTTGCTGATGGTCCTTGTGATGAATCCTATGGCGTTCAAGTTGCAGCTTTGGCAGGCCTTCCACGCAATGTCGTTGAGCGAGCCACAGACCTTCTTGCCTTCCTCGAAAAGCAAGCACAAGGGGCAAAAGCTGGACGAGATGGAGCACCAACGACGCGTGAACAAGGGCAAGCGTCTCTCTTGGGTTACTTTGCTGCCGCAGCGATGCAAACCAGTGAACAGAATGGAGCCTCGATTTCGGAAGCACAGGAAGAGGTACTCGCGACACTCACGAATCTTAATTTGGATGAACTTTCACCCCGAGATGCATTTGCCTTGATTGAACGGTTGCAACATCAACTGGAGGGTGAATAGAATGTCTGAACCAAAGAGGATTCAACAACTTGATGACTTTACTATTGGTCACATCGCTGCTGGTGAGGTTGTTGAACGTCCTGCTCAAGTTGTCAAAGAATTGCTTGAGAATTCGCTCGATGCAGAAGCGACGTCGATCCATGTTGAAATTGAACGTGGAGGTTTTGACCTCATTCGAATTGAAGACAATGGGAGTGGCATTCACGAGAATGATTTGGAATTAGCATTGTCTCGACATGCAACATCCAAGTTGCGCCAGCCTGACGACTTGAATGAAATACACACCCTTGGTTTTCGTGGTGAAGCACTCGCAAGCATTGGTGTTGTTTCACGCTTGACCGTCTCTTCAAGGCCATTTGGTCAAGAAGGACGAAGCATCTCGATGGAGGATGGTATTCAGAAATCATTGGAACCAATCGGTATGGCCAATGGTACGATTGTTTCGGTTGAACACCTTTTCCAAAACACGCCTGTTCGTCTCGGATTTCAACGCCGTCCTGCAACCGAACATGCACGAATTGTTGAGGTGGTTGTGGCGCATGCGATTGCCCACCCTAATGTGGCTTTTCGGTGCACCATCGATGGGCGATCGACCTTGAATCTTCCAGCGAGCGAATCCATTGAAGACCGTCTCTACGATGTACTGGGGGGACAATCTTCCAATTTGCTTCCACTGGTTCTTCCTGAACAAGATTCGGATGTGCCTGGTGATGAAGCATGGACAGGCTACATCAGTGCCCCTGATATTTCACGAGGAAAGGGCGATGAAATTCACATCTTTGTCAACGATCGACCGGTTGCTTCAACACCATTTCACCAAGCGATTCGACGCGGATATCGCACACGCTTAATGCAAGGCAGACATCCAGTAGCGGTCCTGCATTTGCGAGTGCCGGCTAAGGAGGTCGATGTGAATGTGCATCCAACCAAGCGAGAGGTTCGACTTCGTCACTCATGGCGTGTGCTTGAACGACTCGAGCGAGCCATTGCGCATACGCTTGCAACCTCGCCAACCAAACCAGATTCGAGCGGAGAAATTCAGGAATTACAAGGGTTGGCTCAATCTGAAGACAAGCAACCCATTCAGGAGTTGTTGATTCCTTCTCCAACAGTAGAGAATGCATCAACGCCAGCAAAAACAAGTGCACCAAGTTGGGCTCTTGCTGCAGGCACACAATTGAATTTAGTCGGTGAAGTTGCGGATGAAACTGTTGAACAAATCGAGAAGCCACGTCCTCAATCCATTGCAGCCTCTGCACAAAAAGTACTACCTGGAATGTCGACCAAACCCATTGCACCTGCCCTTTCACATCAAGAGCGTGAATTGCATCGGCATGCTGGCTGTGGGGGGAGTGTTTCGCCAACAGAAGAAGCGCCACTCGTTGGTGTTGACAATGATTTACCGGTTATGGAACCGTTGTCCCAATTTGCAGATTCCTATATCCTTGCCCAAGCAGGTGAAGAGTTGCTTCTCATCGATCAACATGCCTTGCATGAACGCATTCGATATGAGCGATTACGAAACGATGAATCTCTATGGTTGCCCCAGCCTCGCTTAGTTGCTACAAGAATTCAACTCACACTTGCTCAAGAAGCACACCTTGCGTCCTCTTTGCAACGATTTGAAGAACTCGGTTTCAAACTTGAAAAACAAGGTGAGGGCGAGTGGGATGTTACACAAGCTCCACGACTTTTGGATGGCGATGAACTCGAACCGTTTTTGTTTGATTTGCTTCAAGATATATCCGAGGAAGGTGCTCCTTTGGAGACGATTGAGCGACGTAAGGACCACCTCGCGTTCCTGAATGCATGCCGAGGTTCAGTGAAAGCAAACGATACGCTTACGCTTGCACAGATGCGTAGGTTGCTCGAGGACATGCGAAGCGTACCAAATCCATGGGCATGTGTGCATGGGCGACCAACTGCATTGCGTCTATCGTTGGATTCCCTTGACAAGCACTTCGGTCGGCATGGTTGAAAGTCGATCGATGAAACGGGGGTCAGCAACTCGATGCAGTCTCGGACCTTCGATTGTAGCTCCAGTTTGCGTTGCAAGCAAGATGGCCGTCATTTGGATACGATGGTCTCCAAATGTTTCGATAAACTCTGATGGTTTTACCATTTGCTGACCTCCTTCTATAGACAATCCGTCTTCTTCAATGGTACACTTCAAACCAAACGATTTCAGAAGTTCTGCAGTGGATTTGATTCGATTACTCTCCTTATGTTTTGCATGACTTGCCCCATGCAAACGTCCACCGCCAGTGAGAGCAAGGATCGCTGAGAGTGGAGGGAGCAGGTCGTTTGCATCCCGTAAATCGATTTCAGTGAGTGAGAACTTGCCTGTGTAGGTTAACATTCCGTCTTCCTCATGAATTCCAAAAGCAGAGAGATGGTCGAGCAGGACTTCATGTCCGAGTGAATGTTCAGTTTCGATCGGATTCTTGATGTGAATCGATTGTTTTGTCAAGATACAAGCAAGAACTGGGAATGCCATCATCGAAGCATCCGAAGGAACATTCCAGTTTGCTGGAGGTTTGGATGTCCATGGCTGAACCATCGTTGCATTATTCTTCTGCTCAATGGTCGCTCCAGATTCACGCATCAAATCGATGGTGAGGGCTGCATGGCGACGGCTTACTGCATCCCCATTTGTTTCGATTCTAACCGGTTTATTCAAGCCACAAGATGCCAAGAGAAGGCTCGAATAAGGTTGAGACGATCGACTCACATCAACACGCACTTCTGAACCATTCCAAGGACCTTGAACCAGAATTGGCAGCCGTTCTTGTTCAATTCCATACGAGAAGTTCACGCCTAAAGGCGAGATTGCATTCAATAGATCAGCATGATTTCTGTTCCGCAGTGTCGCATCACCATCGACCATACTAAGGAACTTGAGTCGAGAGGTTAGTCCAATGAGGAAACGAAGTGCAGTTCCCGAATTCCCTGCATGAAGGACACTGGGTGAGCGATGAAATCCCTCGATTCCACATCCCTCGATTTCTATACCATTTTCGACAGGATTGAATGTTGCACCAAGCTGGGTCAAGCACCGCCTCATACTTTCAGCATCTTCGCCTAGATCCTTGAAATTCTGCAATGTATGTTTGTTGTTACTTAGTGCACAGAGGTACAACATGCGGATTAAATGGCTTTTTGACGGAGGCAGAAGCCATTCATAATCGATGGATGTTGGATGAACTTCAAGCGCAGGTATGTGGCTTGGTTGGTGTCCTTTGCCTCGAGGACCCCATCTCTTTACCCAACCTTTGGCCATAGTTCTTCCAAATATCCCTATCAGATGAAGGCTTGCAAACATTCACAATACAAACCACCTTCGAAGAAGCATGGCCATTGAGGATGCTTACCGTCGTCCTCTCCTCGACTTGCGAATTTCTGTCACAGATCGATGCAACATGCGTTGTCGCTATTGCATGCCAAGAGAGCATTTTGATAGCGGCTATTCCTTCCTTCCAAAAGAAGATATTCTACGGTTTGAAGAGATTGTACGTATTGTTGCGTCCTTGATTCCTCATGGCCTTCGTAAAGTTCGTCTCACAGGGGGTGAGCCCCTTCTTCGTCGAGATCTTCATTTGCTCATCGCCCAACTACGCGCTTGTTCAGATGAGCTCGATATTGCGATGACAACCAACGGATTGTTGTTGAAACAACATGTCAAGAATCTCCACCAGGCAGGACTTAGTCGAGTGACGATTTCGTTGGATGCACTCGACGAATCAATCTTCAAATCGATGGGCGATACTAACGCAAATCCTCAGATGGTTCTGGAAGGCATCGATGCAGCATTGTCGATTGGTTTGCCTGTGAAGGTGAATACGGTTATCAAAAAGGATGTCAATGAAAACCAGATTGTACCAATGGTACGTGCATTCGGTCCACGAAACATACCAGTTCGTTACATCGAATACATGGATGTTGGAACAACCAATGATTGGAATCTGGACCACGTGGTTTCAGCTGAATCGATGCGAGCAATCCTCGAATCTGAATTTGGTCCGCTTCAGCAACATCAACCTCTTCACAAAAGTGATGTTGCCAAGGTGTATTCGACAAAAGAGGAATGGAAAATCGGGTTTATTGAATCGATTACCAATCCATTTTGTGGCGACTGTTCACGTGCAAGACTCTCTGCAAATGGTAGCATTTACACTTGCTTGTTTTCAAATCAAGGCCATGATGTACGTGGAATATTACGAATGGGAGGTAGCGAGGATGATCTCTCCAATGCTATTGCATCCATTTGGAATGCTCGAAGCGATCGATATTCCGAACAGCGTTCAGATAAAACAATTCAACGCAAGGTGGAAATGTCCTATATTGGTGGATGAAGAACAATCCTTGAAGAGTGGAGGGTGCTTTGTTCACATATGAGCGGAGAGCAGACGATTCCATTGTTCGTTTTACCGTCTGGAATCTTTCCGACGGTTCGTGAACAACTACGTGTCTTTGAACCACGATACAAGCAGATGCTTGATGATTGTACAATCGACGAACATCCATTTGGCTACATTGCACACGATTCTGAACTTGAATCCATTGATGGATGGTCACAACCTTCTGCATTCGGCGTTCTTTGCAAACTTGATGATATGCAAGAACAAGGGACAAACATCATGTTCACCGCACACGGGAAAAAACG
>MDTD01100141.1_pt1 | contig 12203 bp, 12 predicted proteins | sample 811221 | NCBI WGS metagenome assembly MDTD01 (sample SAMN05326646, study PRJNA326480) | marine metagenome | isolation source: seawater | place: Pacific Ocean: South West | collected 2011 | reverse complement strand
GACGAGAAAAAAAACGACGAGGAAAGCGATAAAGAAAATGAGGATGAATCACAGTCGCAAGGAAAAGAGCAGAATGAAAAAAAATCGCAAGATTTAAATAAAGCTGAAAGTATATTAGACGCTTTAAAGAATGATGAAAAAGTTATGCAAAAGCAACAACTTCAGAAATTTAAAAATAAAAAGCTCTTAAAAGATTGGTAATGATTTACAAATCTATAAAAACTTTTGTGATTTCAAATATTTCACTCTGCTTGATATTTGGACAAATTTCTGTATCAGCCTCTGTTGACGTCAAAAGAATTTCTAAATCAGAAACGTTTGGGTTTAAAATCACTGCACTTAACGTAGATGACTCCCCAAGTGTAGACATCTCTCCTCTTTCGCCACAATTCAAGGTTATAAGCGGACCTGCTCAGCAAACCAATATTCAATGGGTTAATGGCTCTATGACTAGCTCAAGAACGTTATCGTGGACCCTGCTAGCAAGGACTAGTGGTAAGATTAATATCCCTTCATTGAATGTAAGGATTGGGTCTAATTCATATAAAACTAATCCAATAGGTATTGTTGTTGAAAGATCTTTAGGAAAAGCCCAAATTTCAAATCTATTTATTGAGGCTAAGCCAAATAAAGAAGAAATCTATCTTGGTGAACAAGTAACTGTAACTTTTCGTTTGTTTACGAGAAATAATCTTTCAGTAGAAAGTATTGAGTATCCCAAAAGCATCGGTTTTTGGAGTGAAGATCTGCTTCCTGCTAGAAGCGCAAGGTTTAATAATACGCAAATAAATGGAATAAATTATAAAGTCGCAACTCTCTATAAATCTGCAATGTTTCCTACCCAAACTGGCAATCTGAAAATTTCTCCTATGACAGCAATTTGTAATGTAGAAACCAATCAGAGAAAAAGAAGAGGGGTTTTTGAGGATGCTTTCTTTAATTCTATGTTTAAAGAAACTCAGAGAAAATTTATTGAATCTGATACGCTATCAATATCTGTAATGCCTTATCCAGAAACACCCCCGGCAGACTTTACAGGTGCTGTAGGAGATTTTTCTATTGACACTTGGGTTGATACTTCAAATGTCAATATAAATGAGGCTGTTACTTTACATGTAGTTCTTAAAGGAACGGGTAATTTAAATCAATTCAAAATAAATCAGATTAATTTCCCTCAAAGTATGGAGGTTTTTCCTCCAAAATCTTCTTTCATAAAAGATGAGTTTAGGGATCAAATTTCTGGCGAACAAAAATTTGAATATATATTAATCCCTCGCCAGCCAGGCTTATTCAAATTAAGCCCTATTTCCTTAGCATACTTTAATCCGGTTAGTGAAAAATTTATGACCACAAGATCAAAACCTCTAACGTTAGATGTAGGAGGCAATAATAATAGCGCTCTAGCATACAGCGGCTCTAACAGAGAAGATGTTGCTTTTATTGCTGATGATATACGATTTATTAAAACAGATAAAATAAAAATACCTGCTTCCAGTAATCGGTTACTAATTTGGGTATTTGCACCCTATTTAGCATCAATTACATTATTTTTATTTCCCGCAGCATTAGGAAGATTCACGCAAATTAGAAATGAGTCCGAAGATGAAAGAAAGAGCAAAGGTGCTTTGAGAGTTGCGTTAAAAGATTTAAATAGCAAAGAAAACGAATCTCTATCACACATTTCATCGGTTATGTATAAGTATTTTAAATCAAAACTGTTCCTAAAAACAGAAAATCTAGACCCACTTATTTTAGAGAATAGTTTAAAAGGAAAAGTTTCACAAGATAGTATTGAAAAAGTTATAGCAATAGCAAAGCTGTGCGATGCTAATCGTTTTTCTCCAACATCAAACGCCTCTGAGAAAAAAATAAAAAAAGATATCTCCATAATTTTAAAGGATATAGATAGACTTTTATGAAAAATATTTTAATAATTTCATTTCTGTGTTTACCTGCTATCAGTCAAAATTATTCGGGAAGATTTGAAAAGGCCAATGAACACTACACTTTGGAGGAATATGCAGCAGCAATAGAAATCTATGAAGATATTATTGAAAGTGTAGAACATGAGAATATCTATTATAATCTAGGAAATTCATATTTTAGAATTGGAGACATTGGTAATTCTATTTGGGCTTACGAAAAAGCTCTTGAACTATCTCCCAGAGATTCAGATATTAATTTTAATGTAAAATATTTGAGATCAATGGTTAGAGATAGAATCCTGCCACCAGATGATATGTATTTAATTTCTTTATATAAGTCAATATTATTAAAATTCAACCTTCAAGATATACTCTTATTTATTGGACTTATTTTTTTATTATTATCAGCAAAGTATGTTTTGAATAATTTTTCATCTATCTTAAACCCGATTAATCATTTCATTAATTACTTTGCTCTTTTACTTATTATTTTTTATTTCTGGATGGCTTTAGATAAATACTGGGATGTTTCAGATAAAAATCATGGGATTATTACAGCAAGCGCAGTTGATGTAAGATCATCACCACTTGATAGAGGAGAAAATGTCGTTTTTAGAATACATGAAGGTACAAAAGTTGAAATTCACAACTTGCAAGCAGGTTGGAGCGAAATCATACTTCTTGATGGGAAAAAAGGTTGGATTTTTTCAAAAGATATTAGAAATATATGAAATATCTTTTAGTTTTTTTGTTATCCAGTATTCACTTTTCTCAAAGCAATACTTCTTTTAATCCAGAGCAGCTCATTGACCCTGAACCTCGATGGCCAGAAATACTAAATCCTCTAAAGGATAATGACCCTACGATAGATACAGATAGAAGCTTAGATTCAAATATTACAGAGATAGAAGGGTTTAGAGTTCAGGTCTTTGCTACGCAAGATCGTAATAGAGCTGACGAGCTTCAAGAGGAACTAAAAATAAAATTCAATGAAAAGATTTATATAATTTTCGAAGCTCCAAACTATAAGCTTAGGGTTGGAAATTTTTTAGATAGAGATGATGCAGAGTTAATGAGGATGAAATTGGTGTCTTCTAATTTTCCATCAGCATGGATTGTGAGAACAAAAATTCAACCAGAAATTATTGAATAAATTCTTGTATTAGAAATGGTACTTTCTATTATCAATTATATCTGCTTCATCTTTTAGATTTTTGATCCAATTTCCATAGGTCTCACGTTCTTTTCTTCCCATAAGTTCATTACGAATCATATCTTTTGACACTTCCCAATTTGAAGAATCAAAGCTCGATATGTTTTCAACTTTTACAATCCCATGACCTCTTGACGTTTTAACAGGTCCAATAATTTTTCCCTTTTCAGAATAAATTAAAGCCCCGACTAGCTGTTCAGACTTACCCAGTGAAATAAAAGATCCATTTAGTTTTTTTGTATCTGACGGAACAAGCTCAATGCGGTTATTTTCATCTTTAATTGATTTAAAGCTAGCACCATTCATAATTGCTGATTTAATCTCTTCTGCGTATAGATTTGTTGCTACAAATTCATTCTCTTTTAATAGATCTCTATAAATTTCATCTTTAGCATTTTCAAATGGCTTTATCCCTTTAGGTATTATTGAATCAAGCATAAATACAGCGTAAAAGCTTTCTGTTTCAAGTGGTTCAGAAATATCTTTTTCTTTAGAATTAAATGCCCACCTTACTGCTGACCTAAAAGGCCCAAGTTGAGAAACAAATAAATCGTTCTCGTTTAAATTGAGAGCTCTTTGAACCGTTACGCTATGGGTATCTACAGCGCTAGACATTCCATAGTCTTGAGAATCATAGCTAAACAGGGTAGCTTTTCTTCGTAATTCTGTTCTAGTTTTTTGACCTAGCTCAACCTTTAAAAGTATATGCCTAGCCTTAACTTGGTGGTTGTCTTTAAGTCTATTCTTAATACTATCAATTTTAATTATATGATATCCAACCTGCGTTAGAACTGGACCAACAACTGAACCTTTTCTTGATTTGAAAGCGGCATCTTCAAATGGTTTGAACATTTGACCTTTTCCAAACCAACCGAGGGCACCTCCTCTTCCAGAATCCGGAGAAAATTGATTACCTGGGTCCTGAGTATGAATATTAGCTAGTGTTGAGAAATCTGTACCATCTTTATAGCTCTGAATCAAAGAGAGAGCTTCCATTTCAGTTCTCATTGAATCATCTTTTGAGGCCACTTTTGGCCAGCTAACATAAGTAAGATTTCTTTTTTCACTTTCTTCAAAGGTTTCAATTCTTTTTTTATATTCTTTTCTTAGTTCATCCTCAGTTGGTTTAATGACCCTATCTTGAATAGCCATTTTAGGTATATGAAGTGCTGAAATTGTATAATCTATATTTCTTTTTATGTATTCGTTTTTAACTTCATCAGGAGACACTACAGCTGACATTTTAATAATTTGTTGAAGTTTGTAACGTGGTAAATAAAAGTCTCGCATCCATGATTCTATTGGAGCCCAATCAACCATACCTGGAGTATTTAATGCCTGCATGTAATACTCTCTATCAAACACATTATCCCTAAAGAATATCTGCTGAATGTCAAAAGGAGGACTATTTTTCAAATGATATAAAATTTCATCATCGGTAACAGAAATATTCAAATCTTCAATGGCTTGATTAGTTAGTCTTTCTTCGATGAAGCCGTTCCATACTTGCTGACGAATTGTTTCAAGGTATTGATCAGATATTTCCATACCAGAATCTTGCATCGATCTTAATCTAGCTGTGACTGCTTGATTAAATTGATCTGGTGTGATTTTATCACCATTTACTGAACCAATTGCTTCAGCGGGATTAACTCTTCCAAGCAGCTGATCAATTATATTAGCGCCACCTACTAATCCGCCCACACTCATACTTAGTAAAAAAAGGACAAGTAGTGCCCATAAAAAAATGTGAGACCTATTTCGAATTGTTGTCATCATTGCCATATAAATTATCCTTAAATTAAACGTACTTAATTATATTATTAAGGGTGCAAAATTTATGGTTTAGTTCTACCTAAACGCAACCAATCATAAAATAAAATATTAAAAAATTATTTTAGAAAAAATAAAATGGAATCGTATAATCCAAACCCAAATGACCACCCACTATTAGTTGACGGACCCCTATCTTCATTATATAGTGAACTCATAAACTGTCGTTTATGTCCAAGAATTGTAGAATTTAGAGAAAGAATTGCACGAGAAAAAAGAAAGCAGTTTCGAAGTTGGACGTATTGGGGTAGACCTATCCCAGGATTTGGTGATGTGCATGCTCAATTGCTCATCCTTGGACTAGCTCCCGCTGCGCATGGAGGCAATAGAACCGGTAGAGTATTTACTGGAGATAAATCTGCTGATTTTTTAGTTAAATGTCTAAATAAGATAGGAATAACAAATCAGCAGAAGTCCGAATTTCTATCTGATGGGCTAAGAATGAATGACGCGTTCATGACTCCAGTTTTAAAATGTGTACCTCCGAATGATAAGCCAACAGCAGAAGAATTAAGAAATTGTTCACAATATTTTCAAGATGAAATGACTGTTTTATCTAATGTTAAAGTAGTGCTTGCGCTAGGCAAAATAGGTTTTGATGCTTACTTAAGGCTCATTAGGCAAAAATTTGATTTTAAACTTAAAGATTTTCCATTCGGTCATGATGAAAGATATTTACTTCCAAATGGGAAGATACTGTGGGGGTGCTATCACCCTAGTCCGAGAAATGTAAATACTGGTAGAGTAAATGCATCTATGATGATTAAATTGCTTTCAAATGTTAAAGAGGAGTTGGAGAAATGATTAAAAAAATGATTTTATTTATTGTAGCTGTGACATTCACATTTGCCGAAAATAAACGACTCAGTTTCGATGATGTTCAAGGGAAATCTCCCTTTGAGTATTCTTCCTTAGGTATCATTACTTGGTTTCCCAATGAAAATGCATATTTAACAAAAGATAATAATGATTTTTACAAGGTATCTGTTCCCTCCTTTGACACTACATTGTTCTTATTAAAGTCAGATTTAACAATTACCCCTCATACCGTAAAAAATAATAGACAGAGCGCACCCTGGGTTCAGACAATTGATGATGTAAATCGAGCTATTGTACCTTCAAATTTTGTTTTTAGTCCTGATGGATCAACTCTTTTATTTGCAACAAATAAAGAAAGAGTTTGGAGGCGATCATTCTATGGCACTTACTATTATTTAAATATTAATTCAAAAAAAATATCTCCGCTAACAACTGATAACAACCGATTGAGAAATGTAAAATTTTCGCCAGATGGAAAAAAAATCGCATACATAAGAGAAGACAATAATATTTATTTTTATGATATTGTAAAAAACAAAGAACGTCAGCTTACCAGAGATGGTTCAGAGTCTATTTTGAATGGCCATTTTGGTTGGGTATATGAAGAAGAGTTTGGTTCATTTGATTCGTATAGATGGTCCCCCGATAGCAAAAAAATCGCCTTTCTCCAAGAGGACCAATCCAGTGTCCCCATTTTCATGCTGTTTGACGAAATGAATCTGTATCCAAAATTAACCAAAATTAGATACCCAAAAGCAGGTCAAACTAATCCAACAATGACTTTATTTATTTCTGATATAAGAAAAGGAAAGCCTAAAAAGATTAATGTTGGAGTTACTTTAGATAAATATTTTCCTTGGATAGAATGGTCAGGCAAGGATTCGCTTGTTCTCATGAAAATGAATCGACTACAAAAAAATTGGAAATTTTTAAATATTAATGCAAAAACTGGAAAATATTCGTCAGGTTTATCTGAGAGCGACCCAAAAGGATGGGTACAAATGCATCGTAATTATTATTTTTTGAAAAATGGTAACATTCTTTGGATGTCGGAAAGAGATGGTTGGCATCATATATATATACATAAAAAAGATGGTTCACTTGTAAAGCAAATAACAAAAGGCAAGTGGGAAGTAAAGAATATAGTAGACATTGATGAAAAAAATAAAAAAATATATTTTATTTCAAATAAAGAAACTGTCTTTGAGAATAGATTCTACTCTGTCAATTTTGACGGCACAGATTTAAAGCTACTTACTGAAGAAGCCGGATCGCACTCCATACGAATGTTTCCTAAATTAGATGGTTTTATCGATTCTTACTCTAGCATAAATACTCCCACCAGACATCTACATAAGGATATAAATGGAAAAAGTGTTTCAGTAATTAAAGAAACAAATAAGTCCCAATTTGAAACATACGATTGGTCTTATTCCAAAATCATAAAATTTAAATCTACTGATGGCACAATTTCTCTTGATGGGATTGTAACGTATCCGCCAAATTTTAAAAAAGGATTGCGGTACCCTGTAATTGTTCATGGTTATGGAATGCCTGGTACTCAAATAGTTTACAATAGATGGGGAAGCGTTTGGAATCAGTACTTAGCGCAGCAAGGATATATCGTTTTTTCAATGGACGCTCGAGGAATGAGCGGAAGAGGTGAAGAATTTAAAAACCTTAGTTACGGTGATATGTCAAAATATCTTTCAAAAGATACCGCTGCTGGCGTTCGTTATTTGGTAGATATCGGAGTTGCTGATCCTGATCGTATAGGTGCGTGGGGTTGGTCAGGAGGAGGTTATTTTACGGGATTGATGTTAACAAAAAACGCAGACTTATTTGATGTAGGAGTATCAGTCGCGCCTGTGATGGACTTCAGGTTATATGATACTATTTATACGGAACGGTCTATGGGGCTTCCTCAAGATAATAAAGCAGGATATGATTCAACATCTGTTTTAACGTATGTAGATAGATTTAAAGGAAAATTATTAGTCATGCATGGAACTGGAGACGATAATGTGCATTCTCAAAATATGACATGGTTAATTGAAGAGTTTGTAAAGCACGATAAGCAATTAGATGTCTTTTTCTATCCAAATAGACCTCATGGAATGTCTGGAGGTAAAGCACGAAAAAATTTGTATAGAAAGATGATTAACTACTTCAACGATAATTTGCTGAACAAAAAGCAGGTTAAGGTAAAAAGCTAATTAATTATGATTCGTATAGTTTTTATGATATTTAAATGAAAAATATTCTTACTAGAGGGGGAGTAGAATTTGTTGCCGTACTTCTCGGTATTTCAATATCTCTTTGGATAGAAAAGAATAATCAGGCTTCGGAGCTGAATAATAAGGTTAAAGAAGTTCACAGCATAGTCTTCTCTGAAGTTAAAGAATTAATTAAATATACTGATTCAAGATTAGAACGTTACAGTATCCAAGATAAGGATATCGACTTTTTGTTTGATAATTGGGATTCATTCAACATTAAAAACGTTGAAAAACCATCACTATTCTCTAGGTCAATCTTCTCAACAACGTATATGCAATTTCGCCCAAATCTATCAACACTTCAAACGTTGAAAAACGATGGTCGTTTCAATTTAATGGATGGTCAAATTAGAAAAATATTTGGTGAATTTTATGCAGAACTTGAAAGGGTGAATAGATTGCAAAATAAAGAAGACGAGGTAAAAGAAAGATTGTTAAACTACATTTCAGATAAGCATTCAGAAACTATATATAAATTCCCTATAAATTTTAATATCGGAAAAAAACAAAAACCCACATCTTTAAATTTTATGATTGTTATTGAAGAGACACGCTCAGACAGAGCTATATTTGGCTTTTTAGGAAGAAAGAGCAGTTTGGCAAAATTCCGAAATCGTTCAGTTGGGGTACTAAAGACAGACCTTGAAAATATTAAAGAAAAATTAAATGACTTCTTAATACGACAATAGCCCGTTTGTGCTATCATCATTGCTCGTATTGATATAGTACTGCCAATAAAAAGCTATATTGAAAAATATTTTTGTATTAAATTTTCCAAAGTTATTAATGAAAATAGGGGCCGTAGCTCAGTTGGGAGAGCGCTTGAATGGCATTCAAGAGGTCGTCAGTTCGATCCTGATCGGCTCCACGCTTAAGTATCCTAATGGAAGACAAAAAACTAAAAAGCCCAAATCAAGCTTCAGCAACACAGGCAGCAGCCCCTGTTACCGCTCCACCAAGTACAGCCGCAAGCTCTGAGCCAGCGGAATTTGCATCTAAGCATGTTAGAAGCAATATTGCCCCGATCTTGTTTATAATACAGAGTGAGCAATTAATTCTTCAACGTACTGATCAAAAAGCGTTTACTTTAATGTCTTTGCTCGGTGTTTTTATGGTTTTTTTTATTGTCCATTTCCCAAAAGTGATAACTGCTGATAATTTTAATTACTTAAGTGGTTTGATGGTATTTTTATATTTTATTTCTGCAACTCTTGGTCTTATTAACTTGATGTTGGTTATTGTACCTAGGGTGCGTAATGATATGGGGCATGATGATCTCCCTGATGTAAATATTACTTTCTTTGGTGGCATAACGCAGTTTGCTAATGTTATAGATTTTGCAAAATATTTTGCAGAGACTACAGATGACAATGAAAATACCTTTAAAATGTTCTCAGCGCAGCTGTATGCACTGGGCCACATCAATGCTTACAAAAACAAGCACATGCGTAGAGCAATTTTATTTTTTGGCACTGCTATTTTAAGTGAACTCATCATCATTATGTTAATGACTTGGGGTCTAACATGGTCAGCACTTTTCAGATAGATGCCTGAATCCAATATTGTTTTTTCAACGGATCCAGATTTTAAAAAGCACAAAGCTAGTTTGCAAAAATCTATTGGCGCCTCTTCTAAGAATCTGCGCATACATCTTGACAGAAGGGGTGGAGGTAAAATTGTAACAATTATTAAAGGCTACAATGGCGCAAATAAGCAATTATTAAATTTATGTAGCACTCTTAAAAAAAAGTTTTCTATTGGAGGCACTGTTAAAGATGGAACAATTTTGCTCCAGGGCAATATTAGAGATAAATTAATTAAATATTTAATTAAAGAAGGTTATAACGCAAAACCTTCAGGCGGATAATAGAAAGCGACCATTTTATTTTAATTTTGTAGTATGATAACTTTTAATTCAATATTAATAGGTATTTGATGTATTTAAGACTTAACATAATACTTTTTAGCGCTTTTATCTTTTTTTCGTGTAACCAAAAAGTGCCAAATAGTAATAAGGTTACTTTCCTGGTAACTGCAAATGTTCGTGGTCAGCTTGACCCCTGCGGATGAAAGGCTAATCCTCTTGGCGGTCTGCCGAGAAGAGCAACGTATATAAATCAGGTTAAAAGTAGTGGTATTGATCCTATTTTAATTGATGCTGGTGACTCGATGTTTGAAAGCTATTATTTTGCAAAGGGAAAGGAAGCATCTGCTAAATTAAGGGCCAAAACTGTTATTGAGCATACATCCAAAATGGGTGACTATTATTACAATGTTGGTGTTCAGGATTTTACTGCTGGCCTAAGTTTTATAAAAGAAATTGAAAATCAGTCAAACGTATATTTTCTATCAGCCAATCTATACGATGACAAATCTGACACCTTATTGTTCAACGATCACATCATTATAGATAGAGACAATTTAAAAATTGGGTTGTTTGGAGTGACAAGGGAGCTACAAGTTGAATTAACTGGTATCAAAGTTGATGATTATATTGTTACCGCTAAGAAAAAAATAAATGAGCTTCGACCTCAGGTTGATATTTTAGTTATGCTAGTAAATGCGACTCAAACACATTTTGGCCCATTTGTTAAAGAATTAAATGGAGTAGATTATATTTTTTCAAGTCTTGATGCCTCTAGAACTCGACCTGAAATCCAACAGGTTTCAGGAAAGCCGCTTGAGTATAAGATGGGGGTTCAAGGAAAATACATCGGGAGATGCGATATAGAGATTATCGAAAAAGGTAAACCTATAGTAGATGTAAGCAATCAAAAAATGATGCTTGATGTTTTTTCTCAGCGATTAAAAAAGCTTCAAGAAAGAGATCCAAAAAGAAAGATTGAAGAGATTTATAAGAATAGCCCAAATGTATTGGCGTCCATTGAAAGATTTCGAGCTGGTATAGCATCCGCAAATGCTACATTGAATACCGTAACGAATAGTTCATCATTTACTCTTTTTCCTTTAAGCGGTTCGGTTCAAAGCGAAAAAAAGACTTTAAAGGCTGTTGATCAGATTTTAGATAAATGCAAAAAATTGGATGAGAAGTCTGTCGCTGTCGCTTCTTAAATGAATTTTAAAAATCATATTTTACAAGTAAATATAATTTTATCTATATCGATTGTTTTCAGTCTAGCGGTTAACTTTTTAAGACCTAACTCTATACCTTTGCTATCAAAAGATCTTGAACAAGCTGACACTATTGATATTGATATTGACGAGCCAATCTTGTTAACAATATCTATTGATCAGGCTAAAGAACTTTATGAAAAAAATGCCCTATTTCTCGATGCGCGTGATGAGGCATATTTTAACAAGGGGCATATTAAGGGTGCGTTAAAAAATATCTTTTTCATGGAACTTATTTTTAATATTGAGTCTCTCCAATCAAAAGAAGAGCCTTTGATTGTTTATTGTGGAGACCCGGGGTGTGGAGATAGTGAGGATTTGGCATATAACCTACAGGAAGCAGGTTTCACAAAACTATACGTTTTTAAGGGAGGATGGTTAGAGTGGTCAGCTGCAAATTATCCAAGTGAAAGTATAGAATGATTAAGGAATATTTCAAAGGTCCAATAGTTCTTGTCGCTAGATTGATTTTAGGTGGGGTTTTTATATATGCAAGTATTGATAAAATAATCAATCCAGGAGATTTTGCAAAAATCATTAGCAACTATCATGTTTTGCCTTTTGGATTAGAAAATCTTTTAGCTATTACTCTTCCCTGGTTAGAACTATTTGCAGGAATATGTCTTATAATTGGTGTTTTTATAGATGGAGCTACTGTCTTAGTAGTTCTCATGAATATAGTTTTTATATTTGCAATATCTCAAGCTCTTGCAAGGGGAATAAGTATTGAATGTGGATGTTTTTCAGTCGCTAGCGATTCAGGAAGCAATATTGGAATACAAACAATTCTTAGAGATATAGGCTATCTTTTATTAGCTTACGTTGTCTATTACCGAAAGGATAATAAATTAGAGTTTTTTCCAAAACTTATTTGAAAGTACTATCTGAAAGTTTAATTTTTCACCTTTAATGCGAGAGTAGCTCAGCTGGTAGAGCACCACCTTGCCAAGGTGGATGTCGCGAGTTCGAATCTCGTCTCTCGCTCTCTTAAAACCCTTGATT
>MDTD01056862.1_pt1 | contig 12204 bp, 16 predicted proteins | sample 811221 | NCBI WGS metagenome assembly MDTD01 (sample SAMN05326646, study PRJNA326480) | marine metagenome | isolation source: seawater | place: Pacific Ocean: South West | collected 2011 | reverse complement strand
CTTCCATGCATAGCAGAGAAAAGAGATCCACCGAATACCCCAGCAACACCGAGCATGTGGAACGGATGCATAAGGATGTTGTGCTCTGCCTGGAACACAAGCATATAGTTAAAAGTACCAGAAATACCAAGAGGCATAGCATCGGAGAAAGATCCTTGACCGAAAGGATAGACGAGGAAGACAGCAGAAGCAGCAGCGACAGGTGCGCTGTAAGCAACGCAGATCCAAGGACGCATACCAAGACGGTAGGAAAGTTCCCACTCACGACCCATATAGGCATAGATGCCGATCAGGAAGTGGAAGATAACCAGTTGGAAAGGACCACCGTTGTACAGCCACTCATCGAGAGATGCTGCTTCCCAGATGGGATAGAAGTGAAGTCCGATTGCGTTTGAAGAAGGAACGACAGCACCAGAGATGATGTTGTTTCCGTAGATCAGTGAACCAGCAACGGGTTCACGGATGCCATCGATGTCCACAGGAGGAGCAGCGACGAATGCGACGACGAAACAGATGGTAGCAGCCAACAGAGTTGGGATCATCAGGACGCCGAACCAACCAACATAAAGACGATTGTCGGTTGAAGTAACCCAGGAACAAAACTGTTCCCAGTTAGACTCGCTCCGTTGGCGAGTAAGAGTAGTTTGAGCCATTGTAATTGAAAAAGGGTACGTATAAGTGCGGGGAACACAAGTTAGATTATTCCTCAGACACCCTCCGCCTGAGGTATGAGAGACTGTTTTTTAGACACGCTGTTTAGTCTCGGTAAGGCGTGTTACACCAAGTTAGAAATTGTTACATTTCGTAACCCGTTGATTTATTTAGTATAATACGGTTTGCCGTATTCGTCAACCCCTAGTAACGATATTCTTGAAGCATATCCAATACGTAGTTGAGGTGCCTCTGGACCAACTGCTGCTCTCCTGGATAGAGATGCCGCTTTTTGTCCGATCCTTCGGCAATTGGTATTGTATCAAAGTATGCGCCATTTTTCAACTTTATAATCCTACAGCGCAACTCTTCAACACTTACTTGGTTTCTAGGCATAAAAAAAGAACCCTCTAACATATGTAGAGGATTCTAATCAATATTCTATTGTTTGTCTTCTATTGTTTTATTGTATATGATGATTCGCTTACCATCGTGTGTGAAAACCAGTTCATCATCAGGATGCCACAGTAACTCTTCGTACATATCGTCAAGTTTCTGGATATCCTTCCATAGTGCATCAGGATCAGGCATTTAGTAAAGCTCTTCTTCCTTATCAGTTTCAATCACACAATCACTAGTGGGATATGCAACACAAGTAAGAACAAAACCTGCATCAATTTGATCATCATCAAGGAAGGATTGATCACTCTGGTCAACGGTACCAGAAACAATCTTACCAGCACAAGAAGAACAAGCACCAGCACGGCAGGAATAGTTCATATCAATTCCGCCTTCTTCAGCAGCGTCCAGGATGTACTGGTCGTCTTCACAAGTGATGGTTTGTTCGTCATCGGGAGTGCGGAGAGTAATAGTGTACGCCATTTATGTTTGTATGTGATCTAAAATTATATAGAAGAATTGATACTTTGTCAAGTATTAGGTGATGTGGTAGGAACCATCATTCCCCCACCATAATCGTCATCATCATCAACATTTCCATCAGTCAATAGGGCAGCAAAGATGAACCCTCCTATCATGGAAGCTGCTATGAGTAACATATCGTTCACCATACACCTGGGATTACTTGACCAGTTGCGAGGTACGATCCAACTGCGGCAATGAAACCAACCATTGCTGCACGACCATTCAGTTTTTCTGCTTTTTCGTTAAACATTATTCTAAAGTGAGATAAAATTTACTGTTGTCAGATGGTGTGTTCTCATAGATTGAAGAATCACCATATGTTTTGTGATCTTTGTATCCAACCATACGACCCTTCGTATTTTGAAGGGCAGACATGAATACAACAAAAAAGAATACTCCTGGGGCACCAATCAAAAGGGCACCACCAATAACATAGTAAGTAAGAATTTCAAGGAGGGAGTTTTCCATATCAGAAGATGCCGAAGAAGAAGTTACCAGTAGCAGCGTAAGAGATGAATCCAGAGATGATGCCCATCATTGCCCAGCGACCATTATAGGTCTCGGCATACTGCTGTGGGGACTCAAGACCCTTGCGGTTGTAGCTTTCAACAACCATTTGGGGTTCTTTCGCGAACAGATTGTTCTGCCCATACTCGTTGGTTGTAACAGTCATTTTACAATTTGTTGTAAATCTTTACAAATTATATAGTAAAAAAAGAAGGGCGTCAAGCCCTTCTGTGAGTATATTCACTTATTTCCCCTCAAAACCAGGTGGTAATCGCCCTGCATATGGGTTGTAATCAAACATTGTGCTCCAATCATCTATGTTTTTAGATTCAGTCTGCCAGAAGTTCCAGAGACCATCGTGACTACTCTTATGGAATACATCTACATGAATATCATGAATGTCTGATCCTAAAGCAATCTTATAGAGGAACAACGGCATAGCAAAGGTATTGCCTGAGTTGTAAATCAAATCGTCAGCAACCGCACGAGGTTTCATACCCTGATCAAGTTTATACTTATCCCCACGACAATGAAGATCTACCAACTTCTGTGCATGGCGTCTTGTAATCAAATAGCAAGCAGTAGAGAAGTCGTTTACAAACCTCTTGTGAAGTTGAACTGTAATAGAAGCAGGATTGATGATAGCAAGTTGAACTACATCATAATCATAAGGGACTTTTGCATAGAAGTCTTTCCAAGTAAATCCCCAATGAAGAACTGTTCCAAGATCACAGTCATCTTCCATGATGAGAGCGCAAGGTTCATCAGTTTCATTCAAAAACTTCTTGAGTGCTTTGAGGTGTGAAGTAACACATCCAACTTCACCAGAAGTCATTTGATCTGGATACTTACCCTTAAGAATCTCACCAAGATCATTATCACCTCTACCATCATATGCAGAGATGCGTTCATACTTTTCTACTTCCCAGTACTTAAACTGATCTTCCATAAACTTCCAACGATCTGGTTTATCATCCAGATTGATGACGTAAACAGGAGGAATACCTTTCAGTTTGAATGCTGCTTTATTCCTATCCATTGATCCATTCGTCAAGTTTGATTTGGGGGTTCCATCCAAAAGCGTCATGAATTTTATCGCAATTTGCTAGGGTTACACGACACTCGCCAGGACGTGCAGGGATATTGATCGTATTGTCCGAAATCATGGAAGCGATTTCATTTACAGAATAATTGACTCCACTACCGACATTATATACTTGTCCATAGTATTCATCATCTTGAATAGAGATTGCCGCCATAATATTGGATCGTACTACATCACTGACATGAATGAAATCTCTACGCTGTTCTCCATCACCAACAATAGTTAGGGGTTCACCAGCATCCCTTTGTCTGGTGAAGATACCCATCACAGGAGCATACTGACCACTAGTAGGTTGTCCAGGACCATATACATTGAAGTAGCGAAGAATAACAGTCTTCAACCCATATAGGTCTGTGTAGGTCTTACACCACTTTTCTCCGTTTACCTTAGATACAGAATATGGGTTCAAGCAATCATCAGGTTGAGTTTCCACGTTAGGGCACTCATTACCCCCATAAGAAGCAGAAGTAGAAGAATAAATGAATCTCTTCACATTATTCTCTCTCGCTGCTTGAAGAAGCGTACAGGTTCCAAGTTCATTGGTGCTTGCTGCTTGAATGGGATTATCAATACAAGTTCCAATCTTAGACTCTGCTGCAAGGTGGAAGACATAATCCACACCTTCCATAAGAGTCTTCATCAATGCATAGTCTCTAATATCACCCTTGACTCTGTTTACAGAATCATCATAATGAAAATCATCTGGGAGATTTACATTATCTACACAGATAACCACATGACCGAGTTCTCTTAGTTGTTTTATAAGATGAGAACCGATAAATCCCATACCACCAGTAACTAAAGACTTCATACAACCTTCTGCATAATAACTTGATATTCATCCATTATAATTTCAAATCCATTATCACGCAAGTATGGGATAGAATACTTTGCTTTACCATACTCGTCATCATTCTGCTTCATTGATTGAGGATTTCTAACATCATCAATCAGAATGATTCCATCTTCAGAAATTAAATCACTCTCAACAAGAATTTTAGATTCTCTAAGATGAAGTTCTGCTGTAGGTTCAATAGGTGTTACATCACCAGTATCCATATAAAGGAAGTCAATCTGACCTTCACCAAATTCAAGAAACTCTTCAGAAGAAGAAACAAAATGTTCAATGTTTTCCAGACCTTGAGTCATGATCTTTGATCTGGAGATATGATTGGGCATCAAATCAACTGAGATCAATTCAATATCAGTTCCTTGAATCAGTTCACCAAACACACGGGTAAAGCATCCTGCAGACCAATCCCAGACTTCTGGATTATCAGGTTGCCAGTAAGATGGATTATCATCATTACATCCAGGAAACTTCCCATCAACAAAACTACGAGAAGTTCCAAGTTCAACAATAGTCTTAAACTTTTTCTTCTTTACCCAATCCCAACAATACTTAAAAGTATCATATCGAAATTTAGGAATACGACCATAGTTCTCAGTAAAGATTTCATCAGAATAGTATGGAGCAAAAGCACCATCCATAAACTTCTTATACTGTTTCATAAACTTTGCTCCACTGATTCAATGTTACCTCTGTATGCTTCCGAGAACAAGTATCCATTATATCACGAATCTGTTTTTTGTTATCTTTAACCATCTGAACAGCATCACCAATTCCTTCCATTTCCTCATAATATACAGCAAACTGTTCAAAGTATTCGTTATACCATTCACAATATCTAACTGTCTCAGCAACAACTCCTGTGCTAAAGAAATAGTTGGGTTTCATCGACATCTTCAAAAGAAGACCCTCCGAAGGAAGAATAACGGGCATCTTAAGTTGCATCAACTCAAAAGCAGTCAACTTAGAATATGCATCAGGAAAGATCATGAAGCACTCATAATTCTCAACCAAACTATTCAGTTCTTGAGCACCCCTATACCTGGCATGTTGAGCAGTAAGTCCAAATGACTCACAAATCTTCTTTGAATCTTGAAAGATGTTATCGTTATGATAGCGAGATACTAGAACATCGCCTGATGTTTTTTCAAACTTATAGTCTCCATCAAATCCAATGATGTGATCCTCATCTTCAATAAGCGGAGTTTGAAGAGCAAGTCCAATCGGTCTAATCGTTTCTTGCTTTGTTGTAATGTTTTTTCTATTGAGCCAGAATCTTTCAAACTCGCTATATGGAATTAGATTTACTTGTGGATGATCCGAATACTTTCTAATAAGGTCTGTATATTTTGAATCGGTCTCCATATTATAGTCAAACCGATTACAAACCCAGATATTAAGAATACCGTCAAACTTTTTGATATTCTCTAATACAATTCTAGAAAGAGGAGCAGTATCAGAGGTAGTTATATAATCAAAACTTTTAAATAAGTCTTCGTTATCATTCCATATATCATTAGCAACTTTCTTTGTAATTTTAAATACACCCTTTGGAAGAATAGTATCCCAAACGGAAAAGTTACTTGTAAGATCTAATCCAAGTTCATTACAAATATATTGATGATCTTTCAGGCATCCATAATGATGCGACAAATGTAATACTTTTTTCACAGTAATTTTGTAGGCAAGAAGTTTGCAGGAATACCAGATATGTCTCTTCTCATTAAAAAAGACTTAAGTGGTGATTTAAACTCAGTGTTTTGGATTTCATAATATCCCTCATCATTCCACACTTCATCATAGAGTTTTGCTGCTCCCTCTTTGTCATAAGCGTGTTCACTAATACGACCAGTTGTTATAGCACTCCACTCATACTGACGGAATAATGGTTCATCCAAACAATATACATTATACAACTTTTGAATCTCAGCAAATCCAATATCTACATGATTCTCAATTTCATATCCATGATGATATGCAACTCTACTACAAATCTCTACATACTCTTTTGAAAAATATCCAATAGCATGTGTGGCGAGCATGTTATAGACTCTAACCAAATCATCATTTACTTTAGTAGCATGAACATGAGGACCAGAATGATTCATATATCGTCCCCAATGTGAGATACCAAGATATAGACCATCCACATTCTCAGGAACTTCAATCTCATCTACAAACTCTTTGTTAAGAGCACAGTCATCTTCCAGAATAATAAAAGGAGGTTCTACTGTACTAAGAATAGAGTAATGAGACCTAGCACATCCAATGATACGACCTGCTTCGTGTCTGATTGCATTGAATCTATGAACATACTTAAATCCTGCATTTTTCAACATGGATTCAGTATACTTTCTTTTTTCATCTTCACCTTCCAGATTCACATAGTAAACTGGAATATCAGTCAGTTTAATTTTCATAATACAGACAATAAAGAGTTTACCCGATTTACATAAGTATGATTCTGTTTGATGTAATTCTGATTATCACGAAGGATATCTTTCGTTGCTTTCTTAGAATCCTCCTCAGTCTTTAGATAGAGTTCATGAAGATCTTCGCAGGAAGTGATTCTACCTTCAAAGAACTTAGAAATCTTTTCAGAATTAGTACCAGTCCAACAACCATAACTCATATTCTTGAAGATCCTACAAGGAACATATCCATTCTTCAAGTGACATTCTGGTCGAAAATCAAAGTTCAAATACGAATCTTTCACCAACTTAGCAAATTGCTTACCATCAACAAATCCTTTTGAACTGGGACCATATCCACCACTAGCAATAAATCTCTTACCATGAGAGTTTACAACAGCAGAGAACTTTTGAAGATATCCACCATCTAAAGAACCAACATAGTTGATATCAGTCTTATCGGCATCGTAAGGAACAGGAATCTTTTCCTCAACCTCTCCAGGTAACAAATCAGTTGCCCACATAATCACAGCAGTCTTAGTATCCTTATCATACCAAGACCAATCATCAATACACTGCCAATCTACATCCCAGTTATAACCTTCATGGTAAACAAGGAGATTATGAATGTTATCACCTTCATGTTTTTCAAAATCATCCGCAAGATTGTGAATGAAATATTGTGATGAATCTTCAATTGGAAGATGTTCACATTGCCCTTTAGCGGTAATTATGATTGCATCTTTCAAATCATCATCAGCATAATCTGGATCATCAGCACACCATGTTACATCATAATCAAGATAAGCAAACGCTTTTGCAAATCCAAGGTGGATATAAGAATGTGTGTGAGTATCTGGAGGATATCCCCATATAATAACTTTATTAGTCATGAGAAACAAATACCGTATTCCACTGATTTTTATAGATCTCAGTATATCCTTCATCCAATATGTAAGATCTTAGTTGTTGAACTCTTTCAATAAAATCTGGATATTTCTGAAATGTTGGATGCTCATCTTCAAGTTCAACAATAATCATCTTTGGTTTCCATTCATTTAATTCAAATGTTTGAAAAATTTCAGATTCCTTTCCTTCAACATCAACAACAAGAAGATCAAAGTTTTTTGGAACTTCAAGTCTTTCCATTAAAGTATCCAATCTCATTTGATCACAAACATCTTCATGAAAAGAAATATGTTGTGCCCAATCAATCTCACGATATCGATTCATTTGTTCTTTATCGAGAGTTGTGAGTGTATCTCCACGATAAATTTTTGTTTCTCCCTCCTCTAATCCAATAGCAACATTCGCCACAATAACATCATTATCATCATGGCGTTTCAAACATTTTTCATAAAACTCATGAATGGGTTCGATATACAAACCATTCCAACCATGGTCTGCTAGAAAAGAAGTATTTGAAACAAACTCCCCATCATAAGCACCAACCTCTACAAAATATCCTTTTGAAGGATATCCAAAATATTTTTCATATATTTTATCAAGATTTTCAACCTGACAGTCTTCAGATACTTTATACATTATTTTCTAATCTCACTATGATTTTTTTGCAGCGCCATGACTTTAGGTTCAAATGGTACTTTCCATCCCGCAGGATAATATCTACTTGGTGATCCATCTACAGTTGCTCCCTCAGGATAACAGTATGAGGGATTTAATTCAAGTGTTGGTGGATTATTGATGAGATAACGATTCATATGAGATTCATCATGCCAGACAGCAATCAAATCTTTCTCCCAATCTTTTTCAACATTATCAACAATGGTCTGAGACATTTTCAAGAAGTGCTCAGGTTTGCCCCCATTGAATCCACCAGCATAGTATTTTTCTCCCTCTCCAAATGGGACATACGCAGTTGATTCAGGTCTCCGTTCATATGTACATTCATCAGGACCCTTAAACCACATTCCAGGATGTTGAGTAGCAACAAGATCTCCAAGAATTTCATCACCAACCTTATCCACAATTCTCATATCTACATCCATATAGAAGCAGTAATCAAACTGAGAAATATATTCTTTCTCCTTTGTAAAATAATGATATCTCTTAAGAGTAGGAACTGGCCAAGGTTCGTGATCAATTTGTGAGATCTTCACATTATCAGAAACCTCTTCAATCTCATGGTCTGTAAATACCAAAGCAGAAATATCATGACCGTTCAGGAAGTTTTCCTCAACAGATTCCAGCAGTTGCTCAACAAACTGAATGTACTTATTAGTAGCAATGTTCAGAATACAGATTTTCATAAATCCTCCAAAGTAAACATAGAATAGACCATACTCTTGCTCTGCAAGAATCCAATTTCAGAGAACACCACTTTCTTACCAATGTTTTTATAACACTTCTCGATAAAGTTTGGAAGAGTGTAAACCGAGAACCAACAATTATGATCTGGGTGAATCGTTTCAATATAGAAATCACCAACATCATTGTTAGCATCAAACTGACTCATAACAAATGCGTTAGGCGCAGTAATCAAAAACTCAGTATGAGTGTCTGCATTCTTGAGTGTAGATTCTAAAAACAACTCAACATTGTTTACATGCTCAATTGTTTCTGGAATCAAAAGAAAATCATATTTCTTATCTGGTGCTTCGTAGTAAAGACTTCCATCTCGAAAGATTCCGCTCTCAGACATCTGAGTGATCGTTTCTTTATCTACATCAAAACCATCAATAGCATCAGATACCTGACACATACGATAGTGAAGATTGTAGTTTACATCATAAATTGGCCAATCAGCACATCCGTAATGAAGAACTGTCTTTCCTGCTGTTACTTCATTAAAGAAAATAAGTCTATCTTGATGTACAGATGTAGTTACTTTCTGTCGGAAAAAGTCTCCTCTACTTCTTTCTATTAAAGTCATAAGAATTCAAAGTTGTCGAACATCATATCCTCAATGTTTTTATTTACACACTCACCACCAAACCAATTTTTTGGTGCAATTACTTTTTCACTCTTCGCTAACCATGCACCCCACCAACTATAAGAACTATTAGCAATTATATGATACTTACACAAAGACATCAAGCAAAGATCACAATCAGTTGAATTACCTTCGGCAATCATAAATCGATCATCCTCAAATATTGCTTGCTCATTACACCAAGCAGGATCATCAGAGAATACAATTACAGGAATATCTTCAGGAAGTTTTGCAAGTGCTGCTTCGTAATAACTTACATCTTGTGTTGGATGATTTGGATTATAAACATAATCACCTCTACGAATGTGAAGTGAGATTGTATCCTCAGTGATAAAAGACTTACAAAGTTCTAGAAGTTCATCCTTGAATTTAAAGTCTTCCCGAATCTCATCTTCAATATGTTTGAAGTACTTTTCAGATTGAAAGTATCCTTGCAAGTCAATGTTATCTGGGCACCTATTAAAAAGTTCTTCATCAAAAGTATGCATTCTCTCAGGAATAATATTCTGACGAACTAATTCAACATGATTCTTACTTTCAAGGTCAAACACATCATATAATATAAGGTCAGAATTTCTTACATTGATATCTGCCTGCCCAAAAACCTCTCTGGGAGGGATTGAGAAAGAGTGGTGATTCTTTCTAGCAATACCCTTTAGAGAGGCATATTGGAACATTTGATTGGCGAGTCTACCAAGATTCCCCAGATTATTGAACGAAATCATTATACCATTCGTAAGTTGACTTGATACCCTCTTCTAAACCAATCTTCGGTTCCCAACCAAGAGTCTTAATCTTATCTACATTCAAAACTTTTCGTGGAGTTCCATTTGGTTTTGAGGTATCCCAGTTAATCAAAGCATCATACCCAACAGTCTTAGCAATCGTTTCCGCCAGTTGCTTGATAGTAACATCTTCACCACTTCCAATATTGATTGGTTCAGGACTATCATAATACTTCATACAAGTGAAACATGCCTCAGCAAGGTCATCAACATGAAGAAACTCACGCATTGCTGATCCATCACCCCAACAGGTAACACTTACATCTCCATTCTTCTTAGCATCACTGAACTTACCAATCAATGCAGGAAGAACATGTGAAGTCTCACGATCAAAGTTATCATTGGGACCATACAGATTCGTAGGCATCAAAGAGATAGCATTGAATCCATACTGCTTACGATATGCCTGACACATCTTGATACCAGCAATCTTAGCGATAGCGTAAGCATCATTTGTTGGTTCCAAAGGACCAGTCATCAGGTATTCTTCTTTGATAGGTTGCTCACACATCTTAGGATAGATGCAAGAAGAACCAAGGAAGATAAGTTTTTTGACTCCAAACTTTCTAGACGCATTGATGATATTCGATTGAATCATCAAGTTGTCGTAAATGAAATGTGCAGGGTAATCCCTATTAGCACCAATACCACCCACCTTTGCAGCAGCAAGGTAAACATATTCTGGTTGATTAACTTGAAAGAATCTACCAACATCCTCTTGCCTACGAAGATCCCAGTAGGAGGATGGAGTTGAAAGAATGTTCGTGTATCCTTTCCGATGGAGCATACGAACAATTGCTGAACCCACAAGACCTGTGTTTCCAGCGACATAAACGCGACTCTCACTGTCCATAAAGTACCATGTCCTCAATTAATTGTGTAAAAGAGATTTCAGGTTCCCAACCCAGTTTCTCTTTTGCCTTAGTGGCATCACCCAACAAAGATTCAACCTCAGCGGGTCGGAAATATTTAGGGTCTACCTTGATGACTGGTCTCTTAGTATTCCAGTCATATCCAACTTCATTAAGACCTTCACCCATCCACTCAATCTTCATACCAAAGTAATCTGCAGACTTCTCTACAAACTCACGAACAGAGTGTTGTTCGCCAGTAGCAATCACATAATCGTCAGGTTGATCTTGCTGAAGCATCAACCACATTGCTCTTACGAAATCTTTTGCGTGTCCCCAATCCCTTCTTGCATCAAGGTTTCCGAGAGATAATACGTCTTGTTCCCCAGTTGAAATACGGGACAATCCTCTGGTAATTTTTCGGGTAACAAACGTCTCCCCTCGTCTGGGACTTTCGTGATTGAATAGTATTCCAGAACTTGCATGTAGTCCATAGGATTCTCGATAATTTTTGACGATCCAGTATCCGTAGAGTTTAGCAACACCGTAAGGTGAGCGTGGATAGAACGGAGTAGTTTCTCTTTGAGGAACTTCTTGAACCAAACCATATAACTCTGACGTAGATGCTTGATAGATACGAACCTTATCTTCCATTCCTAAGAGACGGACTGCTTCAAGAATACGAAGAGTTCCGAGTCCATCAACATTACCAGTATACTCAGGAGTTTCAAAAGAAACTTTTACATGACTTTGAGCACCTAGATTATATATTTCATCAGGTTCAACCTTCTTGATAACACCAATAATATTAGTGGCATCAGTTAGATCACCATAGTGAAGTGTAAGATTGGGATTATCGTAAATGTGATCAATACGATGGGTATTAATGAGAGATGAACGTCGAACGATACCATGAACCTCATATCCTTTCTCAAGAAGAAGTTCTGCTAGGTATGAACCGTCTTGCCCAGTAATACCAGTAATTAAAGCAACTTTCATTATAAGGTAATACCTGATATCATTATACTAAAAAAGGACGGTTTACGCAACCGTCCCATTAGGTCTTTACATGCACGCCACTTGTTCTTTTACAGGAAACAAGAAACCTGGCGGGAGATAATCCCATCCGCACCACCTTATTTTAAGAACAAGGAAACTAAAGAGGGT
>MDTD01028351.1_pt1 | contig 12205 bp, 9 predicted proteins | sample 811221 | NCBI WGS metagenome assembly MDTD01 (sample SAMN05326646, study PRJNA326480) | marine metagenome | isolation source: seawater | place: Pacific Ocean: South West | collected 2011 | reverse complement strand
GTCGGCTCCCCGGAGGCAAATGGATGACCATGGTCGATTCGTCGGTTGGCAAAGTCGCGGGCTCGTCGGTTCTGGATGCTTCGGACCAGTTCGTGGAGCGTCACATCGGGCCGAGCGACGAGGAGATCGCCCTGATGCTCGACAAGGTCGGGTGCGCGTCGCTCGATGACCTTGTGGACCAGGTGGTGCCCAAGTCCATCCGCATGCAGGGCGAGCTCAAGCTGGGCGATCCCCGGGGCGAGCACGAGCTGATCAACGAGCTCCGCCGGATGTCGAAGAAGAACGTCGTGGCGCGTTCGTACATCGGGATGGGGTACCACGGCACGATCACGCCTCCTGTCATTCTGCGCAACATCCTGGAGAACCCGGGCTGGTACACGCAGTACACGCCTTACCAGGCCGAGATCGCGCAGGGGCGGCTGCAGGCGCTCTTGAACTTCCAGACGATGATCACGGACCTGACTGGCATGGAGGTCGCGGGGGCATCGCTGCTCGACGAGGGCACGGCCGCGGCCGAGGCGATGTCGATGTGCGTCTCGATCGCGCGCGACAAGAAGCGGACGTTCGTGGTCGATGACCGCTGTCACCCGCAGACGATCGAGGTGCTGCGCACACGCGCCGGCTCGATGGGTATCACGGTGCGTGTGGAGCCGATCGAGAAGGCCGAGCTCGGCGAGGACGTCGCGGGCGTCTTGGTGCAGGTGCCCAACACCGACGGACGGATTCATTGCTACAAGTCGCTCGCCGAGCGTGTGCACGCGGCGGGCGCGATGGTCGTGTGCGACGCGGACCCTCTGAGTCTGACGCTCATCACCCCTCCGGGCGAGTGGGGGGCGGACATCGTCGTGGGCACGGCCCAGCGTTTCGGTGTGCCGATGGGCTACGGCGGCCCGCACGCGGCGTTCATGGCGACCAAGCTGACGCACATCCGCAAGATGCCCGGGCGCATCGTGGGCGTCTCGCGTGACGTGCTCGGCAACGAGGCGCTGCGCCTGACGATCCAGACCCGCGAGCAGCACATCAAGCGCGACCGCGCGACGAGCAACATCTGCACCGCCCAGGCGCTCCTGGCGATCATCGCTGCGATGTACGGCGTCTACCACGGGCCGGAGGGCGTGAAGCGCATCGCCCAGCGCGTCCGCGCGATGACTGTTTCCCTCGCCGAGGGGCTGATCGGGCTCGGGTGCGATGTCGGCCAGAGCGATCCGGAGCTGTTGTTCTTCGACACGCTCCGCGTGAAGCCGACCGAGAGCGCTTCGGGCGTGCTGGCGAAGGCGAAGAAGCTGGGCATCAATCTCCGTGACTTCGGCGACGGGACGCTGGGTGTCACGCTCGACGAAACCGTGACGCGCGAGGACGTGATCGACATCCTCCGCGCCTTCGGCGGGAGCGACTCGGCGGACATCGACGGCCTGCTGAACGCGTCGAAGATGAAGGCCATCCCCGAAGCCTTCGTTCGCACGAGCGACTTCATGACGCACCCGGTGTTCAACACGCACCATTCCGAGACGGAGCTGCTCCGCTACATGAAGGAGCTTGAGAACCGCGATCTGTCGCTGGCGCACTCGATGATCCCGCTCGGCTCGTGCACGATGAAGCTCAACGGCACCAGCGAGATGCTGCCCGTGACGTGGCCCGAGTTCGGTGCGCTGCACCCCTTCGCACCGGCCGACCAGGTGCAGGGCTACGCGGAGATGTTCAAACTGCTCGAGGATTGGTTGGGCGAGATCACGGGCTTTGCGGGCGTGAGCCTCCAGCCCAACGCCGGCGCTCAGGGCGAGTACGCGGGCCTCATGGTCATCCGGGCGTACCACGCCTCGCGGGGCGATACCAAGCGCGATGTCTGCCTCATCCCGACCAGCGCGCACGGCACAAACCCGGCGACCGCGGTCATCGCGGGCATGAGGGTCGTGCCCGTCCGCAGCACAGAGCGGGGCGACATCGACCTCGACCACCTGCGCCAGCAGGCAGAGGCACACAAGGACACACTCGGCGCGCTCATGGTGACCTACCCCTCGACCCACGGCGTGTTCGAGGAGGGCATCCGCGAGGTCTGCAAGATCGTGCACGACTGTGGCGGGCAGGTCTACATGGACGGCGCGAACATGAACGCGCAGGTCGGGCTCTGCAGGCCCGGCGATATAGGTGCCGACGTCTGCCACCTCAACCTGCACAAGACCTTCTGCATCCCGCACGGCGGCGGCGGACCGGGCATGGGCCCGATCGGTGTCGCCGAGCACCTGAAGCCGTTCCTCCCTGGGCACCCCGTGACAAGCCCCGCCTCGGCGGGCGATCACGCGATCGGCCCGATCTCGGCGGCCCCGTACGGCTCGGCGAGCATTCTCCCGATCAGCTGGGTGTACATCGCGCTCATGGGGGCCTCTGGCCTCAAGAAGGCCACGCAGGTCGCGATCCTCAACGCCAACTACATGGCCGCTCGATTGAAGGGGCACTACGACATCGTTTACACCGGCGAGAGCGGCCGCGTTGCGCACGAGTTCATCCTCGATTGCCGACCCTTCGATAAGTCCGTGGGCATCAAAGTTGATGACATCGCCAAGCGTCTAGTGGACTACGGCTTCCACGCGCCGACGATGAGCTGGCCCGTGGCGGGCACGCTGATGGTCGAGCCGACCGAGTCCGAGTCGCTCGCCGAGCTCGACCGGTTCTGCGACGCGTTGATCGCCATCCGCGCGGAGATCGCCGAGATCGAGCGGGGTGAGGCGGACAAGGAGCAGAACCTCCTGACCGGGGCGCCGCATTCACTGTCGATCGTGACTTCGGATACGTGGGACAAACCCTACAGCCGCGAGCGTGCCGCATGGCCCATGCCCTGGCTGCGTGAGCGGAAGTTCTGGCCCGCGGTGGCGCGGATCGACAACCCCTGGGGCGATCGCAACATCATGTGCTCGTGCCCGAGTGTGTCGGAAGTCGCGGAAGTCTGACCGTCGATACATCTGTACTCAGTGGCGGAGGCTTCCAGCCTCCGCTTTCTTTTTGCACGAGCTTTTCGTGTGATAGAGAAGAAAAAACGGAGGCTGGAAGCCTCCGCCACTTGTCCTGGATGTGTGCAGGATGGCTTACCCGCCGCCGCCGCCGCCACCGTTTCCGCCGTCACCTCCGCCGCCATCTCCACCGACAACGGCCGGGACGGGATAGGACTCGAAGCCGTCGACAGTGCCGATGCCCGTGTCGAGGTTGAAGCTGACATACCGGCGGGCGCCGGTGCCCGCGATGGTGGTCGCCTTGCTCGGCCACCAGCGGTAGCCGTCGATCTGGCGGTGTATGTAATCGGGCGCCTTGATGACGAGTGTGTTCTGGAAGATCTGGATGGTGCCGCCGTCGCCGCCGTTGTCGACCCACTGCTCGGGTTCGACGATGGCCTGGATCAGGTCGATGACTTCGTTGCGTCGTTCGTCGAGGTCGCGTTCTTCGTCCTCGTCGTTGGTGTCGCCGTCGAAGGGCGACTGCCCGCCGCCCCCGCCGCCGGTGTTCTGGAGGACGTTCTGGAGATCGATGTCCGGGGCGTCTTCGTAATCGGGCAGTTCGAAGAGCAGGTCGGCGATGTCGTAGATGACCACGCGCTGTCGCCGGTTGAGGAGGCTCTTGGGTCCGACCTCGATCGAGCCCCACTTGGTCATCTGCCAGGTGCTCTCTTCGAAGGTGTCGCGTGCGGATTGTTCGAGTACAAGCTCAAGCAGGCGCAGCGCGGTCATCTCACGGGCGTTGACCTTGATGAGCGCATCGCGGTCGAGGCCGTTGGGCTTGCGGTCGTCGGCGTAGTGGATATCGAAGTCGGCGCCGGTGAAGTCCTGGATGAAGGTCATCACGTCCTCGAAGCGCTGGTCCTCGAAGTTGACGGAGATCGGGCGGAGCAGGAGCGCCAGGTTCTGGCGCTTGGCCTTGACGTCCCCCTCGTCGGTCTGGGCGCAGGCGGTGGCGCAGAGCGGGCTGATCGAGCCCGGCGCTGCGGCCCCTGCCAGTGCGATTGTGCATCCCACGATGAGAGAACGGGAAAGATGTGCCATTCGTCGGCCTCCTGTGCCATGGCCCCGCGGCGGGCCCCTTCGGCGTCCGGGGTAGGGCTACTAGGTGAGACGCCCGAAATCCTGAACGGTTCCCGAAGATATCGGGTAGTCTACAACGGATGAGGCTCGTGATCGCACGCCACGGCAAAGCGGAGCAGGATTCTCCGACCGGCAGAGACGCCGACCGTCGCCTCACCCTCCGGGGCGAGAATCAGGCCAGGTGGCTCGGTGAAACGCTTCTGGCGACCGGATTCCGGGATGCGTTGGTCCTGACCAGCCAGGCCGAGCGGGCCAGGCGGACCGCGGAGATCCTGTGCGAGGTGCTGGGGATCGAGCCCGTCCTCACCCCAGGGCTGATGCTCGGGCGGCGAGCGAGCGAGGCGATCGAGGTCATCGATCAGCACCGCGATCGCGGCGAGTTGATCCTGGTCGGGCACAACCCGACGATGTCCGAGTTGGCCACAATCCTGACCCGGGGACTCGGGTGCTCGTGCATCGGTCTCAAGACCGGGAGCGCTGCGATGATCGAGGTCAAGGGCGAACCGATGCCGGGCATCGCTTCACTCGAGGATGTCATCCGGCTCGACGATTGAGCGAGAGTACCTGTCTCGATTCCGAAAACGAGAAACGCCGCCGGGCAAGCCGGGCGGCGTTTGAAGATTCGTGATGGAGCTCGACGATCAGCGGCGTCGACGGGTCGCGGCGAAGCCGGCGATGCCGAAGAGTGCTGCCGAGGCGGGCGTCGGGATCGAGAAGAACCCGCTGGTGCCACCGGCCGAGTCGCCCGCGGAAAGCGAGAAGTTGAACTGGGCCTGCATGTTGTTCAGTGCCACACCGATGGGCGAGAAGATGCCCGGCGCGGCGGGGAAGTCCTGGCTGCTGTCGTTCGAGCCGATGGCCGGGGCCACGAGCGGGCCGGCCACGAGGTCGGCGAACGTGGTGCCGCCGTTGTACGCGGCGTTGAAGTAGCTGCCGCCGGCGCCGAGGCCGGTGAGCGTGGCGCCGTTGCCGTTGTTGTCGGTGACGTTGACGCTCGCGGTCGCGCGGAGTGCGGCATCTGCGACCGAGCCCGTGTTGATCAGGCTGGCGGTCATGTTGAACGTCGTGTCCGCGTCGCCCGCGTACAAGCCGAAGCCGATGCTGGTGAGTGCATCGGGTGTGCCGGGCGTGTCGGTGCTGTCGGCGTTATTGATGACGTTGAGCTGCGTGATGGTGGCGATGATGTTGTTGTTCTGCTGGTCGACGATTGTCAGCGGGCTGAACAGGATGAACACGATGCCGCCGTTGGGCTGCGTGATGGCGCCCAAGTCGGCGCTTGTGAAGCTGGCGCTGCCCGAGCCGAGCGAACTCGACGCGGAGATCGTGATCAGCGGATCGCTGACCTGCGCGCCCGTCGCGAAAGCGGACGTCGCTGCTGCAGCCGCAAGAATGCTTGAAATCCGAGGCATGGAGTCTCTCCTCTCCCTGGCTCACCGGCATGTTTCCGAGGGGAGCCCCTCAGAATGATGTCTCTCTGATATAAGTATGGGACCACCCGAACAGTGTGTCAATCAGCAATTTTTGAGATTGCCAGTGAGTTTTCGAAAAAACACGCGGCCCCTGTCGGAACCGCGTGTTTGGCTTGTGATTGGATTGGGTCGATCAGCGGCGGCGGCGGAGGCCGACGAGAGCGGTCAGACCGAGCACGGCCGAGGCCGGGGCGGGGATGACCTCGAACTCGCTGGTGCCCGCGGCCAGGTCACCGGCCGAGAGCGAGAAGCGCCACTCTGACTCGATGTCTGTCAGGGTGGTCCCGATGTTCTGGTATCCGACAGCCGGGTAGGTATCGCTGGTGCTGGCCGAGCTGAGGGGCGCCGCGACGATCGGGGCGGCGATCAGGTTCTGGAAGTTGGTACCGCCGCCGTTGTAGTAGGAGCGGTACGCGCCGCCGCTCATCGGTGTGAGTGTGGCGCCGTCGCCGTTGAGGTCGGTCACCGAGACGCCGGCGGTGGCGCGGCCGACCGCGTTGGCGAGCGGGGCGAAGCTGAGGTTGGCCGAGTCGATCGAGAAGACCGTGTTCTGCTGGCCGGCGATGACGTTGAAGTTCAGCGCGACGGAGGGGTCGGCGAAAATCGTGATCGAAGCATTCGTGAGCTCGAAGATCTGTGTGGTGCCGTCCATGACGCTGACGGCTTCATCGAGCTGCCAGTAGTAGTTGCCATTGGCATCCACATCACCGGGGTTGAGTTCGATGCTCCACGGGTAGGTGCTGCCGTTCTCGAGCTCGGCGGTGATTGTGAAGATGACCGACGAGATATCAGCCGAAGCCGTCCCCGCCGTCGTAGCCAATGCCAGCGCAGCGAGCGCAAGGCCCCTCTTCGGAGTGCGATCGAACATTTCTTGTCTCCCTACTGCATTGGGCGGTGTCTTAGGTCGCCCGGAGCAGACTCTCCAGATCTCTTCCTCGGGCAGAACGCCCTCTCCATGTGCCACTAGAGTGGCCGAGGTCCCGAAACCTGTCAACCCCGTTCTCACGTTTCGTCCGAATTTTGTCGGGAATCGGAGCTTGGAATACGGAATGTGGTAACCGTTTCGCTGTCCGGCCATTTTCCGAACGGCGGGTGGGGCGTTCTTTCAGTTCAAGTCACAGGACGAGTTTTCGCTGGCATGCTCCTGAGGCGACTGGTAGTCTGCCGATGGATATCGGCCGTCATGGGTCGATCTCGCAGGGGAGAGAGAGATGTCGGGAAGAAGAGGATTCGGCGCGATGATCGCGCTGCTGTCGCTTGCTTTTTCGGCGGCATACGGGCAGCCAGTTGCCCATCGGGACATTGTGAGAACAGACATCGAGCGTGGCTTTCTGGCCGACGCCGTTGTACTGCGCACGCAGCCCGGGTACGCGCTCGATCCAACGGGCCGAGTGCTGCGCACGCAGGGCGCCGATTCACCGGATGATCTCGATCAGGTGATAGAGCTCTTCGGCGGGACGGAACTGCAATCGGTCATGCCGGCGGTGCCATTCGGCTTTGAAGATCCGGACCTGGCAACATCGCTCGGGCTCGACCGGATGTACCTGGTCCAGATGGATGATGCGCACCCGTTCGGCCAGCAGCATCTGGATGATCTGGTTGCCGAGGCCGCGAGCGTCGACGCGGCTGAACATGTCCGGGTGGGCCAGACAATGGGCAGGGCGGACCGTTCCGGGCATCCGAACGATCCCGGCTTTCCGACTCAATACAGCCTGAACAACGTGGGACAGATTCTCGGCGGGGTGAACGGCGTGCCCAGTGCGGACATTAACGCGATCCGTGCGTGGTCGCTGTCATCGGGGTCGGGCCATATCACGATCGCGGTGCTCGACGCGGGCGTCAGCTACGACCACCCCGATCTTTACTACAAGTTGACCGACGCGTACAACACGACGGGTATCGGATCGTCTGGAGATGCGCACGACCCTTTTAACTCACACGGCACCCATGTCGCGGGCATTGCCGCGGCGAGCTCGAACAACGGCGAAGGGATGACCGGTGTGAGCTGGGGCTCGCAGATCATGCCCGTCAAGGTGGCCAACCTTCTCGGATTCACAAGCGACGTCTGGCTCGGCCAGGGGCTGATCTGGGCAGCGGATCACGAGGCCCGGGTAGCCGTGATCAGTATCGGCCTGGACTCAGGCAGTGACTTTCTGCATGCCGCGGTCCAGTACGCGACCGAGCGGGGGGTGGTCGTCTGCGCCTCGACGGGAAACACCGGGCAGCCCGGCGTGAAATACCCGGCCAGGTACCCGGAGACGATCGCAGTCGGCGCGACGGACAACACCGATGCACTCGCAGAATTCTCGACCACAGGCCCTGAGGTGACGGTGACCGCACCGGGCTTCGAGATTCTCTCGACGTGGGATGATTTCTTCAGTGCACCCACGTACGCGTACCAGTCCGGAACAAGTTCCGCGTGTCCGATGGTGGCGGGTGTGGTGGCGCTGATGCTCTCTGAGAATCCATCACTCAATACAGAGGGTGTGGTTGACATCCTGAAGTACCACACGATCGATCTCGGACTCGCGGGGTTCGATGAGCGATTCGGGCACGGGCGCATCGATGCGTACCGAGCCGTCGCCGCGGCCAAGGGGCTCCGAGTGTGTGCGGCGGACGTGAACCGTAACGGTCAGGTCGAGAACACGGACCTGACGGCGTGGATCACTGCGTACATCAATGAGACGCCGCAGGCCGATCAGAATTTCGATGGCTTGGTCAGTGCCGCGGACTTCTCCGCGTTCGTTTCAAACTATCAGCAGGGCTGCGAGTAACACCGGACCGCGCTGTCGTGATGTTCTGTTTCTGACGTCTGGCGAATTCATTCGCCATGATCGGGGACGAATTCCGCCCGAACGAAACTGAAATCAGGGTTTCTGCTGAAGGGCTACAGGGACATTCCCGATGTGGGCTTGTCGCGGGTCAGCTGGCCGACTGGGTGTCAACATGGCGCGGCGATGGGGGTACTTATGGCCACGAAACAGCCAGACAACAGCCCGCTCCGGAGTGAGTTCTCGGACGACCCGGACATGGCCGAGCTCGTGATCGAGTACGTGGACAAGATGCCCCAGCGCGTGCATCAGATGCAGACCGCCTTTGAGAACAGCCAGCGCGAGCAGCTCATCCGGATCGTGCACCAGCTCAAAGGGTCCGGGGGCGGTTATGGCTTCCCTCAGCTCACGTCGGTCGCCGACCATCTCGAGCAGCGGCTTCTTGGCATCGCCGATCAGGACCTGAACGCCGTGGACGCCGAATTCCGGGCTTTGATCGAACTCTGTGGCCGAATGGCCGCCTAGCCAAACTTCGATCGTGATTCAACCGAAGTAAGGGAACCGGAGAACGCTCGTTCGATGCCCGAGACACAGACCACATCTACTGAGGACAAGCGGCACTCGATGCTTGTCGTGGACGACTCGGAGGACGTGCATCGTCTTCTCCAGGCCCGGCTTCGACAGGAGAACATCGATCTCATTGCCGCACTGGACGGCAAGACCTCGCTGGCCCTGGCCGAGCAGGAATGCCCCAGCCTGATCCTGCTCGATCTCGACATGCCCGACATGGACGGCTTCGAGGTGCTGCGTCACCTGAAGGACAACGCGGAAACGCGCGACATCCCGGTGATCGTGCTCTCCGGGCTGCACAGCCCCGCCGACAAGGTTGTCGCGTTCGATCTGGGCGCGGTCGATTACGTCACCAAACCCTTCGACCTCATGGAACTCCGGGTCCGCTTGCGATCAGCGCTGCGGATGTCGGATCTGATCGAGATGCTCGGCAAGCTCGCGCACATCGACGGTCTGACCGGGCTCTGGAATCGCGCCCACTTCGACGACCGATGGGCAGCAAGCATCTCAGAGAACAACCGCTCGGGCAGGCCCCTGAGCATCGCGCTCTTCGATCTCGACCATTTCAAATCACTCAACGACACCTACGGCCACCCCGCCGGCGACGCGGCGCTCCAGGGATTCGCCAAGCTCATCCGGCGCGAGATCCGGGCCAGCGATATCGCGTGCCGATACGGCGGCGAGGAGTTCGCGCTGATCATGCCGGGCACCACGCCCGAAGAGGCCGCCGGTGTCTGCGAACGCATCCGAAACGAGCTGGCCAGCATGAACTGGCCCGCGCACCCCGAACGCAAAGTCACGGTCTCCATCGGTGTGGCCGGTGCCGGCGATTCGATCGATGTCTCGGCCGAGAACTGGCTCGAAGAAACCGACAAGGCGCTCTACCGCGCCAAGAAAGGCGGACGCGATCGCGTCGTCTTCACCGACCTGGCCAGCGGCCAGACGCAGGACACCGCCAAGGCGGCCTGACCCTCTCGCGTTCTAAAAGTCGTAGAGCAATCCGACATAGAGCCCGGGCCCGTCACGCGCCGGGTTGTCTTCCTCGCCCTTCATGCGCGCGTTCGAGATGTGGTGCCAACGCAGGCCGGTGATCAGACGCGTCGAAGAGTCCTCGAACATCTGCCAGGTCAGGCCCGCGCCGAACCTCGGCATCAGGTTGAAGCTCGTGCCCGTGTCCGGCACATCGTCACCTGCGGCCATCACCCCCATGCCCGCCTCGGCGAACGCGGACCATCGCTCGGCTTGGTAGAAGTGGTACCGCATCACGAGGCTCGTGCTCACCCCGACGGTGCTGTCGTCCTGGAAGAATCCCCAGAACGCCGCCTCGACGCCCACCTCGAAGTCATCGATCACGAAGTACGTGTACTGCCCGTGGACACTGACGTCCACATTACCTCGAAAGTCTGGCCCGACCATCGAACCGAACATCAGATGCTGCGTATCCTGTGAACCAAAGGGCAGCGACGACGACGAGTCTGTGTCCTGGAAAAGGCTCTCGTCGAACGTAAACAACGGCTCGGCGGGGCTGAGCAGCGACGTCGGGTCGGCCTGCTGAGCCCGGGCGAGTGAGCCCGCAAGGAGCGTGAGAACGAACACGGTGATGGTGTATCGCATGGCGCGTACGGTATCATCCTCAGAAGAGCCGCGGAGCCTAAGTCATGGAACAAGACCGAGTCCACAAGATCGAGGAAGCCCAGCTCTTCGCCGAGAAGCGGTCAGACGACCACGACGAAGCCATCCGCGAGCTGGGCGAGCGCGTCCTCCAGCTCGTCAAACGCATCGATCGGCTCGAGAAGAAGTTCGACCGGGTGCTGACCGCCGCCGACGAGGGGCTCGATGAGCCCGAGGTCCCGCCGCATTCGGGCCGACTGCCCGGCGGCCGCTAAACCCTTTGACTCAAACCAGAAGCGATTGCCCCGTCATCTCGGCTGGCTGGTCGATGCCCATCATCGCCAGGGCCGTCGGGAAGATGTCCGCCAATCGGCCCCGCATCCGGCGTACTTCGGGGTTCGACCAGTTCGAGGCCTCCCGGTCGCCCCGGAGCGTGCGTCCCTCGAAGGCCTGTCCCACAACGATCAACGGCACGTCGTACACCGTGTGAGCCGTCTGGGGCGAGCCCGTCTCCGCATCGAACATCTGCTCCGCGTTGCCGTGGTCGGCGGTCACGATCAGCGACCCACCCCGGGCAAGCGTTTTCTCGACGATCGCGCCGACACAGGCGTCGACCGTCTCGCAGGCCTTGATGGCTGCCTCCAGGCTCCCCGTGTGCCCGACCATGTCCGCGTTGGCGAAGTTGACGACGATCACGTCCTCGCAGTCGTCGGCTTCGAGCCTGCGGAGCACCGCGTCGCGCACACCCGGCGCCGACATCTCCGGCTGGAGGTCGTAGGTCGCCACCTTGGGTGATTGGATGATCTCCCGGCTCTCGCCCGCGAATGGCTCGTCGCGGTAATCGTTGAAGAAGAACGTGACGTGCGGGTACTTCTCCGTCTCGGCGCACCGGAACTGGCGCAGCCCGAGTGTGCTGATCGTCTCGCCGCCGATCATGGGCATCTTGGGCGGCTTCTGGAACGCGACGGCTGCCAGCTCGGCGAGACGCTCCGAATAGGGCGTCATGAGCACGAAGTGCAGATCGAGCCTTTCGCCCCGATCAAAGCCCCTGTGCCCCGAGTCGGGCGAGGGCTTGAGTTCTTCCGAACCGTCGAAGTCGGGCAGGAGGAAAGCCGAGCAGATCTCGCGGGGCCTGTCGCCCCGGTAGTTGTAGAAGATCACCGCATCGCCCGAGTGGATCCGGCTCTCGAGCGCATCGCCGATCGTCGAGGGCTCGACGAACTCGTCGCCGATGAGCCCCTCGCTGGCGGGCGAGTCGTACGCGTGCTGCATCGCCGCGGAAACAGTGGGGTAGTTCGGTGCGCCGGCCCGGCCGGTGAGCAGGTCATACGCGCGCTTCACACGCTCCCAGCGGTTGTCACGGTCCATCGCCCAGTACCGCCCGACAACACTGGCGATGCGTCCAACGCCGATCTCACGCGCGTTGCGTTCGACCTGTTCCGCAAAGCCCTTGCCCGTGAACGGTCCAGTGTCGCGCCCGTCGGTGAACAGATGGATGAACACCTTCTGCTGACCGAGCGACTTGCACAGGCGCAAGAGCGCGTAGAGATGCTCGAGTTGACCGTGCACGCCCGCGTCGGAATTGATGCCCATCAGGTGCACGGCTTTCCCGCCGTCACGCGCCTTCGTGATCGCGCGCACCAAGGGCTCGATCCGGTCGAGCTCGTCGTTGTCGCACGCCTTGCTGATCCGCACCGCGTCCTGATCGACGATCCGG
>MDTD01023059.1_pt1 | contig 12205 bp, 12 predicted proteins | sample 811221 | NCBI WGS metagenome assembly MDTD01 (sample SAMN05326646, study PRJNA326480) | marine metagenome | isolation source: seawater | place: Pacific Ocean: South West | collected 2011 | reverse complement strand
TCCTTTTTTATAAGATCGCTAACAAGATTAATCATTTCCGGTATATATTCAGTTGCTTTTGGTTGGATATCTGGAGCTAAGACATTCAGCTTAGCCATATCATCATTATATATTTTTGTATATTTTTCAGTTATTGATGATATTGCAACATTTTGCTCTTTAGCAGCCTCAATAATCTTATCATCTATGTCAGTTATGTTAGATACGTATGTTACCTTGGGGTATATGGTTTTTAAGGCACGAACTAGAGTATCAAAAACAACTGCCATTCGTGCATTACCAATATGAGCATAATTATAGACAGTAGGTCCACAAGCATAAATTTTTAAGTGCTTGGGATCAATTGCTTCTAATTTTTCTTTCTTACCATTTAATGTATTAAATAAATGGAATGGTTGCATACTGCTCATAGATTTATTCTAAACTAATAATGTTTAAATCTCTTAATGCATTTAGGAGAGGTAACAATGGCATACCTCTTACAGTATGAGAAGAGCCATCTACATATTCAAAAAGGTTACATCCTAAGGATTCAAATTTATATGAGCCTGCAGCATTTATAGGATTTTCTAACTCAACGTAATTAATAATTTCTTTTTCACTCAAATCATGCATTTTGAGCTCCACTGTTTCAGAGTATTCCCACAAGCATTCATTATTTTTTAAAATACAAACACCACTGTGTTGATAGTGTTTTTGATTCGATAAAGTTTTAAGGCTTTCAATGGCTTTTTCTTTTGATCCTGGTTTGTGAAGAAGGGTTTTATCTAAGGCACACATCTGATCTCCTCCAATAACTATTGCATTTGGATTTTGTATACTGACAGGCTCAGCTTTAGCTTTCGCAAGAATGGTTACTTGATCACTAAAAGGCAATGACGATATTTTATTTTTAATTGAATCCTCATCTGTGGATGAAACAATTACTTGAAAAGCTATGCCAGCCTCATCAAGCATTTGCTTCCTGCTCTCTGATCCAGAGGCGAGAATAATTGGAACTTTTGGCTTGATACTGGAAAGATCCAGAGTTTTACTCATTTAGAACTTTTGAGGAGAATTGATTAGATTGATGAACTCTTCCCTTGCCTTTATATCAGTTCTAAAAATTCCTAACATCCTAGATGTAATTGTACTGGAATGAGTTTTATGGACACCCCTTGTACTCATGCAGTTATGATTTGAATCTATAACAACTGCAACACCTTTTGGTTTTAAAACTTTATCAATGGTATTAGCAATTTGAGCTGTCATTGTCTCTTGTGTTTGCAATCTTTTGCTATAACAATCTACTAACCTTGCTAATTTACTAATTCCAACTACTCTATTACTTGGTATGTATCCAACATGAGCTACACCGATTATAGGTACCATGTGATGTTCACAATGTGACTCTAATCTAATATCTCTCACAATAACAGCATCATCGTATCCATCAACTTCTTCAAATGTTCGACTCAATATTTCTTCTGGATCATCGTTATAACCTGAAAAAAATTGCTTGTAAGCTTTAACCACTCTTTTTGGAGTATCCAGTAACCCTTCTCTTTCTGGATCATCACCAGCCCAAAGTATTAGAGTCTTAACAGCATTCATTGCCTCTTCTTGGAGAGGGCTATCAGAATCGTTATTTGAGATTGTTTCTACAGCTTTTAAAGCTTCTTCATTAGATGGTTTTTTTGACATACAGCAGTGTTCCTTATGTTTAGATTGCCTATTCTATAGTATTTTTTTAAAATTTAAACCAACCTGCTGCATCAAACTCTATTCCTGTAGAAACAAAACCTTGAACAGCAAAGAGGCAACCAGTTAATACTAGTCCTAAAACTGAACCAATTACACCAGGATTTGCAGAGTAACCCATTATTGTAGTTGGCTTATATATCAATTCTTTGAAATTAATATTTTGGTCAACCTGCACTAATAAATCCTTTGCACTTTTTAAGTCTTTCAATGATGAAGTGTCAATTTCGCTATCTTGAAGTTCGCTGATCTCCTCTTCAATTATAAATATTTCGTTTCTTATAAAGTCTCTATGTTTTTGACTCAATGATTGGAGCTTAATTGCTTTAAATATCGAATAAATACTTATCCCTGAAATACATGTAATTATTGCAACTATTAAATAAATAGTTGAAATATGATGTCTCATCTCAGTCCATACTATTAAATTTAAAATTGCAACGCATATTAATGAATAAAAAACTAATATTGAGGTATAGCTCTCAATTCTGTAAAGGTAAGTTTCACCAAAAGACCTCAAAACATTTCTTATATTCATCCATGCAAAAACATTTACTCTTTTTTGCAAATCAATAAAGATTTTTCCTTCGCCCATATGATCTTCAAATAAAGAGGAAATTTTAATGCCTGGATATTTGATCAATTCACCTAATTTATTAGTGGTTTCAATTCTTCTATCAAAATCAATAGCGCAAACCAGTCCAAAGAAAAATAATTGAAAGCAAATTATAAAACCGGTGAGTGACATAACTGTAATGAATGTTTCAACAGGATTGCTGCCAAAAATATGCACACCATAATAATATTTCACAACCATCGGTGTAAAAATTATGGAAAACATTGTCAAGTAAAGTATAAATCTGTAAGGCGGAACAAAATTCTTTCTATAGACCGACCTAATTATATTAAAAAGAAGAAAGGCGGAAGAAATTTCTTTTGTGTTTGTTGCAGAAGTTTTTGCTGTGAAAATATCACTACTTTCTTTATTAGATATTTTTTTAGATGTTTCTTCATCCAACTCTATAGGTATACCATGCAAGCAAATATCATTTTCATCCATCGCAGAAGTCATCTCATTTTCAATAAGTCCTGGATATTGTTCTGGATTAGACCAACCTCTGCCTATAAACTTTCTTTCAGTTTTATCAGAACTCCACTCAGGCGCAGGATGACACAATTTTTCAAGTTCCTCTGGCCTAAAAAAACCATATTTGGCAGATATTATTAATCTTCTAGTAAACAAACATAAATATGCCAAGGTTATCTGAAAAGTATCTATGTTTCTTAATAAATCATTATCGCCAAAGTATGCCACTATCAATGCAGCAGTAATCATCCATGATCCTGGATAAACTATTAACCAAGAAATAATAATATTTCGTAGCGGAACATGTTTTGTTGAGATTGTACATAGTCCCCTATTTTGAGTAACGTGCCACGCCCTAGACAAAGACCCTTCTAAAAAAATTGCAGCTAACGGAGAAAAAATGACTGGAGGAAGATTTTCATATATAAAAGTTTTCCAAAAAGCTGACCACGAAAATTCAACTGGTGTGTGAAATTCTTCTGTGGGTTTGTCATAAAGTGTATTTCGTAATTTTGCAGCTTGGAATGTTGAATTCATCCGTGAAATTATCAAATCATTCTCTTCACGAGATGCTTTGCGATCATATAAAGTTGATTTAGTATTTTCTGTAGTCATTTTCGTTATAATTATTTATATATCTTAATATAAATATGCTTAAAGCTTTAGTCCAAACAGTAACTCCATTTGAACAAAATGCTTCAATACTTTTTTGCACGGAAACGAATAAATGTGCGATTGTTGATCCTGGTGGAGACATCAATGTTTTATTAGAGCTGTCAAAAAAACATAATTTAATTCCTGAAAAAATATTACTTACGCATGGTCACATTGATCATGCTGGTGGTGCTACTGAAATTGCTGAAATACTTAATGTAGAAATTCATGGCCCACATACTGACGACAAATTTTTACTAGATTCGCTTCGGGACCAAGGAGCGATGTTTGGAATGAATTCAAGAAATTGCAGTCCAGATTTGTGGTTAAACGAAGGAGATGTTGTAAAAATTGGAAGAGAAGAACTAGATGTGTTCCTTTGTCCTGGTCATACTCCAGGTCATGTTATTTTTTATAACAAAAATAATAAGTTAGCTATAGTTGGCGATGTATTATTTAATGGATCCATTGGAAGAACCGACCTTCCTGGTGGTAATTTTGATGATTTGATTGAGTCAGTAAAGAATAAATTATGGCCTCTTGGAAATGACATTGAATTTATTCCTGGGCATGGGCCCATATCTAATTTTCAAACTGAAAGACTTTCAAATCCGTTTGTATCTGATTCGGTGTTAGGTATTAAATAGTTATTTTTTATCGTACCTGCCTGGCGCGAGAGACTTTCCTAAAAGATTAAACACAGATTGCGGTATATTCTTTAAAAGGAATACAAGAAATTTATATGTTTTAGTAGGAATGCAATAGCTTTTTCCTGCAAACATGGCATCTACGCCCTCGTTTGCAATTCTTTCTGCAGGAAAAACCATAAATCTTGGCACTCTATCCATTTCATCTTGGACACCACTTGCAGTATGAAAACCAGTGGTTGTAAAACCAGGACATAATGCAGTGGATGTAATGCCCTTATGTTTATAATTTATATTAATGCCATCACTGAACCTGTTCATAAAAGTCTTAATAGGTCCATAAAGTGGTTGGATTGCTGAAGGAGCAGCAAATGATGCAACAGACGAAACAATCATCACTTTACCCCCACCATTTTGAATCATTTTTGGAATAAATAACTTTGTAAGCATAATCACCGAAGTGCCCAAAACTCTAATAAAAGCTTCCTCATCCTCAATGCTAGTTTCATGAAATGATGTTTTAATACCATATCCAGCGTTGTTAATTAAGATACTTACATCAAGGTTATTTGATTTACAAAATTCAAATATCTCCTGTGGTGCGTCTTTGTGACTCAAATCTTTAGAAACTATCGCAACTTTAACTTTATTATTGTTAGTAATTTCATTTGAAAGTTTTTCTAACAAATCAGTCCTTCTCGCAGTTAAGACCAGATTATAACCATCTGATGCAAGTCTTTTTGCTATCTCTAAGCCAATGCCAGAAGATGCTCCCGTAATTAATGCATATTCATTTTTCATATGAATATACTATCAGTTCAATTGGTTCTAAGATAGAATTACAAGTCAAATTTTTAAACGGAACACTTTTTATGATTAGTACAAACTACTTTAAGGTATTTTTAACTTTTTTATTTGCAATTTCTTCGTTCGTCATAGTTGATGATTTAGCAGCATATCCTGATATGAAACCAATACCTGAGAGTGCTGAAGAGGAGGCATCTGAAGAAAAACCAGCTATGGGCAAAGGGCCCATGTCGAAAAAGAAAGAATATGAAACTATTGATGAGTTTCTTGAAGATGGTGAATACGAAAATATAGATGGCTTTCTTAATATTTATAAAGAAACAGAAAAAAATAAGTACTACATGGTGCTTTCTAAGGAGGATTTAGATAAAGAGTTTTTATATTTCGCATATGTCTTGAATGCTCCTCCAGGTTCAGGTGTCATGAGTGGTGAAATGATTGGAGATTCTCAAATAGGAAATGGAGTAATTTTAGAATTTAGAAAGTTTAACAACAAAATAGGTTTATATAAGAAAAATACATATTTCAGTAACGATACTGACAACAATATTTCTAAAAGAGATATGACTATGATTTTTGAGGCATTTATATCGACCTTTGATCCCTTAGTTGATGAGGAGGATAGATATCTTATAAGTGCTGATAAGATTTTTCTTACTGAGATGTTAACTAGTATCTCACCAAATATACCTCCCGAATATAGAGAATATTACAATGTTAATCTTGGTAAAATGGTTCCTTCAAAAACATTTATTGAGAAAATAAATAACTACGATAAAAATACAAATGTTGAAGTAACTTTTGGTTACTACAATCCAAAACCTAATCAAAGAAATCAAGTTTTTGCAGTTGCTGATCCAAGATATACTTCAGTTTCATTCAGTCATTTATTTGTTGAAATGCCTGATGATAATTTTAAACCAAGGCTTTCTGATCAAAGGGTTGGATTTTATTCTGCAAAAATTACCGATCTATCTACTTACGATAGATATCCTTCAAGAGATGTTATCAATAGATGGAGGCTTGAAAAAAAATTTCCTGATCAAGAAATTTCTGAGCCTGTAAAACCAATCACATTCTGGGTAGAAAACTCTACACCTGATGAAATAAAACCCTTTGTAGTGGCGGGTATCGAAGGTTGGAATGTTGCTTTTGAAAAAGCTGGTTTTAAAAATGCTGTTGTTGCAAAAATTCAACCAGACGATGCGGAATGGGATGCAGGTGACGTCGAATACAATGTTGTAAGATGGTCACATTCCCCTGCGAGAAGTGGTTTAGCTGGATTTGGCCCCAGTATTGCAAATCCTAGAACTGGCGAAATAATTGCATCTGATATTAGACTAGAATTTGGTGCAATAAAATCTGGCTACCTTTATAGAGAATTATGGGGTTATGATGAGGAAAATGATCCTCTTGAACAATGGATAGTCAATCTTACTATGCACGAGGTTGGTCATACATTAGCTCTAATACATAATTTTATTGCAAGCTATCAATACGGGCCTGAAGAAATTCATAATGATTCAATTACTGGGGGTTCAACAACTTCATCAGTGATGGACTACGATCCAATAAATATTGCCCCACCAGGTATTGAACAAGGTAAATACTTTTCAGTGGCTCCAGGTGATTATGATATCTGGGCAATCGAATTTGGTTATAAACCAGAACTAGAAGGTGATGCAAGAGAAGCTCATCTTGCTAAATCAATTCAGCAAGAGTACCTATGGCATTGGGAGGATATTGACCCAAGATTTGGTACTTGGGATTTATCAAATGATCCTATAGCTTACGCAAAAGGAAGATATGAAGTAATTGATAATAAAATATCAGAATTAGATGAAATATTTGATCAGCAAGGTGAAACAAAAAATGATTTCACCAATGCTTTTTACAGACTTACCAACCAAAAACAAAGATTCATGGCTGCTGTAACAAGATTAATCGGTGGGGTATATGTTACTAGGATTGTGAATGGCCAAGACGATATTAATGCATACGAGCCTGTAGAATACATCAAACAAAAAGAAGCCATGGCTTTTTTAATAGATAACTTTCTAGACAATGATGCCTGGTCCTTTGATCCTGAAATTGTGAAAAATTTACAAAGGGAAAAAAGAGTTACTGAATTTCCAGATTCTAAAGACCCACAACTTCATGATTTAGTTCTTAATGCTCAAGGCTCTGCTATAGCAAGAATATTATCACCAACTGTAATGACAAGATTGGTAAATTCATCTGAATATGGAAATGAGTATTTACCAGATGAGGTTCTGACTGATTTATTCAATGGCATATTTGTATCAAGGGAAATACCAACAACTTATAAGATGAATCTTCAATCAAAGTATGTTGATACTCTAATAAGCGCTCTAGAAAATAAAGACTATGATGAGATATCTAAGGCTGCCATATATAGCTCGTTAGTGAAAATGAAGAACTTTACTAAACTTGCTTACGGTGACCAAAAAATTAAAAGTCATTACTCTTTCCTTAATTGGAAACTTTCTAAAGCTTTAGAAGATTAATTAGACTCTGCTCTGATTAAAGCTTTTTTTAAGATGGTGCCGCCTATGCCACTGTAACCACCTATTGATCCATCGGAGCATATTACTCTATGGCAAGGTCTAATAATTGGCAGAGGATTTCTTCCACATGCATTAGCTACGGCTCTATATGCTTTTGGTTTACCAATATTTATAGCAATCTGTTTATAAGTCTGAGTTTTTCCGTAGGGTATATTTTCGATTTCTTGCCAAACTAGGTTATCGAAAGAAGGTTTCTTTTTGATCATATTGATCTTATTACTTTTGTAATCCTATCAATAGCCCAATCTAATTCCTTTTTGGTAATCATTAATGGAGGAGCAAACCTTATAACTGTTTTATGGGTTTCTTTGCATAGCAAGCCTTCATTTAAAAGCATCAGACATAAGTGTTTTGCTGTTATATCAGATTCTTCTAATTCCATACCAATCCATAATCCTTTTCCTCTAACATCCTTGATTATTTTATTATCGATTGCCTTTAATTTTGATTTAAAGTACTCACCTAGTATGTGGCTGTTTTCAATAAGCTTATCTTCATAAAGTAATTCAATGGCTCGACTCGCAACTTTAGTTGCTAGAGGATTGCCACCAAATGTGGAACCATGTGATCCAGCATTAAAATGATCCATTACTGCTTTTGAACTCAAAAAAGCTGATATCGGCAACATTGCTCCACCTAAAGCCTTTCCAAGAATTAATCCGTCAGGTTTTATATCTTCGTGTTCGTAAGCAAATAGTTTTCCTGTTCTGCCAAGACCCGATTGAATCTCATCTAATATTAATAAAACATTGTTTTTGGTACAAATTTCTCTCAGTTTCTTCAACCATCCATCTTGAGGTACTCTAATTCCAGCCTCGCCTTGAATAGGTTCAACCAAAACTGCACAAGTATTCTTATTAATTTTTTCTTCAAAGGATTTTATTGATTCACTTAGGTCACATTCTGTCCAACAATACTTTGCCTCAACAAAACCTTTCCCAAATGGTCCAAAGCCATCTTTATAAGAATCTTCTGAAGAAAAACCAACAATTGTTGTTGTTCTGCCATGAAAATTTCCATCAGCAACAATAATTTCAGCAGCATTCTCCTTAATCCCTTTTGTTTTGTAGCCCCATCTTCGTGCAGCTTTAATTGCGGTTTCTACTGCTTCAGCACCAGTATTCATAGTTAGAACATTTTCAAAACCAGAAACATTTGTCAGTTTTTCTAAAAAATCTCCAAATGGTTCCGTATAAAAGGCTCTTGACGTAATTGCTAGTTTACCAGCCTGCTTTTGAATGATTTTTACAAGTTCGGGATGAGAGTGACCATGACTCACTGCAGAGTATGCTGACACCATATCTAGATATTTATTGCCATCAACATCCCATAAATAGGCTCCCTCACCTTTTTCAAGCACAACAGAAAGCGGTGCATAATTTTGGGCACCAAATAGTGCCTCTTTTTTTATAAATTGGTCTTGTAAACTTGAGGGCATTTGTGTATTTTACTCTCATTATTTTTATCATGAAAGAATCAAATATTAATCAATCAAGCAATCATATTTTTATGATTGAACCAGTTGCTTTTCAATGCAATCCTCAAACAGCAGAGACAAATGCGTATCAAGAAAAAGAAAATCTTCAAAGTCCAGAAATAATTGCAGAAAAAGCACTCAATGAATTTAAAAAATTTAAAAATACACTAACTAATGCAGGTATTAAGATAACATCTTTACAAGGTAGTCCTGACTGTCCAGATCATATATTTCCTAATTGGTTTATAACTTTTCAAGATAAAACAATGCAGTTATTTAGTATGATGGCTCCAAATAGAAGAATCGAAAGAAAACCAGAAATGATTGATCATCTTTCAAAAACATATGATCTTACAAAAGACTATTCTTATCTTGAAAATGAAAATATTTTTCTTGAATCTACAAGCAGCATGGTTATAGATCGTGTTAATAAATGTGTCTTTGCTGGAATTTCTGAGAGAACAAATGCAACTCAGCTAGTTAACTGGTGTGATGAAAATAATTTTGAGTTAGTTCAATTTGAGACTCTGAGCCATAACAATGCTCCTATATATCACACAGATGTATTTATGTTTGTAGGAACAGAGATTATTGGAATTTGTTATGAGGTTATCGATGAAAAATATAGAGATGCTGTAAGACAAAAAGTTGAAAGATTTCATGATGTTTTTGAAATTACAAAAGAACAAATTATGAATTTTTGTGGGAATGCCCTTGAAGCTCAGAACGAGATTGGCGAATATTTTTTAATAATGTCTTCAAAAGCTCATTCATCACTTACATCTGAAAATATAGTTTTATTAAAAAAATATTATAAAGATATTCTTCATTCAGATATTTCTACTATTGAAAAATACGGAGGTGGTTCAGCAAGGTGCATGTTAGCTGAACTATTTTAAAAAAATGGAGGGTTTCCCCTCCAATTTAAAAAGTAGTCTTTTTATTATGTATTAGGATTATTATAAAGCTCCCTGCTATCATAATAATCTGGTGAAATACATGTAGATATTTCATCAAATTTTGCCTGCATGGCTTTACCGTTTTCTTCCCAATCCTTGTTTCCTGCTTTCATGGTATCAAAACTTGCATGCCAATTACCCCACAAAAAGTCTGCATCAGCACTCTCAAATTCTGGGAAATAAACTCCATAGAAATATGGTACCTCACTTCCATTTTGATCAAGATATTCATTAAATTGAACTACTGTTGCACGTAAATCTTGTCTAGATTTACCTTCGTTGAGATTACATGCTAAGAACTCAGATGCAAAATATCCATTTTCTCCCATTACTTCACCAAAAGATGCAGGATCTCTAGGTAAGTAGAAAGTCCAAGGAAATCTTCCCTCGATATCGCAAGTCATTACATCAGAATATTTTTCTGACCATGCTAAAAATTCTGGTGAAGGATTATTAAAAGCATTATCTGAGCTCTCTTTTGAATCCCATTCTAGTTCCCACCAACCATTTGAAAATCTGTGGTCATCACCTTTTGGTGCATAAACTCCAGCCCAACCAAGACCAGCAGCGGGTGTGAGCTCTTGCCATGCAGAAAGCATCTCTTGTATTCCGTCTTCAAATGCTGGACCTGCATTACATGCAAGGAACTCGTTGTAATATGGCCCTTTATAAATAGGTCCTGAATCATTTGAAACAGAAGTTTCATCATTAGCACAACTAACAATAAATAAAATTATAAAAGTACTAAATATATATTTTATATTTCTCATAATTATTTTTTAAACCAGATTGGATAAATAATAATTAAAAATGCTGTTACAAAGAAAACTATTGCTACAGGCTGATTTAACAAGCTTGGTTCTACTCCATAAGTTTCAGCAAATTGAGTTGCACCAGCGCTAATTTCTACTCCACTGTCAGCAAGATTCTTAAATGCTCTAGAAGCAGCGCTCCAATTACCTTGTGCAAGCAAGTTATTTTGAACTCCCCATAAGATTACAGAACCACCAAATAGTGTAAGCAGAATTTTACCTACAAGTGTTTTATTTTCTTCTGATTGTTCTGAAGCAACGCTTGAAAACCTTGCTGCGACCCAAACCGCAATAATTGTGCTTAATCCACCGATTGCAGCAGGAATTCTATTGGTTGCCCAAATATTCCATATTTCCATTTCCATAATTGTTCTCCTCTATTAAAAAATGTAATCATTAATATTACCTTAATTAAAACTTAAGAATAAAAAAAAGATAAAAAATTGTGTAAAGATTATTTACATAATTTTTAGTGATTAGTTAGATTTCTTTAACAAATTGGCTTACTTGTTTTAATCCACCAAGAGGAAAAAAATGAACTTTTTCAATATTAAAATCAGGGTTGCTTGCTTTATATTCAGCCAATTCACTTATTATTTGAGTTGGTTTATAAGGAAGTAACAGTTTTGTAATATCTTTCGCCCTCTTTTGAAGAATTTTTATAGATGCTCCAACACCACATTCAATTGAATATCTTAGAAGAGTTTGAAGTTTAGCAGGACCAGCAATACCAATATGAACCGGGATATCAATACCAGATTTTTTAATATCATTTGCCCACCGAATAACTGAGCTTGAATCAAAGCAAAATTGAGTTGTAATTGCCATTGATGCATCAGTTCTTTTGCTAAACTCATTTTTCCAAGAAAGCGCATTATCTACATTTGAAGTTGTACCATCCGGATCAATATCTTTGCTGCCTTCTGGATGGCCTGCAATATGTAAATTTTTAAATCTTGCTCTATCAAATAATTCTGATTCTATTAATTGTATAGATGAATCGTAATATCCATATGGCTTATTTGCCCCACCTGCAATCAAAAGAGCGTTCTCAACACCAGCCTCGTTCTGATATTGTGAAATCCAATCAGCAAGTGTTGCTTTATCTTTAATTATTCTTGCTGGGAAATGAGGCATTGCTTTAAACCCTTGATCAGTAATTTTTTTTGCGGTAGCAACGGTGTCCTCAATAGGCGTGCCTTCAATATGAGCAATATAAATTAAAGTTCCTTGAGATAAGTAATCAGAAAAATTTTCAATTTTATTTGCAGCATTAGGTGTTACCTCTACTGAGAAATCATTTAAAAAATTGACTATCTGTTTATTTGCCATAGTGTATTAAATCATAAAAATGGCGGAGAGTGAGGGATTCGAACCCTCGAACCAGTTGCCCAGTTACCTCCTTAGCAGGGAGGCGCTTTCGACCACTCAGCC
>MDTD01039397.1_pt1 | contig 12206 bp, 13 predicted proteins | sample 811221 | NCBI WGS metagenome assembly MDTD01 (sample SAMN05326646, study PRJNA326480) | marine metagenome | isolation source: seawater | place: Pacific Ocean: South West | collected 2011 | reverse complement strand
TCAGGGTGAAAAAGAATTAGACTCTATAGAGTTACTAAATAATAAAAATAATAAAAAAACTTCAATTAAATTAGATGGGGTATTTATTGCAATCGGTCATGATCCTGCAACAGAATTATTTAAAGGTCAAGTAGATATGGATGATAGCGGGTATATTCTTACTAAACCAGATAGTACTCAAACTTCAATAGAGGGTGTATTTGCTGCAGGTGATGTAAGAGATAAAATCTATAGACAAGCAGTTACTGCAGCAGGTATGGGATGTATGGCAGCTTTGGAAGCAGAAAGATACCTAGGCTAAAACCTAGCCTTGACGGGCTTTCATTCTAGGGTTAGTCTTATTAATCACATACAATCTGCCTTTCCTTCTAACTAATTGATTATTTTTATCTCTAGTCTTAGCAGATTTTAGTGAGCTTTTAACTTTCATGTTTATTTATTAGTTATTTTTTATAAGGTGGAAATCTATGTTAATTGAAGAAAAAATCAACAAAATAAAAGAGGATTTTTTATTTTTTGATAATTGGGAGGATAAATATCAATATTTAATTGATCTTGGTAAGAAGCTCCCACATTTAGAAGATTCATTTAAAACTGAAGAGTTTCGAATACAAGGTTGCACATCAAATTTATGGGTAGTACCTCAATTCAAAGAGGGAAAACTTACTTTTATAGGCGCCAGTGATTCAGTAATTGTTCAAGGCTTATTTTATTTAGTACAATTTGTTTATAATAATGAAACGCCACAAAAAATAGTAGAAAAACCATTAACATTTTTTGAAGAAATAGGTCTTTCCTCAAATTTAGGACCATCAAGATCAAATGGATTAAATTCATTAAAAAGACAGATAAAAGATATAGCGACAGAATTGTCAAAAAATTAATTTTAACCTAACTTATAAAAGTGTAAATTTATATTAATGAAAATAATCAAAATAATAACTTCAATTTTATTTTTACTATTTTCTAATAGCTTATTTTCAAAGGAGGATGTCATTAATTTACAACTTAAAGACGGTATCGTCAAAATAAAGACCTTCGAAGACAAGGCACCTAAACATGTTAAACAAATCACTGATCTAGTTACTAACGGAAGTTACGACGGAGTTGTATTTCATCGAGTCATAGACGGTTTTATGGCTCAAACAGGAGATGTACAATTTGGTAACTCTGGCTTAGATACATTTGATCTAAGAAGAGCTGGAACAGGAGGTTCTGGAAACAATATCCCTGCTGAATTTAATAATTTACCACATAAAAGAGGAACTCTAAGTATGGCTAGGGCTCAAGATCCCAACAGCGCTGATAGTCAATTTTTTATTTGCTTTGATGACACCCCTCACCTTGACGGTCAGTACACTGTTTGGGGAGAGGTAATTGAAGGAATGGAATTTGTTGACTTAATTAAAAAAGGGGATTCTGCTAAAAATGGATTAGTTGATGAACCCGATAAAATTATAAAAATGTGGATTGAATAAATTATTTTTGAGTAATTTTTAATTCAATTCTTCTATTTTGTTTCAGATCTTGTTTAGAGTCGCCAAAATTTATGGGTTGATACTCACCGTATCCATTGGCAGACATTCTATTTGCAGGGAATCCTTGCTCAATGAAAAATTTTACAACCTCTAAAGCCCTAGAGTGGGATAATTCCCAATTTGATGGAAATTGATTTGTAGAAATTGGAAGTTTGTCTGTATGGCCATCAATTTGCAGTATCCAATTCAGATCAGAAGGTATTTCATCAATTAATTCAATTAAAGTTTTAGCTATTAGCGATAAGGCTACCCTACCCTCAGTCTGAATTTCAGCACTACCAGAGTCGAATAAAATCTCTGATTGAAAAATAAATCTATCTCCTTTTATCTGAATATCTTCTCTTTCACCTAATGCATCAGTTAACTTACCAAAAAACTCAGATTTGTATTTTTGTAATTTAAATAACTCACTAGTTAGAACTCTGTTTAATCGATCTCCAAGCTCTCCCAATTCTATTTTATTTTCAGCAATTTCAGCCTCTTTTGAGTCAAGAAGATTGTTCAATAGTTGAATCTCTTTACTTAAAATTTTAATATCATCTGATAAACGAGATATTTGTATCAAAGCATCATTAATACTCGTTGTTTTTATCGCTGACTCTTTCTCCAAATCAGTTATTTGATCTTTGAGAGATTTATTACTTGACTCAACGTCTGATATTTGGCTTTGTAGGTTTTCATTAATACTTTTTGATGTGCTTAGAGAGTCTAATAATGATTGTATCTTAAATTGTGAGTCAGATAATTTGCTTGATAATTCTTGATTTTGACCACCTAGCTCACTGAGAGTATTTTTTAAAATTACCTGCTCTTGATTTAAAGTATCAAGTTTACCAACAAGTTTATCTCTTTCTTCTAAAGACAAAGATAATTCTTGCGTTAATTTTGCAATCATTTCATTTAATTTTCCGATATCTAATGTCTGTTCTTCTATCAAAGTATCTAGGTTTGTGATTGTCTCTTCCTTCTGTGAAATTAAAGCATCTTGTAGTGAGAGTTCTTGATCTTTAGAAGATAACATTTTCTCTTTATCTTTGATTTCTAATTGTTTAATTTGTATTTCTTCATCTAATATGACTAGTTCTTCATCTAATTGATTAATAATTGTTTGCCTTTCAAATAGAGCTAATTCTTTGTCAGTGAGTGTAATATCTTGTTCTACTATTGTTTCGTCTTGAATTTCAATAGTTTGTTCTAAGCTTAGTATTTGTTCGTTTTTCCCTACAACAAGATCTCCGAGATAAACCTGTGATACTGTGAATAATAGGACAATAAAAATTATGACCATTAAAGTTGATGCCAGAACATCAACAAATCCTGGCCAAATTAAACTTCCCTCCTCATTGCTTTGGGATTTTTTGAAATAACTCACTTATTTACTAAGATCTTTAATGCTCTTGCTAACTGATTTTAATTCTGAGATGAGTTCTTTTTTCATCTCCTTATTAGAATTATCAAAATTTTCATTAATTTTATTTATTCCATCAACAAGAGCATCTAGTTTTAAATTTAGAACTTGAGCAATATCATTGTCTGAATTCGATGAATTACTATTAGAACTAGAGCGGTAGTAAAGTCTTATTTGATTCTCACAGAACTCATAATAATTTTGTTTAACACCTCTTGAAATAATCTCATAAAGTCCAAGGATTAGTGATGTAACTAAGCCAAAAAGAGATGAGCTAAAAGCGATTGTCATTCCTGATAGAGGTGATTTCAAACCATCTCTGAGAGTATTAAAAAAAACTCCAAAATCTTGTTGTTCTATTGATAAGCCGTCAATTACATTTGAAACACTTCCTATTGTGAGTAATAGGCCATAAAAAGTTCCAATAAGACCAAGAAAAACAGCTAGGTTAATTAAATATTTTGACAAATCTTTGCCACTTTCAATTATAGATAAAAGTTCATCCAAGATTTCATCAAGTGTTTTAGAAATAGAATTTTTAGAGGATGTTATTCCAAGATTTTTTGCAATACTTTTCGTAATAGGGTAGCTATTTAGCGAAGAGTCATTCAATTTTAATTTACCAAAGGCTACTGAATTCATAAACCTAAATTCTGAACTTAAAGATACTATTTTGACAGTGTAAAGCATAAAGCCAATTAAAAGGGTTAATAGGATTATGCCATTAATATAAGGATTAGCTTTGTAGTATAGGGAAATAGTATCATATCCAGTTACAGCGATAATTATTAATATCGCAGAAAAAATTATATAAGCAGAAAAATTTTTAATCATTATTAATCCTTAACTTTATCTTATTAGAGAAAAGCATAATTTTCTATATTTAAAAATCTCTGTTAAATATAAGATAATAGTTATTTACCCCTGGATTTACAGAACTTAATCCAGCATTTGAAATATGATGAGATCCAATACCAATCCTCGAAAATTTTGATAAACCCAAAAATAAATTTACTTCAGATTTGAATTGTACAGAGTTACCTAAGTCCTTACCGTCACCATCATCATAAAGTCCAACTGAAGATGAAAGGTTAATAAAAAATTTATTACTGCCAATATTTGTTTCAAAACCACTATAAATCATAGAGGCCGACTCTCCTGAAACAAATGCCCCTATTACTGGGTTAAGGTTTAATAGACCTAAAGCATTAAAATCATTATTTTTTAAATGATAATTCAGACCAAATAATGTTGTTGTATTATCATCATCATAGTCAAAAGAGCCACCAAAAATAGATACACTATTGGCTAATAAAGAATTGTTAAAAAAAAACAATGAAGAAATTATTATGACCAGTATTTTCATAGCTTTAATAATTTTACACCAATAAGAAAAATTGTAAATGGTGGGCGTGACAGGATTCGAACCTGTGACCCCTTGCGTGTCGAGCAAGTACTCTAACCAGCTGAGCTACACGCCCACAAAAACATCCATACTATTAAACAAATTAATCAATTAGTAAATAGAAATACTAGTTAAATTTATTGAATTTATAAATCAATTTATATTCATTTAAACCTGTGTATTTCAAAGCTATAAAATACACAATCACACCTAATGTAATTTGTAGAGATAAATCAATTATATCATTAAATTGTAGAGAGCTATCTATAAGATAAATAATTATTATCATGAGCAAAGATCCTAAAACAATTCTGGATAGTTTTCCAAAATCGAAAATTTTAATTTTATGATAAAAAGACAAGAAACGGCTCTTCAAAAAATAAAGTTGTATAAAAACATTTAACCAGACACTAATAGCACCAGATATTGCCAAGCCGACAACACCTAAAGATTTATATAATGACATACAAAGTATCAAATTTGATATGAAAGTAGGAATAGAGGCAATGACTGGGAGATCAACTCTTTCATAAGAAAAAAAAACTTGATTACATATTCGTGCCAACATATAGCCAGGCAAAGATAATGAGTAAATTGCTAAAACTTTAGAGGTGATAATAATGTCTTCATTTAAGAATTCACCTCTGCCAAATAACACTCGAACTATATTTTCACTTAAATAAAATACACCAAAAACAGAGGGTATTGAAAAAATAAAACAAAAGATGAGTGTTTGATTAAATGCTTTGGAGCTTTTATCTTCATCTAAAACATTTTTACTTAGGTAAGGCAATAAAGTAATTGACATAGCTACAGCAACTAATGCAAAAGGTAAGTCAATAATTCTATCTGCATAATAAATATGACTTATTGCCCCTTCTCCCACCATTGATGCAAATATCATTGATATAAAGATATTTAATTGAACTATGCCTGAACCCATGACTGAATATAAAAATCTTTTTAAAAAAATGATTAGTTTTTTGGAAAGTATTGTTATTCCCAATAAAGAAAATTTAAAAAAAATTTTTAAATAAACTAAATTTATAAACAATAAAGATAGTTGAATTACCCCAGATACAATCATCGACCAAACAAGAGGATAATGAGACTCGTTTTTAAAAATTAAAATAGTGGTAATCATGAGTCCATTTAAAATTACTGATAAAAAAGATGGAAGAAAAAAAATTCCTTTTACATTAAGTACTGAACTTATTAATGATGACAAAGTTACAAATATAAGAAATGGAAATGCAATTGGTAATAATTTACTAGCAAGTTTTAATTGATGCTCATTATCTATAAAACCAGGTGCAAAAATGGATATTACCTCATAATTAAATATAAAAACTAATATTGAAATGAATGAAGTTATAAAAAATAAAACTATAAAAATTATCCATATAAATTCATTTGCAATTTTGGCATTATCTTTTTCTTGATTTACATACATTGGAATAAAAACACTGTTTACTGCCCCTTCAGCAAATATTCTTCTAAATAAATTTGGAAGCCTAAATGCAAAAAGAAATGCATCAGATAACAAATTAGCGCCGAGAAAATTAGCAAATAATATATCACGTATGAAGCCCGTGATTCTTGAACCTAAGATATTTGATGTTATTTTGGAAAAATTATTCAATTTCATCAAAAATTTATGGGAATTCTTTTTTTAAAATTTCAATAATTTGATTAGCCTCTATAAAACCTGGTATAATTGTATTACCAATTATTATAGCTGGAGATCCAGTAAATTTAAAATCATCAACATAATTTTTATGACTTATTGATATAAGATCAATCTGATCATTATTTAAATCAGATTCTAACTTAGATAAATCTACATTCATCAAAAATAAATCTGCAAGAATATTCTCAATTTTAGACTTTCTATTGGGGGAATAAAAATAATTATGGACTTCCTCAAATTTACCTTGAAGGCTTGATGCTATAGCAATTTTAGATAATTCTTCAGACATTTTGCCCAATATTGGCATTTGTATAATCACTAGCTGAAGATTAGGATCACCATTCATTACTTTAATTATTTCTTCATGAAATTTAAGACAATATCCACAATTATAATCAACAAATTCAAATATTCTTTTATTTGTATTTTTACTTCCAATAAACATTGGGTGCTCATCTGTATAAATCTTGTAAATATTAGATAAGTTTTTTTCATTAATTTTTTCTTTTTCAATTGTGCTCTGTTCTTCTTGATAATTTCTCAAAACCTCTAGTATAAATTGAGGGTTATTCTTAATATAATTTTTAATAATGGCTTCAAAGTCTTTTTGATTAAATATTTCAGAGAAAGCATTATTTAATTGATCTTCTCTTACATATCCCTCAAGGTCAGATAAAGTTAAATTAGGTATCATTTTTTCTTCAAAATTTTTTGAATTTTCTATTGACTCTAGATTTTGATTGTTGCCATTGATATAAGAAATATCAATTCCGTTTTTAGAGAAAAAAAAATAATAAGAAATAATCATGGATAATAAGATAAAAAAAAGAGAATAAATGGTAATCTTTAAACCACTTTTTCTATTTTTTTTTAAATAAATACCCATTTAAATTAAATCCATACTAAATAACAAAAGCAATTAAGTAAATAATTCAAATTAAGTATGATATTTGGATAATATGTTTTGATCCTTAATATATTATGTTCTAGTATCATAAATAAACATTACACTCGTATAAAAATGATAATTTTTTTTGATTTTAAAAAAAAAATATTGAAAAAAATATTTACTGTTATGATTTTTTTACTGACATCTTTTAATATTTTTGCAGAAGAAATTAATATTAAGATTGCTGCCGTTGGTCCAATGAGCGGCCAACATGCTTTTTTTGGAGAGCAGATGAAGGCTGGAGCTAAAATGGCTATAAATGATATTAATTCAGATGGTGGTATTAATGGGATAAAATTAGAATTAATTGTAAGAGATGATGCGTGTGATGAGAAACAGGCTGTATTAGTTGCAAAGGAATTAGCAGAACAAAGTGTTAGCTTTGTTGTTGGGCATTTTTGCTCAGGATCGTCAATTGCTGCCTCATCTGTTTATAATAGAATGGGCATAATACAAATATCTCCAGCTTCAACTAGCCCCACTCTAACAGAACAAAGACCTGGTCCTTATACCTTCAGAGTATGTGGAAGAGAGGATCAACAAGGTAAAGTTGCTGCAGAGTATTTATTCAACAAATATAAAAATAAAAATATCGCTATAATTTATGATAATTCTATTTATGGAAAAAAATTAGCACTTTCAACTAAAAATTACTTTGAGTCATTTGGTGGGATTATTTTAATTTATGAAGATTATGCTTATGAAGATAACGACCACTCAAATTTAGTTTTGAAGTTAAAAGAGAATAATGTTGATGCATTATATTTAGGTGGGTATCAAATTGATGCAAGCAAAATCATAAAACTCATTAGAAATGAGGGGATGGAAACACAAATAATTTCTGGTGATACATTATATAATTTGCAGTACACTCAAGATAAAGGTAAGGATTTAGAGGGAACCATAATTACATTTAGCCCAGACCCTTCAAAATATTTTTTTAATAAGAAATTAGTGCAGAAATTTAAAGATATTGGTGTAAACACAGAAGGATATGTCTTCTATACTTATGCGGCAATTCAAGCTTGGGCTCAAGCCTCAAAAATTTCAGCTAGTAAAAAAAATGAATCCATACTAAATATCCTTAATTCGAAAAGTTTTAATACTGTTTTAGGAAATATAGAATTTGATGATAAAGGTGATGTAAATTTACCTGGATATGTTTTGTATAAATTAAATGATGGCTTTTTCGAGTATCTATAATTTAATTATGATAAACTTTGTCAAATAGAAACTAAAATATATCTGCTAGTTCTTTATAATTCCATGATTTAATGTTTTCTTGTCTTAAAAGTTTTACAGAACTAAAAAATACAGTTTTGAAATCTAAATTGTATTTTAGAATAATATTCTCATAACTTATTGGTATTCCTTGATAGGAGAATTCAAAATAATAAGGATAGCCCCAAATATGATAATAAATTAATTCTTTTTCAGATAATTGATTGAACCTTAATAAATCTATTTTTATTTCATCGCTATTAAGTGTCCTTCTAAATATGTCAAATTCTCTAATAATCATGCTTGAAAAATAATTTAGTTCTTTATTTACATTTAGTTTAAGAATTTGAATATTATTAATTTTTTCAAGAGAGTTAATATCAAAATTATATTTTAAAATACATTGATATTCTTTTAAATTAATATTTTTGAATTTATCTATTAATTCATTCTCAGTATTAAGATTTGAAAGATAAAACGGTGCTTTTAATACGTAATTAAATTTAAAATCACTCTTAAGAATATTATCAGTTATTTGATTCTTTTTAAAAAAAGAACTTATGTTTTTGAAAAATAAATCTGAAGGATGAAGTGCTATATAATAGAGAGGATCATCTAAAAATTTAATCATAAGTCACTTTATCTAGAATAATTTTTTGAAATTTTGTCTCAAGTAAATATTTCATAAATAGAATTATTAAGACTGTATAAATAAATCTAAAGAAAAGAATACCACTTATATGGCTACCTAAAAGTAAAATTAAAATTGTATCCTCTATTATACTATGGCAAAGGCTAAGGAATGATAATGAAAGTAAAATATCTTTTTTAGAAATATTGTTTTTTTTTGACTCTTCAATCAAAAAACCTCCACCAAATGAAATACCTAAAGTTAAGCCTATAAGAATTATATTTGCAACTTTTTCCGACATTCCTAAATACGCCAAAGGTAATTTGAGAATATTTATAATCATTTGCCATATGCCAATTCTTTTTAAAATATTGATAGTTGTGACTATTGAAAAAATTATAATAAAAATAATAAAAAAATTTTGTATTTGTAATATAGCCCAATCAATATTTGATATATTTGTTTCAGGGACTTTAAGCACAGAAGTATTACTTTCATTGAAAAGATTGAATTCTAAAAAAATTAAATTTAGGATTTTTCCAGCAATGACCGCATTAAAAAATCTGAACAATAAATTAAAAATTGCCGAGACTCTAGATTGTCTTGCGATTGCAACTTCTATTGGAAGACTATGGGCGATTAAAATTATTAATCCCAGAATTGTTGTTTCTGCAACTGTATAATCAAAAATTGCTTGCAAACTTGCAAAAGCAGCCATGCCTGCATAAATATTCACTAGTATTGCGGCCATCCAAACCAGCCCTAATGATCCATCTATGCCTATATAACTTGTAAGAGGCTCTAGAAATTGTGCCAAATAAGGTATTGCCCCTATTAATTCTAATACCCTTATAATTACAACTACCGGAAGAATTACTTTAAAAAGAACCCAAAATATACTGTTAGATTCTTTTATAATATTAATAAGTATTTTTTGGAAATTTTTCATTTTTAAGTATATTCGAATAAGATTAAATCTTTTATAAACAAATTAATGATAAGAACAAATAGTTTTACTGTTAAGCTAGTACTAAGTTTTAGTCTTTTCTCACTAAGCCTATACTTATTTACAAAAAGTTATGAGAGTTTCGTAAAAATATCAAATGATCGATCTTATAATTATGAAGATGAAAGGGTTAATTACTTTGATAAAGAAATTTTCCAGAAATATTATGATGAAATTAAAATTCAAAATCTTGAAGACCCAATTTTCGATGAAGAAAAATCCAAAAATTATTTTAAAAGAATAACATTTGACAACTTAAAAAGCTTATTCAATGAAAAAGAAGAAGTGACACGAGATTTACTTATTGAAGAAAAGACTCAAGAAGAAGGCACTATAGTTGATAAAGAAATTTTATCTGAAGAACAAAAAATAAACTTTACTTCAATAGAGGTATTGAAAGGTGATAATTTTGCAAAAATTCTAAAAAAAGGTGGTTTGAAAGGAAGAGATATTGACGATTTAATTATTAATGGCTCTGAAGTATATGATTTTTCAAAAATTTATTTAGGAGATAATGTTGAAATATCAACAAATTATCAAAATGATGAGCTTAAAAAATTTGATTTAATTTATAGGTTTTCTAAAACAAAAGAACTTATAATAAATTTTGAAGATAATAAATTTCTATACGAAATAAAGAATATTCCTACTTTTAAAGAAAAAATATATATAAGTGGCATAATTGAGACGAGTTTATATGAGACAATGAAACAAAAAGGATTATCTGAGCTAACTATTACAGAAATGATCAGAATTTATAGCTTTGATGTTGATTTTCAAAGAGACATATACAAGAAAGATAGATTTGAAATTTTGTTTACCAGGAAAAAAAATGAAGAGGGTGAAATAGTAGGCATAGAAGATCCAGAATATTTAATGTTAAGTTCCAGAGGGGCTCCTCTAACCTATTATCTATACAACACAGATAGTTTCAGTGAATATTTTGACGAAAATGGAAAAGGCATGACAAAGAGTTTAATGAAAACCCCTATTAATGGTGCTCGACTTAGTTCTAGTTATGGCATGCGTAAGCATCCAATTTTAGGTTATGATAAGATGCACAAAGGGGTTGATTTTGCAGCACCCACTGGAACGCCTATATTTGCCGCTGGCAACGGAGTAGTTGAATATGCTGGTAGAAATGGAGGGTATGGAAAATATATTCGTATAAGACACGATGGTACATACAAAACCGCTTATGCTCATTTAAGCAGTTACAAAAAAGGAATTGGGAAAGGAGTAAGAGTTAAGCAAGGAGACATCATAGGATATGTAGGATCAACTGGAAGATCCACTGGTCCTCACCTTCATTATGAAATAATTGTAAATGGACAACAAATCAACCCAACTACTTTAAAACTTCCATCTGGTAGAAAACTAAATCAGGATCAATTAGTTGAATATAATAGTTTTATAGAACAAAAAAATAACGAATTAGAAAAGTTCAAAGAGTTAAGCTAGTTATTATGCAAGTTGACTTGCTAAATCATCGAAATCTGTGCCTGGATTATTTTTCTTATGAGGTTGTTCTTGTGGTTCATTAGACAGAGTATCTGATTTATCTTTATTTACTATTTTGCGTGAAAAATTACTTTTATTTTGATTATCCAATTGACGAAAAAAATGCTCAGCATGCTGAAGATAAAATTGTTCTAAAACCTCATCTCCTTGACCCTTAGCATCTTTAGCTTTATTTAAAAAATCGTTGTATTGATCCCGCGGGTTTTTACCGTTTCTTTTAAATCCTCCAGTATTTCCATTAGTCTGAAGGTACGGAGAGTCTGCAGCGCCTCTGGATGAGGTGTTTATTTTTCTTTGAGAGCCAAATGGCTTTCTTTTTGTATAATTTTTCATGTATGTATTTCGAATATCTTTAGTAAAAAGCCCATCAATTAAGTTTAGGGAACGATAACTTTAATAATCTATCTAATCTAAGATAATCTAACTTCTTATAGACTATTTTGAGTTGTTTTTCTAACAAAAATTTTAATAAATTTTCGCTTATAATTGGGTCTATTTCAAAATAAATTTCACCTTGATATTCAATTTTAATTAAATAATTAATAATTTTTTTATAATAAATTAAACCATCTCTGCCTCCATCTAATGAAATTCTTGGATCATGAAGAGTGGTTTCATCTAAATTTAAATAATTGCTGGTAGGTATGTATGGTGGATTAGATATAATGAAATCAGCTTTTTTTAATCTTTCAATAGGATAATTAAATAAAAGGTCTGAAACAAATATTTCAGCTCTTTTATAAACATTCATTTCTAATAAATTCAATTTACAAATGTCTAAAGCTTTCTTCGAGATATCAATAAAATCACATTTCGAAAAACTCAATTCATGAAGTA
>MDTD01174253.1_pt1 | contig 12208 bp, 21 predicted proteins | sample 811221 | NCBI WGS metagenome assembly MDTD01 (sample SAMN05326646, study PRJNA326480) | marine metagenome | isolation source: seawater | place: Pacific Ocean: South West | collected 2011 | reverse complement strand
GAAGTGTAAGCAGAGTGACGGGGACTCTGGGAGTTATGTCCTCTCTTATACGAGTACGAAGGGCAAGAAGTATAATAATTGCCACACCTCCAAGAAGAAAGCGCAGGGGCAAATCGCTGCTATCGAGGGCCCGAGCGAGATTGACGAGACTGATGATATGGTCCTCGGCGGTGGTGGTGATCCTGAGGCAGAAGATGAGGGCGGTATGGACGAAGCGTTGATCAGAGAGTACATTCGTGAGAAGCTGCTCTATGAAAGAACATACAGAGCAAATCTATCCCAAGACAATGCTGCAGCCAAGATAAAAGAATTATCTTCTGCAATCCCTCAATTATCCGGTGACCAAGTGGATAGGGTCGTGTTCACAGCCAAGGGGGCTCGTCTCCACACGAAAGATTTTCACACGCAGTTTGCAGAGCAGGGTGAGGTAGCCAAGCAATTGGCGATTGCTTTCGCGAAAGCGGTCAACCCGGGCACAGAGATAGACGAAGCTGCAGTTACAATCGATACGGGAGAAGATACCGCAATCTCAAGAAGCTATCCTCGCCATCTTGTGACTTTTCCTGCGCCGATTAACGACAGTCTTTCTATAGTCTTTGCTTCCCAAGCTGCGGGTGGCGCAAGAGGCGGCGGTTACGGTTACGAAAATGAATTGTTCCAAGCTCTTGAAGCGCAAAAGATTCTTTTTGATCCTGGGACTGCTGATGCTGCAAAGGTAGATGTTTTTGTTTCATACACTGATGAAAACGGAGAGCAGCAAGTCGCCGCGATCGAAGCAAAGAAACAGAATGCGAAATTTGGCGAGCCGACTATGCGCTACAACTTCGAGAATCCGAGAGGTTTTTACTCGCCACCTACAGCTCGCTCGAAAGAAAATTCCGACGCGACAGCTGAACTTCTTAACTCAGCGACTGCTGCTCCAGAACTAACACCATGGATGGATGCGCTTAGGGCGTCATACGAGAACGCTGCCAAGATCTACAATTCCGAAGTGATAGCTGCTGATTCTGAAAAAAGCGGAAAGAAAGTACCAGAAACGATGCAGAAATGGACCCGCGTGCCGATCGACGTGTATAACATAATGAAGGATGAGAAATCAGCTGGCCGTTTTCCTTTTACTACGACCAAAGACATTCCTGCCGATGCTAGTCGAATAACGAGCTACTATCAGAAGAAGAACGCGCACTACATTCAAATCCAGGGAAAGGGGTTGTACATTTTTTCAAACGGTGATGACCCGCTGGGCTTACAAGAGATGCTGCAGCAGGCCGGACGTCAGGCGGTCCCTGAGTTTACGGTTGGCGGAGCTATGGCAAATGCAGTCGCTTCAGTAAAAGCGTCAATACAAACATCTTCGGGAAAGATAATAAGAGCCGTAGGTGAACTTTCGATGGCTGAAATACCTGAGTCTACGTTTTCATTTGATGAGGCTTCTGACATCGAGCAGCTGGCGAAATGGCTTGAGTCGAGATTCCAGAAGGCGGGAGAAGATGGTGAAGTGTCTCCAGAAGAAGAGCCAGAGATTGAAGTCAATGTACAAGTCGATCGTGGGGAAGAAGCGGAAATTACCGAGTCTGTCACAATATCCGGCCGCGTTCTCAGAGCAGTAATCCACCAGCGGTTAACAGAAGAATTAACTCGTGCGGATAAAACTGAGATATCTCGTATCTTTAAAAAGGAAATGTCCAAGGTCGACGCGAGAAAAGCGATCCGGAAAGAAATCGAATCTGCTAGTACGAAAACGCTTATTGACAAAGCATTCAAAAAGAATTTCGACAAAGAGCTCAAGAAGTCTTTAGGGGTTAGCTTCTTTGGCACGCCAGGGAAGATCAACAAATTTGTTGTCGATGAGATCCACAAAGAAGTAGAGAAAATCCTCGGCGATGCCGCTACTAGAGAGCTGGTTGTGCAGATCTGTAAGGACGTCATAATCAAATTGTACAGAGAGTTAAGCTTCTCGTACCAGCCTGTTATCAATAGACTGAAGGTATAGCATGCGGATAGATGAAGCACAAGATATTGAAGAGCTCGCCAGCCTGCTCGAGGCGACATCTTCACTTGCCACGCTGGTTGATGAGATGGTCGTTGAGTCGGTGCTTCAAGATTATTCACTCCACACGCCACCTCCCATTGATAAACTTTTACAGAATGAAGAGTACATTCGTGGCGTTTTAGGAATTGATATTCCGCTGAATGAGTCTTATCCGTATTCGGCCGAACTTCAAGAGAGAATTCTTGAAGAGCAGCTGTTACTTGAGGGGTTCTTTGCCGACGCTAAGGCACTTGGGGGTGATTTAAAAAAGGGTGCCCTGGCTCTCAGATATGTCGTAGAAGACCCAGGTCGTATTAAGTCCTTCATGTCAAGTGTTTATGAAACAGTGATCAAAGACCCAATGGAAAAGATTATCGCTTTTTGCAAAAGGATCCTCAATATTGTTGTTACTCAAGCAGAGAGTCTCGCGGTAAAAGGCTGGGAAGCGGTCAAAAAGTTTTTTACTTCTATGCTGGAAAAGCTAGAAGGCCTCTGGAAAGGTGTGCAAGGGTTATCAGGATGGAAAGGCGCTTTAGCAGTAGTGGGCCTTGGCGCTTCCATCGCGTTTATTTTTAGCGAGGAGATGGAGGGAGTGATTGACAAGCTCGACAACCCGCTCAAAGAACTTAAGAAATTAGGTAAGCAAGCGAAGAAAGAGTCGTTCACCCCGGTGCCAAGTAGTCTCCTTAATGAGGGAGAAGACGGTGCATCTTCTGCGGAGCCTGAAAAGAAGCAGAAGACTCTCCTTAAGAAGATTATCGATTTATTGACAAAGGGCCTGATCGCTGGAGCCAAGAAGTGGGTAAAGGGCCTGGCTATGGATTTTCTCCAGAGCGCGGTTGGTGGCGGAATAGTTACGTTCGTAAAGACCATCGGGAAAGTTTTCGGTGGAGCGAAGTACGTTGCTAAAGTTATCGGCAAAGCCACAGACAAATTCATTTCGAAAATCAAGAATCCCAAAGAAGAAATGGAAGAAATGGAAAAGGGCGAGGATGACCCCACCGAGGCGACTTGGCACGATGATGAAAAGCTCATAAGAGAGTATGTCCGCCTTAAGCTTTTAGCTGCTTCTTAGCAAACAGTTTGAAAATTTCTGCTAAATCTGTTATTATCAATCCATGCAACCGAAGTACAAGATTGGTGATATCGTTAAGGTACACGAGTACTATTCAGAGATGATAGTAAGAAACGTGTACCGCGGACTGATAGTCAAGGTCACCCCCTTCATCTTAGGTGAGCCTGGATCTGCGCCTATTTACATTTATCAGATACTTCCTGACCAAGATGCAGTGGGTGTGTCGCCTGGTAAGATTCAAACCGCTGAAGAATTTGCAATAGACCCCGTAGATGTGGAGGAAGAATGGTAAGGGATATAGTCGCAAGTCTACTTTCTGTAGTGATAATCATGGGAGGCTTGGTTGGGATCGTGTACGGTTTCGTCTATCTGTCAGAGTATGTTGCTGGTTTAGGCGTGCCTCGAGGGATACCGTATTTCTTAGGAGGGTTTTTATTCAAATCGTGTTACAAGGAATTCTGGAAATGGTATATAACCTTCGCAGAGGAAGTCTGGATTAAACTTCATGAATGGAGCTCGTGGTGAGAATAAGACCGATCAAGCCTGTTTACTATTCTTCTGATAGAGACGATAGACAAGAAGCAGAGGAGAAGAGAATTGCTCTCCTGCTTCGATTGCTCGAGGGCATGAATGTCCCAAAAAGTAGAATCGTCTCTCTCCAAACTAAGTCTACTCGATCGTCGGCGTTAGTGTGGATGAAAGACAACCTGAGGGTGAAGAACTCTAGCCACAAGAGCTTAAACCAAGTTAATAACCTGGTAACTTTGTTGCTACGTGCTGAGTCTAGAAAGAAATGAACGCTTATGAAGTACTTGGTGTGAAGCCGGATGCCAGCGATGATGCTATCAAGAAAGCTTACAGAGCTTTAGCCTTGAAGTTTCATCCCGACAGGAACAAAGATCCGGGCGCCGAAGACAAATTTAAGCAGGTAAGCGAAGCTTGGGGCATTCTATCTTCTCCTGAAAAGAAGCAAGAACATGATCGAGCGCTTCACTTCCAGAACACAAACGGCCAGTGGGCCCACATGGGGGCCGGTGACCCGATATTCGATCATTTCTTTCGAAATCACGGTCTTGGGGGAAGCTGGGGGGATATTTTTGGCCGGCACCGCCGACCGATGGGAAGTATAGCTGCAGAAGCTGTCTTATCTTTGGAAGATGTAGCTTCTGGAGTGACCCATAATATGAGGATAAATGGTGAAACCATAACCTTTAATATACCGTCGGGCGTCGAAAATGGCGAAGTGCTGGAAGTAAAAGTCAACGATTTCTTGGTGGTTGAGGTGCACATAAAAATCACTCCACACGCCTTCTTTTCCAGACGAGGGTTGGACGTCGAAACACAAGTGACCATACCACTCAAGACAGCTTTAGCAGGTGGAGAGGTTTCTGCTCCAGCCTTGCGCAATGACAAGATTAAGCTACAGATACCCTCAGGGGTCAGTTCCCATGCCAAGCTTAGGGTCAAAGGGGGAGGCATCCAGCGCGGAAGATCTATCGGTAATTGTTATTACGAAATAAAGATAAAAATCCCGAAGCTTAACCCCGCCGATCTTGTTGATGTGTTAAAGACGATCTGTGCAGACTAGTCAGAGACGTAGAACGGAAAGGTTCTTGTAGCCGATGTATTCGCATCCTCCGGCCTCTTGCCATCTTGAAGGTCTTGCGCCCTCATGCGATACTCTTCTCTTCGTGTCCAGTTCCGAACAACAACAGCTTCCGCCATGGATCCTAAGAGTAGAAGCTCGGAAGCTGGAGCTTGCGAGAGCTCTTCAAGTTCTGCCCTGGTGAGGTGCGCGTTATCGAGAGCCTTAACGTATGCCAGCTCAAGCAGGCCGAGGTCTTTAATATCATCCATGACTTTATCTCCTGGTTCTAATATTAAGTATTCTGTACATTTAGTTAATTTCGCTTATTGTTTTAGAAAGGAAAAGGCGGCGCTACATGAAATGTGAAATTATCGATTTAAAATCCTATCGCGAGAAGAAGCAGCAAGAAGAACTTGACGAGCTAGCCGAGAAAGTTCGTGCCGTTGTGGAAGAATACACAGAGGAACAGCCGTACGGCATTTACGGTATGCCATATTTCCCTCGAGTCGACCTTCCTGAGACGTACCAGTACTCATCTTCATACGTCGATTTAGAGAACTGTCCATGTTGCGGCAAAAAGTTGGATGATTAGGATGAACAACTCTTCTCATTCGATTAAATTCTGTAACGATGGCAATCTGTCTGCAGGTGATGTCATTATAGACCGCCGCGGAAACGAAATGGTCATAGTTGAAGTGATAGATCAACAGTCAGGCGACTGCTATGCTCTTTTCAATGGTCAGGTTCGGTTGGTTAATGCTTCGAGGGTGGCTAAAGTTTTGGAGAGGAAAGATAATGACAAATTTCAACCCAGAAGATAAGGCTGATCACGTGCATGGTATCTTATACGCTCTCAACGGTGAAATGTACATTTTAAACGATACCGGCAATTTCCGCGTTGTTCTGGAAAATGAAGAAGGAATGCTGCAGCCAGCCATCCGCCTTCTAGAAATCGAGACGACAGACGTGCAGTGGAAGGGTGATGGGATGATAGAGACTTGGGATTCAAATATTCTCTCTGACCTTCTTCACGACATGACAGAAGATGGCCGCGACCCGAACAAAGATATAAACTACCTCGTGAAAGACTGCAGGTCTATCTTGATTTGCGGCGAGAACAAAAACTAGAACTTATTGATAACAAAGGAGAAATCAATGGCTGAAGAAACAATGGTTAAGGAATTCGTAGAGAAGGTAATGGCTTTTGAAGCAGAAAAGAAAGAGCTAGCAGAAGCCGAGAAAGAATTGTACGTAGACTACAAAGACAAGCTTGACGTTAAGGCTTTCAAAGTCGCTTTGAGAATTGCAAAGATGCGATCAAAGCTTGATAGCGATTCTGAGAACGAAGTGGACAGCATGCTTAATGTTATGGTGACTAAGGTTTAAAGCTTCTGAGCGTATATAATTAAGGCGACAAAATTCATTGGAGAACATGGATATGTACATATCAAAAATCGGTCGCGGCGCGCTTATCTTAGCAATCGTCACCGCGTATTCAGCGACAGTTTACACATTTAGTGGCGACTCCGAGATCCTTCAGGATCAGCCAGGGTTAAACGCTACTCAAGTCGTATACAGTCATACCCCTGAAGATATTAGCAAAATTAGAGCGGCTTTGAGCCACGAGGTCTCTGGGGTCAGGGCTGCTAGCGTGGTGCCCGGGGCTGAGTGCGTGGTCTATAGAAGCGACGTTCACAGCGATGGGTTTCATGCAGAGGTATCTGAATGTCTCGAACCTAATTTACCTATCGAGCTTGCGAGATAGTATATGATGATGTAAGGGGGTTTCTTGTTCCAAATTTGGGGGCTACTATTGCTGTTTGCGACGCTGTCTTTTGCGGACAACGACGCGTCACCCCTTGCTGGAAAGATATACCTTACTGATTCCGCCGCGGATAGATGCTCTGTTCGAGATTGTCTATGCCGTGTTACACCTGCTCCACCCTTGAAGAGCTCAACGACTGTGAATTCCTCGAGAGTTTCTAGCATTTATTTTTCTCATAACGGAGATTCTTTAGCAGCAGATCAAGAGCAGGCGATAATAAGTTGGGTGAATTCATCGCCACGAGGTCAAGCAAGATACGTGACCGTCCACAGCTACACCGATGGTCTTGGGACAAGAGAATACAATCGCGCTCTGGCTTCTAGAAGAAACTCTGCAGTGCGAAGCGCTATTCGTAAAGCAAACGCTTCACTCGTTGTTAGGTCTTCTATAATCGGCGAAGCAGCGCCAGGTCACGATCCTGGTTCTAGAAGGGTAGACATCGTGTTTCATACTTCTAGAACATTAACGACCAAGATAGACAAGATCAGGGCTGACGTTTATCTCATCGACGCGTCTGGGTCGATGGCTGAGAGTGGCGCTAGCCAATACTGGTCAGATGTAGTAAGCGCTTCGTTTCGTCCAGGGAGCAAGATATACCTTTCTATCATGAGTAATTGTCGCCACGGCCAGAGGATTGACAGAGTCCGACCGAACGGCGGTACAGAGATATGGTACTCATATTGGAAAGTTTTGGAATCTATGAGGAGAGGCCAGACTCTGGCTATAATCTCAGATTTTGATGCAAATTACCCACTCTCCTCTAGAGAAAGCGCGATGATTTCTGCAAGGGTACGAGAGAAGGGTATAAAAGTGGTCGTGATAAGACCATAAGGAATGTTTGATATGTCAGGAGAAGACCTTAGGCTGTCGTTGGTCGTAGGGTGCTTGGTAGGAGCAATCTTTACTAGCTCATATTTGGCGACGTCAGTATTGATATCTTGTTTTTTGTAGTGTTTTTAAGGTACAGATGTACTTTTTTTCGCCTTCTTCTATATCTTAATTTATACAGAAGTTTGGTGGAGAATGATAGTTGGCAGCACGAACCAAAATCAGAATCGCTTTTTTCAAGGGAGACAAGAAGAGTCGTATGCACCGCTTTATTCGCTGGTGGACAAAAAGCGACTATAGCCACGCCGAGCTAGTGATGCCAGACGGCCGTACATGGGTGAGCATCAGCCCGTTTCTTTCTTCTAAGGTTGCCAGCAGAGTTAAGACGAAGCCAAAGCTAGAAGATTGGGAAGTTATTACCTTTGACCTCAGTTGGAGAGAACCTGTAAGAAAATATCAATTGGACCAGCTTTACAAGTTTATAGAGCAAACCCAGGGGTGCAAATACGACTGGGTGGGAATGATTCTTTCTCAGATTTGTCCATTCTTGGTTAAGCGCCGAGATAAATGGTACTGTTCAGAATGGATTGCTCATGCTCTGGTTAATTCCAGAATCGTCATGTGGGATGATTTATTCTTGTATGATACACCAGATTTACACCCTGGCAAATTGTACAATCTACTGCTCCAGTATAAGATTAAAGAAGAAAAATCGAAGGAGATAATCGATGGAAAACCAAGAACTGAAGAGAGTGATTGCAGCTCGCCAAATTTTGATAGAAGGTCATGACCGGGTGCTGGATGGCGGGACCGTCCCAGACGTAGCGATGTGCAAACAGCGTGATGTCGCAAAAGTACTCTTAGATGCGATTGCAGAGCTTGATGGCCTCTTGAGAGACAACAACGTTACCTTCTCTAAGTAATTTTTTCGATTTTAGAGATGCCGCTGTTAAGATTGACAGTGACGTAATTAAACTCTTCGAGCAAGGGTTGCTCGTTTATGTATATGAGCAGGTATTGACCAATGATGTCTATGACCAGTCCGATGATAGGCTCAGCTATTAGATGCTGCTTACCTTGCCCGAGCATGCTGCTGTAAGAAAATAGCTCTCCGGCGACGAGCACAAGATCACCCGGTGAGATGGTATCTAGCACCGTATTCTTCTTCTGTGATAAAATTTTCTTTAAGCCCGCTAGAAACTTTAATCTGATCGACGCCGATCTTATCTAAAAGAAACGGTGCGTGAATCCAGAAAAACCCATCTCGCTCAGCAAAGCAGTAGTAGTACCTGTTTTCCTCGAATAACCCTTGAGGCTTAATACATAACACGACTTGATTTGCAAAATTTCTTTCTGTCATATTTCATTATTATTGAGATTGAGAGATTGTATCCTCGATTAGCATATCAAGGACCTGCTGATTGTATCCTTTCTGGTACAGGTAAACTTTCATATCTTTCGTAATAAGGATAAACGTCGGCCAAGACTCGAGTGGGTACCCTATCGTCGGGTCTGCACTAAGGAAGTCTCTGGACCCTTGAAGCACAGGCTCAGTTGTTATCCCAAGATCGTTAGCCCAACTCTGAACGTCTAATAAGCTTGGCGGTCGACCTTGCAGGTTGTCGATAAGGACCGTGATGTACTTCACATCATGCTCTGCAAATCTCTCTACGGTTGCCTGCACGTCTGCACCAGCCATCCGGCATGGGCCGCACCACATCGCAGACAAATCGAGCACAATGACGTTACCATAAAAGTCGTACAGAGAAACTTCTTCGTCCGACTGGTCTTTTAAAGTGAAGTTACAAGGGTGCGCTCCGACTTCTTGACTACACTCGTCCCAAGTTGCGAACGGCCATGGACTTTCTGGTGCTGTGTCCATCGGCACTTTCAGTTCTGCGGGCCCGCACGATGAGCATGCTGTCAATAGAGCCATTAAGATTGTGACAAATACTTTTTTCAATTCATTCTCCTTGGCATGCCCATTCGGCGTATGCAATATCAATCGAGGCACCTTCATCTGGTATAACAGAGAATACTACGGCGTTCAACGCTGGGTCGTAAGTCCAGTCGCTGTTTACAACTCCGTTTATTTCAACGCGGATTGTATCCTCCACCGGGTCTCCTTCGAGATAGAATACGCTAAGAGCTAAAGACTCTCTTGCCAGCTCCTCCATCGGCGTTCCCCAATCTTCAGCGCAAATTGAGAGGAACGTTCCGCCAGTTAAAGATACAAGATCGTGATAATCGTTGCCTGCCTGCGCGCCCCCATTTGTGCTGCATCCTCCCGGTACGTCACCAGCCACCGCGTGAGCTACCGCCATAGAGGAGGATGCCTTCAGAGAATTGAGCCGTCCAGCCATCGTGCCCGGGCTTACTGTCGAGAAGTCGTCTTCGTCAGATAGGTAGATGACGACGAGCTTGGTATCTTCCCTCAAGAATTCGCTGCCGGGTGCTGCATCTCCGGCTCCCATTGTCGCGTTCCATGACATGTCCATGCCCTTTTCAATGGCATGCCCGTGGCATCCTATACCTGTGATTTGAGAAGCGGCTTCTGCGATTGGGTCTGGAGTTAATGGGGTTATGATGGGTCCCACAAAATCGGCACTGTCAGTTGTGATGAAAGCGATTTGGTAATCATAACCAGATGCAGAAAGAATGTTGATGAAAGTATCAAAATTACTTGCTAACTGAGTTTGGTTTCCACACATCGATCCTGAGTTGTCTATAACAAACAGAATATCAGAGCCCAGCATTCCGTCTTGCTCAAATCTTTCTGATCTAACGCTTTCGTAATCACCGTCCCCGGTCTGGTCGCTACTGACGATAGGATTTAGGGGATCATTGCTGGAAACCGAAAGCCACCCAGCGTCAGGGTCAAGGTCTGTTGGAGTGTAGAAGACTGCGATATGACGAGCTTCTGAGGGCGCTAGTAACCATGGGAATGGACCGTATTCCGCCTCATAGTCGCTGGGTGTAAGGTCAACTGGCAGACTAGTATAGTAGTCTACCAAAGATATCTCTAGATCTACGTTACCAACATTCTCTATTTTTAATTTGACGTATTCTTCACACCCGACGAACTCCGCGCCAAAATCGTGCAGGTCTGGAGTCAATGAAATAACTGGGGCGTCCCCGGCCCCGATTAGCGGAATGCTTATTGTACCGTCGTCTTCGTCATTAGATTTGATGACTAGAAATTCAGAATTTTCTTCGTAAGTCAAAGGGTCGTAAGACACGATAATTTCTGCTGACTCGGATGGCTCTAGAGAACCAACGGCAGAATTTAGGATAGCAAATCGAGGGTCGCCATTTTCGAGATAATTCGAGTTGATATGTAGAGTGTCATTACCAACATTCGTTATCAAAAATGGAACATCAGTTGCCGCATCTGCCGCGTTGAGTACTCCGAAGTCATGTGCTTCCGGTGTGACTATGATGTCTGGCGCTCTTTCAACGACTTTGGTAACTGTGTAATCAGAGCACCCAGCGAGGAGTGCCAGTAATAATGTTAAGGTCCCGCAATACCCCATCTTTACCTCCGATCCTATATTTCTAAATATACGTCAAACCGATGAAGACATGAATACTTAAAAAAAGTAATATGCAACTCGGTTTCTCATTGTGAGTGAAGATATCTTCAAAGGCGTGAAATTAGTCGCCGTTGTCGGTGGCAAGATCGATTCCAGCGGACTAGCTTCTCAAAGCGTGAAAGTCTGTAAAGTGTTACAAGTCGGAGAGGCTGACATAATGGTTGAAGACAGCGCTGCGTATACGCCTCGCCTTCGAGTGGTGCCAAAGTCTATTTGCATCCCTGTGCGAGTGAGCCCCTCTAAATTTTCTCAAACCACACAATCTCCAGAAGTTGGCGATTTGATTATCACCTTTCAGCGCGAAGACTGGAAAGCAAAAGACTATGAAAAAATAGCTGGTATCGTATATGGTATAAAGTATGAGTACGGTGCTCCTGTGGGTTATCAATTACTGATAGGCGATGAGTTCAAGACAGTTAAGAACGAGAACGTCTTGGTGCTGCAGAAATCTTTCGGGAAAAAAAGCAAAAAATAATTGAAACCTGTGCAAAGCTGCTCAATTATATGGTATAATATAATTGAATGGTTGGGGAGGATGTCCCTTCTCACCGAAGCCAAAAGAAAGGAGTTCACATGGCAAGAATTAAAGCAGGTTTCAAAGCTGGAGATATGGTCAAGGTCAGGGATGAAGCATTCGGAGATGACTGGGAACGTGGCGCTGGTCGCTTCAAAGAAGACCATGTCTATGCAAACTATCACTGCACCGAAGAAGACCGTGACGAATGGCGCAAAGAAAAGCGCCGCGCTACTGAAGAAGCATTGGCACGGGGTGAAGATACTTTTAGCATCAACTTCGATTGTGCCGGCGAAAGCCGCCTCCCTCCTCGTGGCGGCCGAGTTAAGCTCTTCCGCGGTACAGCTTACCGGGTCCTTCGAGCGCGCTGCCGTGAAAGCTTCAGCTACTACAATGCAACCGGCGGCTGGACTAAGCTGATGGACCTCAATACTGGCCGCGAGGTTTACATCAAGATGACAAAGCTTGAAAAGGTGGTTGCATAATGATCGAAGTAGGTGATATGGTTCGCCTTGCTCGAAAAAGAGAGCGTCCTGCCGGTAACCGTCTCGGCGCCCTTGTGACAGTCGATATTCCAAGAGACCAGCAAAGAGTCGGCCTTGTTATCAACGATGCCAACAATTATGCATGCCAAATGTCAGTGCTGGTTGGTGGTAAAGTCAAGTATTGGTTTAAGAAAAACGTGGAGAAAGCATAATGGAAGAGATTTATACAGGCGACTTGGTTGAAAAGTACGCAGGAAATTTAGATAAG
>MDTD01116581.1_pt1 | contig 12208 bp, 12 predicted proteins | sample 811221 | NCBI WGS metagenome assembly MDTD01 (sample SAMN05326646, study PRJNA326480) | marine metagenome | isolation source: seawater | place: Pacific Ocean: South West | collected 2011 | reverse complement strand
GTTGAACGTCAATGCTGCTGAATGCAGAAGGCTCAGAGCCGTGCTGCACAATATTCGTAACCATGGCTGGGATACGGAAATACAACGCTGGCAGAGTCGCATGAATACACGTGTCAAAGACCAAGCTCATTTCCGGCAAATCTTGGAAGGAAGAATCGCATTTGTTCGTTCTTTAAACCCTGAAAAGGGTGGTAAGCTGCTTGACAGTCTTAAGGCGATTCGAATAAGTTAATCCAACAGGAAGAGTGGTTTATATTTTAGTACATTGGTTAAACGTAACGTTTGACATGCCGAACTTTAAACTACGCACCTAGAGCTCGTCCCCCTTTGACGAGCTCTTGAGGCTGCGCCTGAGAACTCTCAGTTAGTAAAATGCCTCTCTTCCTGTTTCCCAACTTCGTGCTGGTCGAGCTGGCCAAGCTCAAACCCAGCAGCGAGCGCGAAGCGAGCAACACTTAAATTTTTGCCAAAATTGTACTTGCACACTAGCGTGAACCCCATACTTTTCGTCGCTTCATGAGCACTGACAACAAGACACTTAATCGCTCCCGCAACCCGATGGACTACACGTTCAACGATGTGGAGCTACTTTCCCGTTTCGTCACAGAAACTGGTAAGATCCTTCCTCGTAAAGACACAGGCCTTTCCGCAAAGCACCAGCGTCGCATTACGAACCGCATCAAGCAGGCTCGTAACATGCTGACTATGCAGTAAGCCCTTGAGCTGAAACAGGACTTTCCAATCCTTCTCCTTTAATTAGGTGAAGGATTTTTTATATCTACCTGTCGTGTCCGCTTGCGGACCTCTCAGCGCTGCCTACAGTAATCAAACACCACCGCAGATACGCCGCACACCAGCCAAATGACCCACGCCTGCAAAATACTGCCACCGACCGAAGCGAATATTGACCTATGCGCGGATTTGCTACGCGACGAAGCAGTCGTCGGCGTCCCAACGGAGACGGTCTACGGACTCGCAGGCAATGCACTCAACGAAGTCAGCGTGCGAAAGATCTTCGAAGTGAAAGGGCGGCCCCTAATAGATCCCCTAATCGTACACTTTCATTCCTTGGAAGATGCAGAGGCTCATGTCGAATTTAACGATCGAGCTCGCAAACTAGCCGCCCAGTTCTGGCCTGGCGCACTCACCCTAATACTCCCCAAAAAGGACAGCATCTCCGACCTCGTCACCGCGGGCCTTCCCAGCGCAGCCGTGCGTGTGCCCGCACACCCAGTCTTCCGCAAACTATTAAAACAACTCGAATTTCCCCTCGCTGCCCCCAGTGCCAACCCTTTCGGATACGTCAGCCCGACACTCGCCCAGCACGTAGATGCCACACTGGGCAATCGTATCCTCGCGGTGCTAGACGGTGGCGCCTGTGACCACGGAGTGGAATCCACCATTGTGGATCTGCGCGATCCAGCTGCGCCCAAAATCCTACGCCCAGGCCCGCTTTCAGCAGAAGCCCTAGGCATTCAAAATGGTATTCAAAACTCGGATACAAATAAAACTATAGCCCCCAATACCAGTGCACAGGCTGCGCCAGGCATGCTGACCCAGCACTATAGCCCGAAGACTCCGATCACATTATTTGCACACGGCGCAAAAGCCCAACAAGTAAAGGAAACAGAAGCTGTCATCTATACCGTCAAGCCCTGCGATTCGAAGCTAGCGAGTGAAACATCCAACACTTTTTGGCTTTCAGAAAACGGCGAACTTGCAGAAATTGCGCATAATTTATTTGGGCTGATCCAAAAGTTGGACCAAGCCAAGTACACAAGATTACACATCGAGCGCGCCCTCAATCAAGCGATCGGCGTCGCGGTCAACGACCGTCTAAGTCGCGCTGCAGCCAAGCGCCCGTAGAATACTGACGTTCGCAAGCATTGAATCGACAAGCACTTAAAACTATTAGAAGAAAGTAAAACAGGGATCAGCCAATCTAATCGGAAAATTATTTAGATCTTTTTTTCCTATTTGGCACCAGATGTGCATTACACCGTGCATGCACCAAACGATTCGACTACCGCGGTGCGCTGGAGTGGCAACAGCCTCCCTTGCGTGCCTTTTTGCATTTACATCCGCTTCTGGCTCAGTTCCGAGTGAGACGCGCGACGTCCTACAAGAATGGGTCAAAGTGAAAGCACTGATCTCTCAAGAACGCGAAGAATGGGCCACTGAAAAGGCCCTGATCGCTGATACCATTGAGCTACTCAATGCTGAGAAGGAGATGCTGGCTGAGACCATTGATTCCCGCAAAGACGCCGCCGAGGCTGCTGCCAACGAGCGCACAGAGCTCTCGCTTAAAAAAGAAAGCTTAGATGCCGACGCCGCCACTTTAGGTGAAGTGCTCACCGGCTATGAGAGCGAGATGACCGCGTGGGTGCCTAGCCTGCCCGCATTGCTACAAGAGGAGCTCGCGCCCCTCATTCGTCGCTTGCCGACCGAAGAAAATGTCAGCTCCAATGCGGGAATCGGACGCCGCCTTCAATCGGTCGTCGGCATTCTGTCTCAAGTGGATAAGTTCAATTCCTCCGTCACCTACCGTAAAGAGTTACGCGACTCGGGCGAAGCCACTAAAGAAACCGATACACTTTATTTCGGCCTAGCCTATGCCGTTTATAGCGATGCCGAAGGCAGTTCAGCGGGCTACGGAAAACCCGGCCCCGAAGGCTGGACCTGGGAAACGGCCCCCGAAGCCGCAGCCGACATTAAAGAGCTGATTGCCGTCTATAAAAACGAGACACCCGCAAAATACGTCTCGATTCCACTCTCGATTCAATAAGCGCTACGTACGCTCAATCGAAAACTACTACTACCAAACGATTCTTTGATCCATGAAACGTAGCCTATACTCTCTACTAATTAGCCTATTCTCTTTGCAGTTACTCAGCGCGCAGTCACTGGATAGTGTGAAACAATCTGCCAATGCAGATCTCGAAGCAGCCCTCAGCGAACTTGCCGAATTACGTGCAGAAATTCGCGAGGAGAAAATACCACTCGCTCAAGAGCGACGTAACCTAGAAGCTGAAGTCCGCACCTTACGCGGCGAAGCCGAAGCGGCTCGCGCCGTGCAGGACAACGCTGACTTACGACTCGACCAACTGCGCTCCCAAATCAAGGGGCGCGAAGAAGAGATCCAGTATGCAAGCAACTTGCTGGACGAATACGTGCGGGGCCTACAAGCACGCATCCACGTCAGCGAAGTGGAAAGCTACGAACCGAAACTCTTGGAGATCCTCAACAGTGCGGAAGCTTCTGAAGACGGCGAGACTTCCATCACACAACTCGCCAAGGGCATTGGCCTCGGCCTGGAGCGCGCCAAGGAAATCTCCGGCGGCAGCTCCTTTCAAGGCGGCGCAGTCCTTCCCGACGGTAGCTACACACAAGGCACCTTCCTGCTGGCAGGGCCTCTGGCTTACTTTTCCTCGGAAAAAGGGGGCGGCCTCGTCATTCGCGGCGAATCCCTTCGCCCAGCGATAGAACCGATTCCTGACTACGACATCAGCAGCGCAGTCGCCTCAGCGACCTCCGGTGGCACTGGCCTAATTCCCATCGACGCTTCCATGGGCAACGCACGTGCGATCGAGCAAACAAAGGAAACTTTGATCGAACACATTCAAAAGGGCGGCGTCTGGATTGTCCCGATTCTCGGCTTTGCACTGGTATCGCTTGTGATTGCAGCCTTTAAGGCACTCGAACTATACGGCATTAAAACTCCGGATGAGGGTGCAGTCGCCAAACTGGTGGGCCTTATCAAAGAGGGAAAGCACGAAGAAGCAACCGAGACTGCCGCCCACCTACCAGGTCCTGCCGGCGACATGCTGCGCATCGGTGTTCGCCACTCGGGTGAGTCTGTCGCACTCGTGGAAGAGCTCTGCATCGAGAAGGTCGTCGAGACTCAACCTCGCGTGCAACGCCTACTCTCCTTCGTCGCCACCACCGCCGCGGTCTCCCCTCTCTTGGGTCTGCTCGGCACGGTGACGGGTATGATCAACACTTTCAAATTGATCACCATCTTCGGCACCGGCGATGCGCGTAACTTATCTTCAGGTATTTCCGAAGCGCTGATCACCACCGAGTTCGGTCTGATCGTCGCCATCCCGGCCCTCATCTTACATGCTGTGCTCTCCCGCAGAGCCAATGGCATCCTCGCCACAATGGAGAAGCAAGCAATTGCCTTTGTTAATGGACTGAAAATCGCCCGCGAAAAATAATGAATAGCCACGAACTAATCACCACAATCATAGAGATATGGGTACAAGGTGGGTGGCTCATGTTCCCGCTGGCCTTGCTCGCACTATGCATTTACCTCGCGGGGTTTGAACTCGTGTTCTTCTTCCGTAAATACGGTTTCGATAAGGACGACAAAAACACCTGGGGCCACTGGATTGACAAACCAGAAGACGGCACCGGCATGCTAGGAGCCGCGATTCGATTCGCACAAGAAGGCAGCAAGCAAATGGATTCGATTCGCTCACGCGTTCACGAATTACGCCACGCTTACATCAACCCTGCCCGCCGGCGCATCTACTACCTATCGATCCTAGTCACAGTCGCGCCCCTCACTGGGCTACTGGGCACGGTCATCGGTATGATCGTGACCTTCAACGGTCTGTCCTCGAGCCGCGGCAGCGCGCTGGACGTCGTCGCAGGCGGCATCTCGCAAGCGCTCATCACCACGCAAACCGGCCTCATCATCGCCATTCCTGGTTACATCTTGGTGCACCACGCCAAAACACGTTGCCAGCGATTGGAAGGCTTTTTCTCAGAGCTTGAAATACGCACAGCTCAAAAATTTGAACGCACACATAAAGAATCATGATACAACGACGCTTTTCCAGCCCTGCCGAAGAGAGTGAAGAGATCAATCTCTCACCGCTCATCGACATGGTGTTCATCCTACTGATTTTCTTCATCGTCACCACTGTCTTCGTCGAGGAAACAGGGATCGATGTGAATAAACCGGAAGCCGCCTCCGCGGTGGACCTAGACAAACAGAGTATTCTCATTGCACTCACTCCCAAGGGTGAAGTTGTTTACGGGGGCCGCGACATCGGCGTCAATGGTGTCCGCAGTCTCGTGCAACGACTCACTCGGGATGACCCCGAGATGCCAGTCATCCTACAAGCGGATAAGGCTGTCAGCACGGAGCGCCTAGTGCGCGTGATCGACGAATCTAAGCTCGGAGGTGCGCAAGTCGTTAACATCTCAACGGCGCATTAACCACCAGCCCAGACTATTTGTGAAGCATAGACCAGAAGATACCGCCCCCGATAAACCTAAGTTTTCATCGCGAAGCCTTGGAGTGATCAGCGCGGCGGCGGCCCTGACGATTGGCATCTTCGTCCTCTTTCCTTTTACTCAGTTCATCGGCAATCAAACCCGCGAACTAGTCACACTGCGATCGATCGACGTGGCTCCGCCACCGCCACCGCCACCGCCATCGGAGGAGCCACCACCGGAAGAACCGCCGGTCGAAGAAGCCCCCCCTCCAGACCTATCGGAGCCACCACCTCCCTTAGATCTCGCACAACTGGAAATGGCACTGAACCCTGGCATGGGGGATGACTTTTCCAACGCGTTCTCAGTCGCTGGCTTCGATGTCGCGGGGGATACCGCCTCAGAAATCATGACCTTCGAGATCTCTGATCTCGACGAGATGCCACGTATGCTAAAAGGCCGACGCCCCAAGCATCCGCCGAATCTGCTGCGTGAGCGGGTCGAAGGCGTCGTTCGCCTGAAAGTGCTCTTGGACGAAACTGGACGCGTGAACGTGCAATCCGTCATTTCATCGACACATAGCGCTTTCGAACGCCCCGCCATTCAAGCCGCCGAAGACTTCCGCTACACGCCACCGACTAAGAACGGCGAACCTGCACGCACCGTGTTCGTTCTGCCCATGAAATTCTCTATCAATTAAACCACTCTTATCATCCATTTTGTTCAACCACGAGCGCTCATGAAAATCACACGCTTACTTACCATTCTCGCCAGTATGGCTGCTCCTTTTAGCAGCGGCTTACTCGCTCAAGACTATCCACTCAGCGAAAATCTCTGGACCAATCCTGAATTTCAAAATCGCTTCCTCGGCAGCTACGGCTTCGACACATCGATCACGCCCAAAATCACTGCCGACGAGCAAACCATTTTCAAGCAATTGGTGCCCTTGATGCAAAACAACGCCAACGCGGCGATTCAACAATTGCGCTCCGCAATCACCAAGGAATCCAGCGCGGCACTCGACTACACCCTGGGCAATCTCTACGCTCAAGAAAGCCAAGTGTCCAATGCGATTCGCGCCTACCAAACTGCGATTCGTAAGTTTCCTAATTTCTATCGCGCCTACAAAAACCTGGCATTGGTCATGGTCAATGAAGGTCGCTATGAAGAAGCGGTTCCTTTTCTGCTGAAAGGCCTCGAACTCGGTGGCACCGATGGCGCACTCTACGGTCCGCTGGGACTCGCTTATTTAAATCTAGAGAAGCCTAAGAGCGCACTGACTGCTTACGATAATGCACTGCTCTTCGCACCCGACAGCTTACAGTGGCAACAAGGCAAGCTCCGCTGCTTAATGGATCTGAACCTTTACAAAGAATCTGCCGGCATGCTGGAAGAAATGATTCTGGAAGACAGCCAAAACCAAAACTATTGGAAATGGCAGGCCAACGCCTTCCTGAGCGAGGACGACATGGCCAAGGCCAGCGCCAACCTGGAGATCCTGAAACGCCTGGGCAATGCCGACGGCGCCTCCTTAGGCCTGCTGGGCGATATCTACCTCAATGAGGGCATGACCGATATGGCACTGGAGAATTACCTCCTCGCCGCCGATCAAGAATCACTCAGTTCCGCACGTCTAATTCGCACCGCACATAGCTTCGCAAGCCGCCGTCTATGGAACGAAGCCTCCACCTATTTGGATAAGACCAAGAGCCGACTCGACTCCCTTAGTCCGAAAGAACAATCCACCTTCCTCACGCTCCAAGCACAAGCAGCCATGGGCCTGGGTGAAACCGAACAGGCTTCCACAATCCTAGAAGCACTGGTCGCGGAAGACCCGATGAACGGTCAGGCGCTATTGACCTTGGGCAACCTGCAACGCGAACTCGATCGCATCGAAGACGCGGCCTTCTCCTATGAGCAAGCCGCACAGGTCGATGAGACACGCGTCGACGCACTAGTGCAACATGCACGCATGCTGATCTCACTACGCGACTACTCACCTGCCGTCACACTACTGCAACGAGTCGTCTTACTCGAGCCAGGACCTCGCTATGAGGATTTCCTAGAGCGCGTGCAAAGCGCCAACCGCGCATCCAAGGGACAGATCTAATCGCGCACAACGACAACTGACCAAGAGCACATATATAAAATGATTCGCATTGAACAGGAAAACGACTGGCTTTTGCTCAGCCATCCAGACCACGCCGCACTCGCGGGTGAATTTGCCCGGCATTGGAAGAACGATTTCTTCGCACCGCCTAAGCCTTTCACCCACATATTGGATGCCACCGCACGTCACGACGACAGTTGGAATGACCGCGATGCATTGCCACTCCTCACGCATGAGATGAACCCCAGCGCCTTCTCCGAAGAGCTGGTGGGCACTTATGATGCATTCGAGGAAATTGATCTGCACGACTATCTAGGTGTGCGTGGCCAAGCGACCGAAGTCGCCGCACTGCGTGACCCCTATTCGGCCATCTTGATCTCAATGCACACGGTCAATCTGCTTACAGTTCAGGCAGACCTCTCCACATTGAACGATGAAGATCTCGCCTTTCACAAGGCATTCATCGACGGACAAATTAATCGACAAGAGGAACTCAAGGCGCGGCTGATGTTACAAGACGACATCGCCCCCTACCTCACAGACGAGTGCCTGCTCGCAGGATTTAAATTCCTGCAGGCTTGCGACAGCTTCTCGCTCCACGTCGGTGTCGCATTCTCCAAGCCTAGCAAACTGCAGCACGCGCACCCACGGCGCGATGGCAGCGAGACCGAAATCGAGTTCATTCCCAAGGGCGATAACCATTACGTACTGAGCCCCTATCCACTGGACGAGCCGACCGTCGTATTCAAAGTGCCTTACCGTCGTGTGCCTAAAACAGCCACTTCCAGCTTGGAAGCGTTTCAAGCGGCCTATGCGGCTGCACCGATCGAACTAGTCACCGTCACCGTCTCTCAAAGCTAAGCAAACCATGAGCGCCGAAGCTAAACTTGCCGAACTCGGCATCACTCTCCCCACCGCACCCACACCGGGCGGCAACTACCTAACACACCGCCGCATGGGTAACATGTTGATACTCGCTGGAGTCATTAGTTTTAGTTCCACCGGCGAAAAGTGGCAGGGCCAAATCGGTGACACCCGCGACCTGGACGAGGGCTATGCCGCCGCCAAAATGTGCGCCTTGAATGTGCTCGCAACCATTCGCGACATCACAGGCACACTCGATGCAGTCAAACAGTTCTTGTATGTGGGCGGCTATGTCAGTGCCATTCCCGCTTACGGCAAGAGCCCATCGGTGATCAATGGTGCTTCGGATCTCTTCGAAGCCGTCTTCGGAGAAGCTGGCAAGCATGCTCGCGCAGCGGTGTCGGTCGCCGGGCTTCCCAATAACGCCACAGTGGAAATTCAGGTTACAGTAGAGCTCAATTAGAATTCTACTCCGGCACAAAACTGGGCGTAATAATTGCAAAACATTCTCGCAGTGATTTGCATTGCGGCTGAGTAAGTGCTCTCTCGCTGTTATGGATTTTCGCCCTTTCAACCCCAATCGCCCTTTCGATATTAAGAAATGGCCCGGCTACTACGGCTGGGTCATTTTAGTCGTGGGCACACTCGGCATGATTTCTGCCGTGCCAGGCAGCCCACCGGGCATGAGTGTCTTTGTCGACGATATGATCGGCGCACTGGACCTTGAGCGTAGCCGTTTTGCGCTCGCTTACACGCTCGGCACCATCGCCGCAGGCGTATGTGCGCCTGTTGCTGGCCGCTTTATTGATCGCTGGGGCGCACGAGTCATGGGCTGCCTGAGTTATCTCGGCCTGGGACTCATCCTACTCTTTACCGGCTACATCGGGCAAATATACTCCATGTTTCCGAGCGCGGAGACGAGCTCGGTCCCCTACGCCTTTATCCTGATATTTATTTCCTTTGCCGGCATTCGCTTGATGGGTGTCAGTTTCTCAATGACGACTTGCCGCTCCATGGTCTTTCGATGGTTCGAAGGTAAGCGTGGTTGGGCCGCTGCCATCAATGGCACCATGCTCTCGCTCAGCTTCTCGACCGCCCCCTTACTCCTGAACGGATTTGTGATTTCACTCGGATGGCAACGCACATGGATCACTTTGGGCTGCATTTTCATCTTTGGCATGACAACAATGGCCTACGTCTTCTTTCGCGACAGCCCAGAGGCCTGTGGCGTCGAAGTGGAGCAGTCGACTTCCAAACGCAAAGACAGTAAAATCAGAGTGCCGATCGTCAAAGAATTTACCGCTCCGGAAGCACTGCGCACCAGCACATTCTGGTATTTTGTCGCCGGCTTGGCACTGAATGGTTTGATCGGCACTGGTATATCATTCCATATCATTGGGCTTGGTGACTCGCTGGGCATGACTCGCGAATCTGCTGTGGGCGTCTTCCTACCCTCTTCGATTTTTCACATCGGCACCACCATACTCGTCGGCAGCTATGCAGAACGCTTAAAAATGAAGCATGTGCTGAGCTTTATGGTGATCGCTCAGCTGCTCTCACTGGCCGGGGCTTACCAGCTAGACGACGTTTTTTGGCGCTGGTGCTTCATCGTGGGCAGCGGCTGCGCCTGGGGCTCCTTTGGCGTTCTGGTTAATGTTCCATGGGCGCGCTTCTACGGCCGCAAAAATTTGGGCGCCATCAATGGCTGGGTCACGGGCGTCATGATCGTCACCAGTGCACTCGGCCCTTACTTGTTCGGACTCTGCTACGAGCTAACCGACGCTTTCTCGATCGCCATCATCGCCTGCTCCGCGCTCTGTCCGATCGTATTTGTATTCTCACTACTTTCTGACAATCCACAAGCAGTCATCTACTACAATAAGAAGGCAAGCCCCAAAGGCCCATGAATCGACGACATTTCATAAAAAACAGCCTGATTGGCGTGTCCGCAAGCATCGCCCTCTCTCCCTGGTCAGCCTTCGGTCAAGGGCCGGCGATACTCGGCTCAGATAAACTACGCCCACAACTCAAGCATGGAGCCGCCAGTGGTGATGTCGATACGACCAGTGCCGTGCTCTGGTCGAAAACAAATCAGAGCGCTCAGATGTGGGTCGAGCTCAGCACCCTGCCCGATTTCTCAAAAGTTGAAACACTCAAAGGGGGGCACGCACTGCAACAAACGGATTATAACGCGCACACTCTAGTCAGGCGTTTGTTGCCCAACACCCGCTACTTCTACCGCGTTCATTTTCAATCCTTGAAAGATCCCAAACTGCGCAGCGAGCGCTGCAGTGGACAATTTAAGACAGCGCCCACTGAAGCCTGCGATGTGCGCTTCTGCTGGTCGGCCGACACCGCAGGACAAGGCTTCGGCATCGATCCCGCCCACGGAGGCATGCTCACCTTTGCCTCCATCCGCGCACGCAAGCCGGACTTCTTCGTCAACTCAGGCGACTTGATCTACGCCGACAACCCGATGTCCTCCGAAGTCACACTCGACGACGGCAGCATCTGGCGCAATCAACTGGTGGAAGCCAAAACACGCGTCGCCGAATCCACCGACGACTTTCGACAAAACTTCTACTACAATTCACAAGACGATCACCTACGAGCCTTACAAGCCGAAGTGCCGATGATCCAGCAGTGGGATGACCACGAAGTCGTCAACAACTGGTATCCGCAAGAAATACTCGATGACGACCGCTATACGCTAAAGGATGTCAAGCAGCTCGCACACAACGCCAAGACCGCCTTCTTCAACTGCAATCCCATCCGTCCTCACGACACGGATCCCGGCCGCATTTACCGCAAAATTAGCCGTGGTCCACTCTTAGATCTATTCGTGATCGACCTACGCAGTTACCGCGGCCCGAATACCTATAACCACCAAACCAGTCAAAGCGCAGACACTGCCTTCTTAGGTGCCGACCAACTCAAGTGGCTCAAAGCAGAGCTCAAAGCCTCGAAGGCCACATGGAAGATTATTTGTAGTGACATGCCGATCGGCCTAGTCGTCGCCGAATGGGGCAAAGAGATCTACGAAAACGGCGCCAACGGAGACGACGGCGCACCACTCGGACGCGAACTCGAACTCGCCGACCTGTTCCATAGTATCGCGCGCGAAGACATCACCAACGTGCACTTCATTACCGCCGACGTTCACTACTGCGCGTCACACTATTACAATCCCGCCAAGGCCAGCTTCAAAGACTTCAAGCCCTTCTGGGAATTTGTCAGCGGCCCCTTGCATGCAGGTAACTTCGGCCCCAACCCACTCGATGGCACCTTCGGCCCCGAGGTCAAATTCACCGGCATCCCCGAGGGCATGGCCCCCTTTACCCCACCATCGGCCGGCCTCCAGTTTTTCGGAGAAATGGAAATCGATGGTAAGACGCAAGCACTGACCGTGCGTCACTTTAATCGAATCGGTGAAGAAATCTGGTCCAAAGAGCTCCAGCCAGAGCATCCGGCCAAGGTATAAAACGAAAAGCCGTAAAGAAGGAATCAGGCACCAGAGGACACAGCCCTGTGCAGCAAAACAGATTGCCCGACCGACACTCCCCGGTTCGAAGAACCGAGGCCACGTATCTTCAATCCTAGGGATTGGAGCTATCGGCAGGCGCGAGACAGATCGCCCGACCCCGTCAGTTCCCCGTCAGTTGTCGTTGAGCTGACCCCGCAAGTTGTCGTTGATTGAACAACGAATGGAGATGAGCGATTGCAAACATAACGACATGTCCCTATTGGCGGCGCGAAGGGATGAGGGAAGCGGGTGCCCTTTGGGCGGATTGACGAACAAATTCGATCCAGAGGACGGAGCGAACGGCATTGGTTTGTGGATGCGGAAGGCGGCAAAGGATCTTTATATTTTGCGTTCGACCCCATCGAGGCTCCCGATCTGTTCCCGTGCTTATGGTTGGCCTGGTGGCTTCTTTTCAATCGAGTCGTCGGTTTCGCCGTCGTTTCGCCAGATCCATTCCTCGATCTTGTCGGCGAAGCCCCATTCAAGCG
>MDTD01128745.1_pt1 | contig 12212 bp, 8 predicted proteins | sample 811221 | NCBI WGS metagenome assembly MDTD01 (sample SAMN05326646, study PRJNA326480) | marine metagenome | isolation source: seawater | place: Pacific Ocean: South West | collected 2011 | reverse complement strand
TCCTATGCGGGTGGCCGTGTATTTGGCTGAACGTGCAGCACTGGATGCAGAGATTACGGTTGAGACAGTGATCGTGCATACCCCAAAAGGTTATGAGCGTAGCTCATATTGAACTCCAACTGACTCCCCTGCCATGCGGCCGAAGGCCTACACAAAGCGGTTCGGCTCACCATAATCGAATGCTACTACCTGTCGCCGTTCATCTCCGCTGTAGGGGCGCGTGCCGTGCCAGAGGTAGCTTGGGAACAGCACCATCTTGCCTGTTTTAGGTTGGATAGTAGCCAATGGTGGGAGCGGGTCCTTCGTCTGAAACGGTGGTTCCCCCAGCACGAGATGGCCTGCGTCATCACCCGTGATGACGGTGCTTGGGACTTCCGCATAAATCGTGCCGCTATACCAACCTTTGGTGTGAACGTGTGCACGATGGAAGGTACTGGCTGTGCCCAAAATCGCCCAGCTGGCATGCATCATGGGTCGCTTGGGTCTGAATAGCTTAAGCGGGTGTGCGTCAGCCAAATGCCGAAGTCTTGCAGTATCAAAGAAAGTACTGGCGGCGGAATCCAAGGATTCTTTGAGCAACATCAAGCTCGTGTCTGATGTTTGCGTCAGCAAATTGCCCGGTGTCTGCAAGCCATTCTGAACAGACTGGGTGGGCGGCGCGCTCCGCATCCTGTGGTGGTTGGCGAGTGCCGCTGCTACGGTGTTCCATGCTGATGCAAGTGGCTCAGTAGGGTTGCCGGGCGCAGGTAAGGTCGTTTCAAAGACCAGTTGCTCAAGGTTGATCAGCGCAACGGATCGATCGTCATTCAGGCAGCGCAACGCAGTGACCAAAAGAGCGAGGTGGTACTGGTCGCCGGGTGCCGTCTGGCAGAGTTGCTGGGCAAGGCTTAAGGCTTCGCTGTAGTGACCCAGCGCGAAGTGCGCCTGGCAAACGAGCTCCAGTGCACTATCGGGGCCCGCAATCTGATGTGCCAAGATCTCTTCATATCCTCCCGACTCAGCCAGACAGTGCAGGTGCCCCCAGCGCCAATGGACGTCTTTGCTGTGCTGTTCGGCGTAGTCGTTGACCAAGTCCTGGGCCGCTTCCTTCTCCCCCAGTGACAAATGGCGACTGAGAAGCTCCCGGAATATGGCCGGGTCGCCCGACTCTACCCATTTTGCCCTCATGAGCCGGAGTGGGTCCGGAGCATTCAGTTCGCAGAGCAATTCTGTGGCGTGGCGGAGCCAGTGAATGCCTGCTGCAGCAGGCTTTGTTTCAATGAGATCAAGTGCCGCGTTCGTCTGTCCGCTATGAATATAGGCCTGAAGTAATGACTCATGAACATCCGGTAAAGCTTTCTCGTTACTTTCAACCTTAGTCAGGTCGGTAAGGCGCGACAGCGCCTCCGGGAATTGTCCTTGGTGTAAGGCCAGCCTTGCGAGTCGGAAATCTGCTGCGCGTTTCGAGCTAGGAGGGCCAGCGACTGCGCTGAACGCGTCGGCCGCTCCCCGATAGTTTTCGCACGCTGCCTCGCATCGGCCACGCAGCAGTATGGCCTGGCTGGCTAATTTTTGGTCGCAGCTATCGCATATAGACTGCGTTAGCGACAGTGCGGTCTCCACGTCGCCACATTGAAAAAACCCGGACGCTGCGGCGTAACGCATGTTCGCGTCCTCTATATCCGCTAGTGCTCCATAGAGCGGTATCGCGTGATGATGTCGATCCAGCGCGCAAAATATATCGGCGCGGAGTAGCACCGCAGGGGGCCGGGTCTGCCCGCGATCCTCGAGAACTTTGAGTAGCCTTAGTGCATCATTGAGTCGCTTGCTGGCGCGGTAACAGAGCGCTGCCTGAAAGAGTCCAGCTGGATCATCCTCTTCGTCAATACATTGATCCAGTAGCGAGCATGCGGTCGAATGGTCCCCCGCTTTCGCCGCAGATATTGCGTCATGGGTTGATGACAACATGTGGGTGAGTTAGCTCGTTTCCCCTCAAGTTCACGTTAGTGTGACAGAGCTTCTGGGGAGTGTCCTGTAGGTGCGCAGCTTGGGGTTCGATAATTTGGTATATAAAAATGACATTTTCTATTCCAAATGCCGCTGCAAAAATAGCTAGGCGGGGGGGTTACTTTTACACGGACTTTGATATTCTTTACGTCAACGCTTGTAGTTGTATGTTTTTCGGCGGCTTTCAGCTTCCCTGATTTGCTCCGAAATTCACATAATCATCATAAATAGTGCAGTAGTGAGGGAACCCCATGAACACAATTCGCAATACATCGATTCTAGCTGTCGCTGTGTCGTTGGCCATTTCGGCTCAGGTACATGCGCAGCGGTCAACTACCACCCAGATTGAAGAAGTAGTGGTAACCGCGCAGAAGCGTGAGGAAAATATGCAGGACGTGGCGATTTCTATGTCTGCAATGGACGCAAATGCAATCGAGAAGTCTTTTGCGCGCACAATCGATGAAATTACTGGTATGTCGCCTAATTTGATCATTAATCCAATCTTGGGTAATGGAACAATAGGCGTCTCTATCCGCGGGATGCAGCATGCAGAGGTAGAGAAAAGCTTCGACCCCGCGGTTGCGATTTATCAGGATGGCATTTATCTGTCCTCGACTACGGGCGCTCTCAGAAACATGTGGGATGCTGAGCGCATTGAGGTATTGCGGGGACCTCAGGGAACCTTGTTCGGCCGCAACACGATCGGTGGTCTAGTCCACGTCATACGCTCGAAGCCCACCGGAGAATGGGGCGGTAAGCTTGTGGGGACTTTTGCGCAAGACAGTCAGACAGACATAAAGGGTTTGATAAATCTGCCCGAGATGGGTGGCCTGTCAGTGAAGCTCTCCGCTGCCAGTATTCAGGGGGGGGAGTATTTCTACAACCCTGTCAGAGGAGAGGATGAGGGCGACAATGATCTGACCATGATGACGGTTGACGCACTTTTCGCCCCAAATGATAACTTCGATATCCGCGTAATATACGACTACATCGATGATGAAACTCCAACGCGGCCAATCGTTGCTCTAACCGCACCCGGCGAGGGTTTCTTCGGGCTTGCCTGCATTAACCCTGGCACTGGTGCACCATCGGGCGAGTGTTTAGGTGCGGGAAGGTCAGATGACGATCTATACAATGTTTATACAACCTACGATCAGTACGCTGAATTAAGGACTGACTCTATAACAATTCATGCTAACTGGCAGTTTGCCGACAACCACAAACTCGCCTTTGTGTTTGGTGATCGAGATACGGACGAACAGGCCTTAAATGAGTTTGACGGGACCTCTACTGATGTCTTCTGGACTGATCGGCCTACATTAGAAAATCAAACCAGTTATGAGTTCAGACTTGAGTCTGATTGGAGCGACAGCTTGCGTTCCACCTTTGGCCTCTTCTTGTGGGAGAGTGATTATACTCTGCAGCAGAACACGGGGATTCTTAACAACATAAATCCGACGCCAGTAACCAACTACTCTGCGTCTCCGCTTTACAATCAAGAAGTCGAGTCAACGGCTGTCTTTGGCCAGGTAGACTGGGATGTGACAGAGCGTCTCATGTTAAGTATGGGCGGCCGTTGGATTGATGAGGAAAAAGAAGCCTGTATGACTGTGACGGGGTACCCCGTTAACCCACTGCAAACTTTACTGGGGCTGCCCCCTGGGTCTGTTGCATACACTGATATTTCTGGACGCGATAAGACCTTAGACCCATATCCATACCTATTGGGCGGGACAGTGCAGGGCGCAGCCTGGGGTGCTAACTGCCCCTCATGGGCAGCCTCGGTTTATGACGATTCCTTTGATGGAAAGGCATCGTGGGATGAGTTTACCCCTCGAATTGCTGCTCAATACTCCTTCGATTCTGGAATGGCTTACATTACCTATTCTGAAGGTTTCCGCTCCGGTGGCTTCAATGGACGTGCAACGGCTCCAAGCAACACAGGGCCTTACGATCCTGAGTCAGTGCAGAGTTGGGAAGTGGGTGCGAAATTTACAATGCTAGAAAATCGCTTCCAGATAAACGTTGCCGCATTCTCCATTGAATATGACGACAAGCAGGAAGACATTGTAAAGCCGGGAACCGACGGGCAGGCCACATTAACCGTTGTTCAGAACGCGTCTAATGCGACCATGGAAGGGCTGGAGATGGACTTCAGCTGGGTAATTGCTGACGGTTTGTCCTTGCGAGGTAATGTTGGACTGCTTGATGCGTCATTTGACAACTTTCTGACCACTAGTGCGACAGGCATGGTCGATCTGAGCGGGATCGCTATTCGAAGAGCCCCTGATATGACTGCCGGACTAGGACTGTTGTTCGAGCGAGAGATGGCTGAGGGCCACTTCTTAGTGGCAACACTCAACTATACTTGGAAAGACGACTACTATGTCTCAGCAAGTACCAACGGCGGCGATAAGACTATTCCAGTATCCCAAGGAGGCGCAGGGTACGCAGATAATCCGTCTTTGGTAGAGGCCTTCGGTTTGCTTGATGCCTCTATCAATTGGGAAACCGAGAATTGGACGGTCTCCGTGTTTGGTAAAAACCTCACGGATGAGACTTACCTCATGTCCTTCCTCGATGTAGGTGGAAATAATGTTGCCACTTCAGCTACTGACCCTACTCCAAGGTATGCGCCTGGAGCATGGTCATTTGGCACTCCTAACCGGCCTCGATACTTCGGCGTGGAAGTCCAGCTGAAGTTCTAACTGGCTCAGTTAAGATGAAGGGCGCCTTGAGGCGCCCTTTTTTATGCACTGTGCGAGACGGGTCCCCTGTAAGCTCGTAACCCGTCCACGCTAGAGCGATCGTCCTATTTCACTTTTTTAATTGGCAGCGCTTTTGGGCTGCGACCGAGACTAGCGCTTCAGCCTCAGCACCGCGTCCATTCCCCTCAAGATACAAATCCATATAAGACGCCGGCGATCTTCCGCAACTGAATTTCCTCGGCGCCTTCCGTGATGCGATACCGGCGATGATGCCGGTAAATGTGCTCGAAGGGTTTGTGGCGCGAATAGCCAATGCCGCCGTGGAACTGCATGGCAGTATCAGCCGCATTACATACCAATCGGTTGGCGCGGTAATTACACATCGAGACTTTATCTGTCAGCTGTTTAGCGACATCTACTTTGTCCATCTGATCCATTTGCGCTGCGGTCTTATAAATTAATAAGCGCAACATCTCCGCCTCGGTTTGTAGCTCGACCAGCGGGAATTGAATACCCTGATTGGTCGAGAGAGGCTTGCCAAAGGGTGCTCGCTCTTTCGTATACGTGAAGGTTTCATCAAGACAATATTGAGCGGCGCCCAATGACGAGGCGGCCTGCCGGATGCGGCTTTCATGCACAAAGTGCATGGCTACTTTGAGACCCTGGTCAACACTCCCCATGACATCCGCATCGGGCACAAATACATCGGTTAGCGTGCAGTTTGGATGGTCTGTGGGCATATTGAAGGTCCACAGATAGTCGCCGATCTCAAATCCCTCCGCCTGAGTGGAGGTCACGAAACAGCCAATGCCTTGCGGACTTCCATCGCTTCCCGAGTGACGCGCAAAAACAAGAACATGGCTGGCTTTGTGCAAACCTGTCGTCCACATTTTCTCGCCATTGATTAGCCAGCCGCTAACACCGTCGCGTGTAATTGGTGCTGCGCGGGTTTCCATCCAGGTGGCATCGGAGCCGTGTGCAGCCTCGGTAAGACCAAAGCACCATCCAAGCTCGCCCTGCAATAGTGGCTCCATCCAGCGCTGCTTTTGATCTTCGGTGCCGAAGTCACGCAGCATCATGGGCGTCATCAGGTTACCGACGATCGAAGTTTCATTCTGCAGGTCGTTATGCAGACCCAGCCCCTTATTGGCAAGATATTCCCGGATACGCGCCATCGCGAGATTGGTGCCGTTCTGCCCTCCAAACTCCTCGGGCAGGGCGTAACGAAAATGCCCGGCGTTATCTGCATGGTGTCGCATCTCCCGCAACAACGCTTCCCATTCTTCGCTGGGCAATCCATCTCGATCCCAGTTAGTGCGCGAATATTCTCGACGATGATCAAAAAAGCGGATGTTGTCATCTCTAGCCTCAAGCGGCTTGATTTCCCGTTCGATAAACTCATCAAGCACCACGAGGTAGTCCTCGATAGACTGCGGGATTTCAAATAGAAATGATTCGGTCATGGCGGGCTCACAGATGAGGTGTCGCGTACTTGCGACATATCTTATGGCTTTTTAGCGGCGAGCTTATACAGATAAACATGGCTCACGCGGCGTCGGGGTGGTGACGCGTTTCGAGATCATTCAGCCCCACCGTGCCTCGGCAACTGCTCGGGATGCGTATCGAGGGTTGTTGATGGCGGCGACCAGTAGTTGCCGCGTTTTTAGATACTCAATGAAGTTGGGGTCACCCGAAATGCTTTTGGCAGCGAGCGCTCGCGCTAACTGCTGCGGGATGTCTTCAGTCGACTCTCGGTCTGAGAGCCATTTCTGCGCTGCTTTACGATCCAGTGCTTGCAAGGCCGGATTCAAAACCTGCTCACGCTCGATAATGCCAAGAACATTCGCAGCGACTCGCGCATTGAATTGATCCCGCCCTGAGACAGCGGGCAACACGTCCTCCATTAAAAACCGTTTTACGGCGCCAAGGAGTTCAGCTGATGTGACATCAGATTGTGTGGTTGGGTCAGATTCTTCGCTCATTCGTCATCCCATTCTTCAATAAGTAGTAGAATATCGAGCTCCGCCTCAGAGCGGCGGCGAGAGACCGCTGCGCGTTCGACGTCGCCATTGCCGCTGTGCCACAGGGCCCCCATCGTCTGGCATACCAGGCCCCAGCTGAAGGCCGCAAAAATTTCCCAATAGCGGATGCTGCGGAGCTCGGGTGTCCACCCCGCGATCGAGGCATAGCCTGCGATCAGGTCGTCGTAATGGCCGAAGCCTCCTACTGGCCTGTCTAGATGTCCAAACCGCCACACGTTCGCACAGAGATAACCCAGGTCCTCCTCAGCCGGCCCCTGATGCGCGAGCTCCCAGTCGAGCACTCCTGCCAGGCCCTTATCGTTGATCAGCAGGTTCCCTGTCCGAAAGTCGCCATGCAGAAGGACGCAGGGTGCGTTGTCGGGGGCGCCATCAATCAGCCAGTTGAGGCCGAACTGCATGACCGGTGAAATATCGCCGAAGGCATGCAGACGCTTCTGCGCTGCGGCAAAGCGATTGTCCAGCGTGGTGGGTCTAATGCTTTCAGGCAGTTGAGTGCAATCGATCGCATGGATGCCCGCTAGTGCCTCCCCGCATTGGAAGGCGAGGCTGGCACGAGCTGCCTCAAAAGCGTCATCCGCGAGCCATCGCTGCGGAATACTCTCACCGGGGATAAAACCCATCAGAAAGGCTTCGCCAATGGGGTGATCTGCGTCAAACACCGCGTGAATGGCCGGGACAGGGACTTCGGTTGCCATAGCGAGGCGAATGACCTCAGCCTCATCAACCAGCGATAGACCTAGGATATTACCTTCTAGGCTGGCAATCGAATCGGCTGAGAAGGGGCGCCTCCGCAGTACAAGTGGCGTATCGCCCCAATTGAGCCGCCACGTTTCATTGTTAGCACCGCCCGACAGCCGTGACAGCTGCGAGACCTCATCACCAGCCAGTGACCCTGACCGGAGCGCTGTCAGGTTGTCATTGAGATGCCGTGAGAGCGTCTCCGGCGTCATCGTATGGGGTAATCTGTTACGACAGCGTGCCTCACTATGTGATCAGCCCTTTTCGATCTGGAATGTCAGGCCGGCATGAGCTTGCAACCGTTCAATGAGAGCGTTGCCCATTGCCGATGCAGGCGTCCATAGGCCGCCTGAGGCGAGATCTGGATTATGGAGCAGGCACATAGCTGCCTCTGTCAGCATCTTGGAGGTCGATCCATAACCGGGGTCGAGGTCACCTTGCACGCTGCTAATCATCAATTCACCGGTGGTCGATTCACCGGCGAAGATCGCATCGTAGTTGCCATTTTCTCGCTCGGTTTTGCTGGGTCCCTCGCCGGGCCGCAAATCACTCTTCGCGACCGAGTCATCCCTCGCGACAAATTCAGCTGTGGCCTTTCCCTGATCTCCATCACCAGTAAGCAACATCTCGTCGTAGCAGAAGTTTTCTCCATAGCGATGGCCGAGCAAGAAATTCGAGCGGTGAATGTTCTTGGTGTTGATCGGCGCCATGATGAACGGTGCGCTCCAGCTCTGTAGTTCCTCATCGTACTGCGGTGCTGCGCCAGACGGTTGTTCAGGGCCGGAGAATTCCTCCGTCAGTGCGAATGGATTGGTTAATACTTGAATGATCGCGGGGTTGGCTTTTGCAGAGGCCATGGTGGCGCGCATCGAGGCAATCGTTCCGCCGGAAAACGTGCCGTTCATTGCGCGGACTCGTCCCTTTACCATTGCAATAGGCTCACCGGTTTTACTGATGGCGTGTTGTTGCAACAGGTACACCCCCAAATCAAACGGGATGGAATCGAAACCACAGCTATGAACGATTCTCGCACCCGACGCCTTAGCGACCTCGCTGTATTGCGCAATCGTCTCGTGCATCCAGCTGGGTTCACCTGTCAGATCAACGTAGTCTGTGCCCCGCTCGGCACACTGCTTAACCAGTTCATTGCCATAGAGTTGATACGGACCGACTGTGGTGATGACGACTTTGCAGGCATCCACCATAGCCGTGACTGCCGAGGGGTTGTTGACGTCGACTTCGAGCAACGCGATGGTGTCACTGATACCCATCTCGCTGCGAACGGTGGCGAGTTTGTCTAGGGAGCGGCCTGCCATCGCCCAACGCAGGTCGCTGTCACCATATTCGGCTGCGAGGTATTCAGCGACCAGTCGCCCGGTATAGCCCGAGGCACCGAACACAACAATATCGAAAGGTTTTTCTGAGGCGGTCATATCGGTCGTGACTCCTGAGCCTAGATGTAAGGTAATTTAGCAAGAGTAACCTGTCACATGGTGCGCAGGAACCGCTTACTGCTATCGCTGCCGGAGCAGAGATTGCAAAGCATCGCCTCAAAGTCAGCATGGCAGGGCACTTGCCACGCACTCTCTTTCATTCGTCGCCTGTCCCTGCCTATTATCGCGGGATGAGTGATGAGGATCTGACACGCTTGGCGATAGAAGAACTCTTGGCTGCGGTTGAGTCGCGTGACCTGCGCAAGGTCGAGTGTGCGTTACACCCCGATGCCGTCTGGCAGAACGTGCCCCATGCGCCTGCGGCGGGTCGCGAATCTGTCATACAGATGTTGGCAAGCATTATCTGTTGGTCTGACAAAGTTCAATGGGACGTCCTGTCCGCTTCAGTCAAAGGCGACACCGGTTGGTATGAGCGTCTTGATCGGTTTTGGATCGACGGGGCAGAGTACGCGGTCCCGTGTAATGGTGTTTTTCGTGTTGACCCGACCACCCGGACAGTCTGCGCACTCCGAGACTACGTGGATTTAGGCGAGTGGCGCAGCAGCGTAGCAGCTGTGATGACCCGACTGAAGAATCGACTCCCCGCCGAAGTTGTTACCCATCATCTCGAGGCGGTCACGGACGCGGATCCCATTGCCATGGCGGCGGACTACGCCTACGACGCATCGCTGCAGAGAGGTAACAAGCGGCACGAGGGGTGGGCGGCGATTGTTAACTACTTTGACACTGTGCCCGCTCGGTTGGCTGGGCGTGCCATTGCCTTTGGGTCCATCGAAGCTGTGAGCGCTGATCAGGCTCGGGTTGGGTGGCACATTTCAGGGGCGGGCATGGCCCCCGTGACTGGCGCAGATATCTTCACGGTCTCGATGGGCCGCATTACCCATCAGCTCACCGAACTGCCCGGCTCAGATTTCTGAGCCGACTCTTAAGCGGGTGTAATGGAGTTCTACAGATGCCGGCCAAAATTACCGGGAGCGAGTGGCGCCCGCGTTGCGCTCTGTCGTCAATGGCGGTGATCAGACTGGCGTGTGAGAGAAGAGCGCCGGTATCGGGTGCTATTGCGCTGCGGCCCATTCCGCTAGATTGTCCCTTAGGATATCCAGCGGCATTGCACCGTTCATGAGCACCGCCTCGTGGAACTCTCGCAAATCGAAGATTTCCCCCAGTGCGTTCTCGGCGTCGCGACGCATTTCAAGTAGCGCCAGTTGCCCAGTCTTGTAAGCCGTAGCTTGGCCAGGCCATACCACGTAGCGCTCGATTTCCCGCGTAACTTCTTCACGGGTCATACCGGTTTTGGAAATCATGTACTCGATTGCCTTTTCGCGACTCCATCTTTTGGCGTGCATGCCGGTATCAACCACCAATCGGACCGCTCGAAACATTTCTGCTTGTAGCCGACCCAGATCGCCCAAGGGATCATCTTCGTAAAGGCCCATATCCGTTTTGGCGATTCGCTCAGAGTAGAGCGCCCAGCCCTCTGAAAACGCGTTAAAGGGTGACAGCTTGCGCAAAAGCGGGACACCCTCAATCAATTGTGAGGTTGATATCTGGAAGTGATGGCCCGGGGAACCCTCGTGAATCATCAGAGTAGGTAACGTCCAACGCGGATTATCTGCAGTGTCTTTTTGGTTGATATAGAAGCGCCCGGGTCGAGAGCCGTCCAGTGCCGGGCCGTTATAGTAGCCGCTCGGGGAGGAGTCTTGGGAATATTCGGGCACTCGAACAATCTCGAGCGGTTGTGGCGGGATGGTGATGAAGTAATCGGCGGCAATCGCCATGACTTTCTGATCGAAAGCCTCGAGGTAGGCGATCATCTCCGCCCGCCCCGCATCGGTGTTGGGGAATTGGTGTGCGGGGTCCTTCATCACCACGCGGACGCGTTGCGCAAAGGACGGCCCCGTAACGCCCCGACTGTCGAGAATATCGAGCATTTCCCCTTCAATGCGGCTCACCTCTGCCAGTCCGGTGGCGTGGATCTCGTCGGGCGTGAACTGGGTTGTAGTATTGGATCTCAGGTTGGCGGCGTAAATCGCTTCACCGTTCGGCAGCCGCCAGATCCCCGCGTCGTGGCTGGCTTCAGGCAGCATCGATTGGAAGAGGGTGATCATGGCTTGGTATCCTGGGATCACTTCTGTGGCAACCAGCTGGGTTGCCTCTGTCATAAATTTGCTGGCTGTGACGTTGTCGACGTCTTCCAATGACTCGAGCTTGGGCCCGAGTGTCGTGACGAGCGGGCTTCCCGCTGCTCCATCTGCAATAAATTTGTTCATCCCGACAAGCGCTTTTTCTATAACGAAGTCGGGAGGGATAACGCCATTGGCGCGATCGTCTATGACGCGCTCGTGGGTTTCCCGCAACACGCGGCCAAATTCCGCCAATCTGGACAGGTAGCGCTGCGCACTTTTTTTGTTTTTGATGACGTGGGTGTCGGTCAGAAACTGTGGCAGATTCACCGTTACGCCGGAGATTTGATTGACGCGATAACCGCTGTACCGAAGCTCTGCTTGGCGGAGCAGATCATCAAAAAACCAGGCGGCGATTTTCCAGGTGAGAAGTTCCTGTCCTGTGAGTCCCTGGGGCCCGTAGGCATCCAAGCCGGCCCGAGCGGCTTGCAACTCGGCGATACCGCGCTCTTCTTTTTCCTTGGTGTAGTCCGCTAGCTTGCCGCTATGAAAATCCAGCGGTGTGTTATCGATGAAGCCGAGGTAAGTCAGCAATTCAGGCGAATCAATCGCCAGCTTGAAGGTGACCTTGTTTACGTAGTTATTAACACCAACCGGAGTGAACCAGAACCACATCGAGGCAGAAACGGCTGCCACGATTGTGGCCCCAGCCATACTCAAAAGAGCAAGCTTTAGCCACCGCATGAGTTACTTCTCTTCTGCTGAACCGCTGCGGATGCTACGCCAATCCGCGGCGCTAAAACAGCATAATTTATGGCTTGCGTGCCGGGACTTTTGTGAGAGGGGCAAGCAGTAATCGGTTAAGGCTTGCTGCCACCTCAAGCCCCTTCTGTCGACAGCCACGCTCCAGTCGGAGTGACTGTTTCGATGTTCAGTTGGCCTGCGAGACCGGCCGTTCTGTGCACGCTGATTTTGGCATACCCGGGCATCTGAATCATTTCTAGCATTGCGGCGCGTGAGGGATACATGGCGATGGCGACTTGCTCCCAAGGCGTCTCTCCCTCGCCCAGCAGTAGCCGCTCAACATCGGCGCCAAAACCGATATGGCCCCTACCTGTGTAACTCCGATACGCCCTTGGCTTCTGGGTCGAGAAACCCCTC
>MDTD01039533.1_pt1 | contig 12213 bp, 11 predicted proteins | sample 811221 | NCBI WGS metagenome assembly MDTD01 (sample SAMN05326646, study PRJNA326480) | marine metagenome | isolation source: seawater | place: Pacific Ocean: South West | collected 2011 | reverse complement strand
TTAGTAGAGATCAGCAAAGAATATTTTAAGATACTGTTTATTTTTTTTTGATCCAAATTTATCTTGCTTACTTTAAATGAATTGTTAAAAAAATTTATCTTGTTGAAACCTCCATAAGAACAAGCAATCTGATCTTGAAAACCTCCAAATTCTTTTAAAACATTTCTTTCTAAATTTATACTTTTGATTGCTAAATCCTTTTTTGAGAGTAGTTTTTTTTTGTTATAAAAGTTTAAAATATTAATTAGTGAGACAACAAAAGCACTACTAGAGCCTATACCCATTCTTCCAGGTAATTCACTTGAATGTGTAATTTCAACCTTAGAGTTTTTCATATGGTATTGTTTTAACAAATACTTAATGGGTTTATTTTTGATATCATTTAATTTATTTGTTTTTTCATTTTTGAAATATTTGAGCACATATTTGTATTTAAAATATTCTGGGTTAACCTTTAATATTGTATAATTATATCTGTTAAATGTTAAAGAAATCACTTTTCCTTTATTTAAATTAAACCAAGACGGTATATCTGTACCTCCGCCAAAGAGGGATAATCTAAAAGGTGTTTTACAAATAATCATAATGAATTAATTTTTAGTATATGAATTCTTAACAAATTACTATATCAAATATTTATGCAAAACATCATTATTCTTGGGGGTTCAGGATTTATAGGAAAAAATCTTGTAGAATATTTTATTAATAAAAAAATAAAAATATTTGCAACTTATTTTAAAAATCCAATAAAAAAAAATAAATTTGTAAAGACCATAAAATGTAACCTAAAAAATAGTACTCAAGTAAAAAAAATCCTAAAAAATAAAAATATAGTAATTAATTGTGCTGCTGTAACATCAGGCTCTCATGATATAGTCAATAATCCTCATATCCACGTAATTGATAATCTTAAAATGAACATTAATATTTTAGATTCTTGTAAAGACAATAACATTAAACATTATATTTTTTTGAGCTGTACTAGCATGTATCATCAGTCACAAAAATATCTTTCAGAGAAAGATTTTAATATTAATAAAATTAATAAAAAATATTTAGGTGTAGCAAACATGAAAATTACAGTTGAAAAGTTGTGCCAATTTTTTTCCACAATTTCGGATATAAGATTTTCTATAGTAAGACATTCAAATATATATGGGAAATATGATAAATTTGATCTTAAGAAAAGCCACTTTTTTGGAGCTACTGTGAATAAAGTTTTAAATTCAAAAAAAAACCTAACAATTTGGGGGAACGGTAAAGAGGAAAGAGACTTGCTTTATATAGATGATCTAATTAATTTTATAATTAAAATTATATCTAAGCAGAAATCAAATTTTGAAATATTTAACTGTACTTATGGAAAATCATTCTCAATAACTCAAATTGTAAAAAAAATCATAAAAATATCTGGAAAAAAATTAAAAATTAATTATGACTTATCAAAACCTACAATTCCTTTTTCAATAAGAGTTAACTCAAAAAAAGCATACAAACTTGGATGGAAACCTAAGCATAAAATCAATGAAGGTATTAAAAAAACAATAAACTGGTGTTTAAAAAATGAGTTTTTATAAAAATAAAAAAATTCTTATTACCGGTGGCACCGGTATGATAGGTTACTCATTAACTAAAAGTTTAATTAAAGAAAATTGCAAAATAACAGTAGTTTCGCTTGATAAAAAATTCCATAAATTTAAAGGTGTAAAATACAAAAACTATGATTTACGAAATTTTAATAATTGTTTAAAACTTTGTAAAAATAAAGATATAGTATTTCATTTAGCTGGAATTAAAGGATCGCCTGTAATGGCAACAAAAAAACCTGCTAGTTTTTTTGTTCCTTTAATTCTTCTAAATACAAATCTTCTTGAAGCTGCAAGAGTTTGTGGTGTAAAAAACCTTTTATATACAAGCAGTATTGGTGTTTACTCGCCCTCAAAAAAATTTATTGAGGACCATATGTGGGAAAAAAACCCATCTAAAAATGATAAATATGCTGGGTGGGCAAAAAGAATGGGAGAGCTTCAAATTGAGGCGTATCAAAAAGAGTATAATTTAAATTATGTAATAGTAAGACCTGCAAATATATATGGCCCATTTGATAATTTTGATCCTCGTAACGCAATGGTTATTCCATCATTAATCAATAAAGCAAATTTTGCAAAAAATGAATTAGATGTTTTTGGTGATGGTTCAGAAATAAGAGATTTTCTATATAGCGATGATTGTGCGGAAGGAATTAAACTTGCTCTTAGAAAAAAAATAAAGAAACCTATAAATTTAGGTTCAGGAAAAAAAGTATCAATAAAAAAAATTGTTAATATAATTAAAATTAATTCTAAAAATAATATTAAAATTAATTGGATAAAAAATAAAAAGGCTGGAGATAAAATTAGAGTAATGGATATTAAAAGAGCTAAATCTATTGGTTTTAAACCTAAAGTTTCAATAGAAAATGGAATTATTAACACTATGAATTGGTTTAGTGAAAACAATAATTTTCATAATAAAAAATACAATGCTTTTAAAAAATAAAAAAAAAATATTCGAATTGAGAAAGTTTGAGGAAGATATAGTTGAACTTTTTAATAACAAAAAAATTCGAGCACCAATTCATTTAAGTTATGGAAATGAAAGACCCTTAATAGAGATTTTTAAAAAAATAAGGAAAAATGATTGGATTTTTTGTTCGTGGCGATCACATTACCATTGTCTTTTGAAGGGCATGTCACCGAATGAATTAAAAAAAAAAATTGTAAAAGGCGACTCCATTTCATTATGTTCAAGTAAATATAAAATTTATTCATCTGCAATAGTTGGTGGTATAGCCCCCATAGCAACAGGTGTAGCTTTCTCTAATAAATTAAAAAAAAATAAAGACACTGTTTATTGTTTTGTAGGTGATATGACGTCAGAAACAGGCATTTTTTACGAATGTGTAAAGTATTCTGAGAATCAAGATTTAAAAATAAAATTTATTATAGAAGATAATAATTTATCTGTTTGTTCTGATACGAGAAAAGTTTGGAAAGAAAAAAAACTTTTTTTTGAAAAATATAAATCAAAAAAAATATTGATTTATAAATACAATAATAAATTTCCACACGCTGGATCTGGTACTAGAATTAATTTTTAATATGAATTATTTTGATTGCTTAAAAAAAAGTATGAAGTTTCTGGAAAAAAACAATAAAACAATTTTCATTGGTCAAGCAGTGAATTATCCAGGAACAGCAATGTTCAATACATTAAAAGATATTAACAACAAAAAAAAAATTGAATTTCCTGTAGCTGAAGAATTTCAAATGGGTTTTACAATTGGTATGGCTATGAACAATTATATACCAATAACTATATATCCTAGATGGAATTTTTTATTACTTTCTATAAATCAATTAATTAATCATTTAGACAAGTTTAATTATATGTTTGATAAAAAAATTAAAGTAATTATCAGAACCTCAATTGGTTCTAAACATCCTTTAAATCCTCAACATCAGCATGTGGGGGACTTTTCATCGAGTATAAAACTTATGAGTAAAAATTTAGATATAATTAAATTGAGAGAACCAAAAGATATTTTAAGTTCTTATAAAAAAGCTCTCTATAGGAAAGATGGCAAAAGCACTATATTAGTTGAGTATGGTGATTACTATAATTTAAAATAATTACTTAAACTTATCTTTAATAATAAACGCAGATAGAATCGCATAAAGTTCCATTAAACCATTTATAATTACACTTCTACTAGATTCGCCAAACTCTCTTTTAGGTTCATCACCTGGAATATCTTTATATGGAAATTTTTTTTTTAAACATCTAATTGATATTTGAGTATTTATAGTAATATTACAATTATCAAGAAATTTTTCATCGATAATTTTTTTATTAATAATTTTATAAGCCCCAAGAACATCTGTATAATTTCCTCTAAAAAAAATGTTTACTAATTTTGTAAATAAATGATTTCCAAATTTAGTTATTATACTATCATCATAACTTTTTGCTGGCTTCATGTATCTTGACACTGTAACAAAATCATAACCTGATTTAGCAGTTTTAATTAACTCCTCTAACTTTTCAGGTAACATGTTTCCATCTGGAGTAAAAAAATATACGATATATTTTGTTTTAGATTTTCTTATTCCAATTTTTATTGCATTAGCAATGTTTTTTTGAGCAAAAGTTAAGTCAAAGATTTTTTTCTTAGGAATATTTTGAGTGAAAACATCAATATTATTTTTTAGAAGGTATTCTCTAGTTCCATCTGTTGAATTTCCATCTACAGCATAGATATAATCAAATAAATTTCTGTCGATTTTCGGCACAATTTTCTTGCAAGAATCAATCTCATTTTTAACGATAATTACAAGCGTTGTATCAGTTGTCATTTAATTAATTTAAATTATTTAATAAGTTTTTTAGAGAAACTTTTAAATTAACTTTGGGTTTCCATCCAGTTTCTTTTCTGAACTTATTTGAGTTTGGAATTTGATTAGTTACATCAATTGGTCTTGTTAAATATTTTGATTGTATTGTCTTTATATTTTTTATATTTGATATCTGGATCATTTTTTTAAGGATGTATTTTATTTTATAACTTGTATCACCCCCAATATTATATATTTCTCCAATCCTTCCTTTTTTAGCACATTCCCAATAAGCCTTTGAAGCATCATCAATATCAAGAAAGCTTCTTATGCTATTTAGGTTACCATGATAAAGTTTTTTATTTTTTTTATTTTTTTTATTTTTTAATTTTACAATTTGTTTTGCAAAGGCAGTTTGAAACAAATCATTTCTTCTTGGGTTAGTGTAAGTAAACATCCTAGTAATAATTATATTTAACTTATAAACATTAAAATAAACCTGTGACAATAAATCTTGAAAAGTTTTTGATACAGAGTAGGGATTTACTGGTGAAATAAAATTTTTTTCCGTTATCGGTAAATCTTTCTTTTTAACATTTCCATAAACTTCAGAGGTACTACAAATAATTATTAATGCTTTGCTTTTAATTTCTCTCAAAACTTCAAGAAAATTTATAATTAAATTACAATTATTATCTAATATTTTTTTTGGTTCTACAAAAGACATTTTTACATTAGCGTTAGAAGCAAAATTATAAATTAAGTCTGGATTAATTTTTTTTATTATTTTTTTAAATTTTGAGTATTCGCTTAGGTTAACTTTATAAATATTAATTCTTTTAGGGTATTTAGTCCTAAGCTTTTTTGCGTATCCTAATTTATTATAAATTCCATAAATCTTTATATTTTTATCATGGTTCAATATATGCTCTGCTAGATAACTACCACCAGATCCTGAAATTCCGGTTATTAAACACTTTGTAAATTTTCTATTCATAATTAAAGAGATATTACCTATGGCAAAAAATTCAATAAATTTTGGTATTAATTTATTAAAGCTTTGGGCAGGTTGAGACAAAAGTCAGCCTCAACAAGAAAAATTTATCATAATCAACTTTACAATGGAAAAAAAATTCCTCTAAGCATAACTTTTTTTAACATTGTTGTGTAAATTTAAACCTGTACATTGCGCCTCTGATATCGATAATATTAAAGTTTCACATTATAGGTCTATATAGCAAATAGCTTAAACTATTGAAAAAAACATTAAAATGGATATTAAAAATAATTACTAAGTCTTATGAAGATACCTAGAGGAAAACTATATATTGGTTTTTATGAAATATTTTTATCATTATTAAAAGTTTTTTTTAGCATTGATTTAGTATCAGGAAAAAAAGTAGAAAAATTCAATAATATAATTAAAGAATATTATAATAAAAAATATTGTTTATCATTTTCTACTGCTCGTATATCTTTTTATTATTATCTTAAATCATTAGATTTGGAAAAAGGATCAGAGGTGCTAATTTCACCAGTACAGATTCCTGATTTTGTAAATGTTATTTATACTCTTGGTTTAAAACCAATATATGTAAAGATTGATAAAAATAGTCATTCGATGAATTTGGACGATCTTCAAAACCAAATTTCAAGTAAAACAAAGGTTGTATTAGTTACTCATTATCATGGTGTTATAGGAGAAATAGAAGTTATAAAAAAATTATGTGAAGATAGATCAATTTTTCTTATTGAAGATATTTCTCATGCATATGGATCTATACTTAATAATAAATTAGCAGGAACTTTTGGTCATGCAGCTGTAGGATCATTGTCTCCAGGAAAGATAGTTTCATCTGTTGGTGGAGGATTTTTGTTATTAAATGATGATGATAAATTTAATAAAGTAAAAAAATTAAAAAAAATTGATTTAACTAAACCAAAAAAAATTATTTTGTATAGAATAATTTTTTTTCAACTTTTAGTTTCTATAGTGACCTCTAGAATTATATTTAACAACATTACTTACTATTTATTTTTAATACTAAATAAAATTAATAAGAATAAAGTTAAAAATAACAAAGATAATAAGACTTATATTAAAAATAATGTTGAAACTATATACTCAAATCCAATTATATTAAGAAAAATTCCAAACTATTTTTTTTATGAATTTTTAGATTTTCAAGCTGAATTAGCTATTAAGTCATTTAATAGAAACTTGGTATCTGGGTTAGATAAAAGACAAAATTTTGTAAAAACTGTAATTGATAATTTAAATAATGAAGCAAAATTATTAATACCAAAAAAAATTTTTGAATATAAAAAATGGGCTTTTTGGCATTTCCCTATAATAGTTGAAAATAACTATACAGAAAAATGTAAAAGTTTTTTCTTCAAGAATAAGATTGATATAGTTGGTTATGGAATGATTTTTTGTAATAATGAAGATGTTTTTAAAATTTTTCACAGAAAAGATCTAAGTGAGTCACAAAAAATTTATGAAAATATACTTTTTTTACCAATACATGATGATTTTAATATCAAAGATGCTTTAAAAGTTGCGAAAGTTTTAAATTTATATGTTAAACAACAAAAAAATAATGAAATATGAAAATTTTATAATAACTGGTGCCGCAAGTGGATTAGGAAAAAGTCTTGCTAAAAAACTTCTGGCTGATGGTAAAAATGTTATTGGAATCGATCAAGATAAAATAGAAATAAATTCTGATAATTTAAGTGGAAATTTAAAAACCATTATATTTGACTTAAAAAATTACGAAAAAATTGATCAAATTTTAGATACAAATGAAATTCAGAAAATTGATTGTTTAATAAATTGTGCTGGGTACGAAACGGCAGGATTTGTTGATGATTTACCTTTAAAAGAAATTATAAGAAATTTTAACGTAAATACGATGGCTCCAATAGCTCTAACTAAATTTTTACTACCAATTTTAAAAAAAAATAAAGCCTGTGTTATAAATGTTATTTCTGCTATGGCGACAATAGGAGTACCAGGTAGGTTAGCTTATTGCATGAGTAAATCAGCATTACAAATGTTTTCAAATGTTTCTAGGGCAGAATTTAAATACTTCGGAATAAAAGTGATAACTATTTATCCTGAGGTAATGGAAACTCCTTTTTGGGATAAAGTAGCTTACTATGGTAGAATTCAAGCAGCCAAAATAAATGATCCGAGAAAAAGAAAAAACCCAGATACAGTTGCAGATGAGGTTATAAAAACTATTAATAAAAAGAAAAGTTTTTTATGGAGATTATCTATGACGAATATGTTTGTAATTTTTTATGGAATTTTCACAATAATAGCTGAAAAAATTGTAGATGTAATTTGTAATATTAAAAATTCAAATATAATTCCAAAGAAATAAATATTTGTTATTTTAGAAATGAAGTATTTTTTATCAATAACGCATAATTTAAAAAATTTAAAGAAAAGTGAAATATTAATATCTTTATTAATTTTATTCACTATTCCATTTTTATATTATCTAAATAAAATTGTTAAACCTGATCATTTATACGGAGGAAATATCTTTCTTTTTGATTATAGCTTAAAAAAAAATCTAATCATTTTTGTAATGTTTTACTTAATTTATTTGATAATCTTAGGTATTAAAAAGATACTTAGTTTTAATTTTGATAATAAAAAAACTATTTTTTTTTTAATATTAATAATCTCATTATATAAAATTTATATATATGGATTTCCGTTTGATTTTAAGAGTCTTGATGATATTTACACCTCATATTTTATTGATAATAAATATAATTATTACAAATCAATTCATTATATTTCTTATTTAATTAAATCCTTTTTGCCATACCCACAATACACAAATTCTTTTGTTCAAGTTTTATTTGGAATTATTTCTTTAATTACTATTTTTTTATTATTCAAAAAATTTTCTGATAAAAAAAGTCTATACTCAATTACAACTGTTCTTCTTTTAATAATTTATATGCCATGGAATATGGTTGAAACTCTTATTGGACCCGATCCTCTTTTTAGCCTAATTTTTTATCTTTCGATACTATTCTCTTTTAAAACAATTAATAATTTTAATACTAAAGATTTAATTGTATTAAATTTATTGTTCATAATTGGAATATTTACAAAAGATACTTTCATTTATATGTCCTTACTTATTTTATTGTATATTCTTTTTGCTCATAAAGTTAAAAAATATTTAACAATATCAATTTTAATAATAAACGTAATGATTACATCAAGCATTGTCTCAAATATTAATGTTCAAAAATATGGTATCGAGTCATTTTATAAAAACCAGGTTTATCTTTTAAAAATAATGACTTATGGATATTTAAATCCTAATATAAAAAAGACATATGAAAATTCATTAAGTGATGATGCCAGAATCCTCTTAAATGATATTGATAAGCAATTTAAAATTAATGTAACCCCTCATAAAAGAGAGCCATTTTATTCTGATAAGGCACCAAAATTTTGGATTAATTTAATCAGACCTGATTTTGAAACTATTGCTCTAAAGCCGATTACTACAATTTATAAAGCAAATGTGAAATCTATTATGAAAAATATTTCAGATATTGCTGATGTAAAGTTAACTAACAATCAAATTTCTATAACCAGTAAAGAAATAATTTCTATTTTTGAAAACGAAAAAAAAAAATTTAATGATTTCAACAATAGAGAAATGGTAACTTATATGAAAAATATAGTTTTTGATGGATACCTCCTTAATGACAAAATGTGCTTAAATTTAGATTCTGTCACTTTTGATTTAAAATGTTTCAAGCGGACTTTTAATTCTATAGAAAATTTATTACTTGATAGAAGTGATAATTGGTATTATAAAAAACCAGCATTAGATATGGCGGCTAATTACAATCCCATATCAAAAACATATTCATCTCACGAGAAAATTGATTACGCAACTGAGATTATTTTAAAAAAACCATTACTTTATATTAGTCAAAGTATTCTAAGTTTTTTTGGTGATACAGGTTTTTTACCTATACCAACAGCACTTGGTGACGCTCTCACAATTTTCAAAAAAAATAATACACCAAAATTTTTGACCCATAATTTACAACACATTTTTTATCCAATAATTAATTTTTGGTATTTATATTGTATTTTTTCTTTTTTAATTTCAATTTTATTTATAAACAACCTGAACATTAAGAATAAAAATATTTTTTTTTCAATAATACCAATATATTTTGGAGCACTAATTTCATTTTTCTCAATGGGAGAAGCACCAAGACAAATGTTATTAGTAATGCCTTTTATCTTCTATAACTTTTTAGTAGTAATGAATTTTATTTTTTCTAAAATAAATCATATTATTTTTAATACCCAATATGAAAAATACTAGAATAGACCAGGTTGCTATTTTAGTCGGAGGTTATGGTGCCAGATTGAAATCGATAACTTCTTCGACACCTAAACCTTTGTTAAAATTTCATAACAAATCATTTCTTAATTACTTAATAGATTTTTATATAGACCAAGGTGTATCAAATGTTCTTTTATTATGTTCATATAAATATAATCATTTTAAAAGTATTTATGAAAAATCGAAAAAATACAAAAAATATGTTAAATGTATAAAACAAGACGTGCCAAATGGAAATTTAGAGGCTTTAAAAATTTCATATAAATATTTAAAAAAAGATTTTATTCTTTGCAATGGAGATACTTTTATTAATTTAAAGATTGATGAAATAATTAAATATTATTTCAATAATAAGAGAAAAACAATTTGTGTATTAACTTCCAATAAAAAAAATATTTCTTCAAAATCTACTTTACTGAGCCAAAAAACATTAAATAAAAAAATGTTAATTACCAAGAAATATCGACATAAATATGCAAATTCAGGAATTTATATTTTTAACAAAAAAGAATTAAAAAAAAATAAGATTGAAGATTATAGCAGTATAGAGAAACAATTTTTACCTGACTTAATAAAAAAAAATAAAATAAAATTTTATAAGACGAATATAGAGTTTAAAGATATTGGAACCCCGAAAGATTTTTTTAAAACATCTGAATTTTTATTAAAAAATTATCCAAGACCTTGTGCATTTCTTGATAGAGATGGAGTAATTAATAAAGATTATGGATATGTAAATAAAATTTCTGATTTTAAATGGATGCCATATATTCGAAATATAATTAAACATTTAAATAAAAAAAAATATTTAATTATAGTAGTAAGCAATCAATCAGGTGTAGGTAGAGGATATTATCCAAAAAAAAATGTTAAAAATATTGAAAATTTTATAAAAAGAAACTTAAGAGTTGATGCATTTTACTATGCTTATTATTATAAAAATTCTCAAAATAAAAATTTTAGAAAAAATAAATTTTTAAGAAAACCGAATATTGGAATGTTTAAAAGCGCTAATAAAGAATTTAATATAAATTTAAAAAATTCATTTATGGTTGGTGATAACGAAAGTGATAAATTATTTGCTAGAAAAGCTGGTTTGAATTTTTTTTACTTTAAAAATAACATTAAAAAAACAACAGCCAGAATCATAAACTTTACTAACCGAGCTTATTCTTTATCGTGAGGAAATAAAATAATTAAATTTTACGTATTACACTTGTTCAATTTTAAATATTATCATAAACACTCATGAAATTCACACACGTCTTCATTTATTTTTTTTTTCACAGTAACAATAAATAATTGATCCAAATATTTTTGAAAAAATTGTTCTTTTAAAAATCTTTTCTATTTTTTTAGAAAAAGGTATAAAGCTAGGTAAAGTAAAACCAGCTTTTCTAATTCTAATATTAGAAAATTTATTGAATAGTGATAGCAAATCTGACTCTGTTAATGTTGCTGTATAAACATTTTTTTTACCATCACTGATCCATGCTTGTTCAGTCCTTTTATTTAAATAGCTTTGATATGACTTATTAGAAAAGTAACCTTTTAAAAAACCTGACAATCTCAATTTTAAAAATGTAGATGAATATTTGTAATAAACAGAAATAAATGCTTTGCCCCCAGGTTTAAGAACTCTAAAAACTTCATCAATTGATTTATCAATTTTTTTAGAATGATGAATAACTCCGTGACTAAAAACGTAATCAAGAGAATTACTTAACAAGGGAACAAATCTTGCATCTCCTTGAATGGTCACGATTTTTTTATCTTCATCTATATTTTTGGAAACGATTTCTGTCATTTTGCAAGCTTCTTCTGTAATGTCCATTGCATATACCAATTTGCTTCCACCATAGATCAAACTAACAGCTTCTTGTCCACACCCAGCACCAATGTTAATTCCAATTTTATTTTTAAGCCATTCTTTATCTATTTCGTTTGTCCAAAAATCTTCAAGATCATTATTTTTATTTATAGCATTAAGAATATAGTTTTTTAAATTTTCTTTATTCATGTTTAAGAAAAAACTGTGTTCATCATATCTTTTTTTCCATCCAGAATTCCAAAAATCAATTGTATTTTTTAATTCTTTATATTCATCGTCTGTATAATTTTTTTTATTAATCAGTAAAAAGGTATTGTTTTCATTCTGTTTATAGAATTCTTCTTTACATGAAATTTTGTCATTAAAGGTGAGTTTTTCATTGTTTAGTGGACAGGCAAGTAGGTTGTAGATTTCACTCATAATTCATTAATTATATTTAAATTTTATTAAATATACTTCTTAGATTATTCATAGGTATAATTTTTATAGTAATTTTACAATGATGAAAAAATTTTACTTATTAGACTTGTTCAATTATAAATATTAGCATAAATACTCATGAAATTCATTAATGCCCTCGTGGTGAAATTGGTAGACACAAAGG
>MDTD01035698.1_pt1 | contig 12213 bp, 11 predicted proteins | sample 811221 | NCBI WGS metagenome assembly MDTD01 (sample SAMN05326646, study PRJNA326480) | marine metagenome | isolation source: seawater | place: Pacific Ocean: South West | collected 2011 | reverse complement strand
TGATTCTGCCGGTTCAGTTGAATCTCTCAAAAGTGGCGTGGAAATGGTGCTGCAGGGGATTCTGCAAATCTTTGATAAGCACCATTGCCAATTGATCGAGACCGAGGTCGGGCAGTCCTTCGATATGAATCTCCACGAGGCTGTCGGAATGCAACCTAGTGAAGATCAGCCAGCCAATACTGTCCTGTTTGTAGCCAGTCAGGGATATAAGTTGCATGATCGTGTGATTCGTCCCAGTCAGGTGATCGTATCGAGTGGGTCCACAACTCCAGTTGAGGATGCTGCAGGAACCCAGCCGGACGATTCGGATTCTGAATCGGATTCTTAAATCAATTCATGAGGTAGGAATAGAAAATGCCAACTTACGATTACGAGTGCGATAGCTGTGGGTATACCTTTGAGTTGTTTCAGGGGATAAACGAGGCACATAAAAAGAAATGTCCGAAATGCAAGAAGATGAAGTTGCGTCGTCTCTTTGGGACTGGAGCCGCGTTGCTATTTAAAGGCTCTGGATTCTATGAAACCGATTACCGAAGTGATTCATATAAATCGGATGCGAAAAAGGCAAAGCAGGCTCAATCATCTGCAAAATCAGCTGCTAAAAATTCCGAAGCCAAGAAATCATCAACCAGCAAAAAAGACTCTCCTAAAAAGTCTTTAGGAAATAGTTAGGGTATTTGTGTTTTTAGGTGATGGCTCGATAGAATAGGGCGTTCAAGTGACAAGTAATCTGCGAAGCGGGATATAATATCGATGACAACATTGCAATGTCCAACATGTATGAAGCAGTTTGAGACCGATAAGTCAAAGACTATGCCCTTTTGCTCAAGTCGGTGTCGTCAGGTTGACTTGGGACGTTGGTTTAATGAAGAATATGGGTTGCCATTTGAACCTACCGAAGAAGAACCCTTGTTAGAGGGAAACGCGGAGTTCTAAATCCACCTTGTCTTCCGATAAATTCGTGAAGATATACGGCCATCAATGAAGGAAAGAAGTTGTCATGTCTGATCATTATGACTCGGTAAAAGGAGTTGATTGGCGCGAAGTTCTCCCTGCGACGGTACTGACGCGGGCATTTTCTGTAGCCGTAAGTGTACCGGTTCTGCTGCTGGCGTCAGTCGGAGTGAGCCTTACGATTTCTGGATGGCTAATCGCTGATAGCCTGCTAATCCCGGATGCTCCCACCGCTGTGTTAGTTGGAGCAACTGCTGAAGACGTGTCCAATACCATGAATCAGGGAGACGCATTCACTGAAGATGCTTTGTTACAGGATTTAGATGAAGAGCCGGGCTCGGATAGCGAAATGTCTGATAACGCATCACAATCGGGTCGGAATATAGCAGTTCAACCGACAGATCAAGTTGTGCTCGAACCTGGCCCCATCGTTGGCCTTGAATCATCGCCGGTTTTTGAAAGGTTGCTCACGGGGGAAGGGTTAAGTTTGGTCGGGGAGATGCATGATTACTTGTTCGGCGGAGAAAGTCGTGACCTGGATACTCGGACCTCGTATGCCATATGTATCGTGGACTTAGCGTGGTTGTTAATCGTTTGGGGATTCTTTGGGGCAATAATTACTCGTATTGCTGTCATTCGAATTGGCCGAGGCGAAAGAATTGGTTTCATGGAAGCGATGGCAGATGTGCGTAAGAAGTATATCTCTTATGTCATGTCACCATTATTCGTTTTGGTGTCTTGTTTTGTACTATCCCTGCCAATTGTGTTAATTAGTCTGTTACTAAACTTCGATTTGGGAGTCATTCTGGCTTCGTTGCTCTGGATTGTGACCATTGTGTTTGGAATCGGTGTTGCCGTTTTACTGACAGGCTTTTTCTTTGGTTGGCCATTGATGTGGCCTACGATCAGTGCAGAAGAAGCTGGAGATGTCTATGAAGCAACCAGCCGTACCTTTGCTTATACGTTTCAAGCACCACTACAGTACCTGTTCTACGTTCTAGTAAGTATTCTGATTTGGATTCCTTCGGTAATCTTGGTTCAAAACTTTGCAAGTCTTGCCGAGCAGGTCATTTTTAGTGGGATGGCTGTGGCCGCCGATGAAAGTCAGTTGATTCAACAGTACATCAGCGGCGAGGTATCGTTAGACGGACAAAGTCAGGCCTTCACCATAGGCGCGAATATCATCTCGGGATTACACTGGTTTGCCCACCTGATGGCAGATTCTTTTTGTGTTGGATTTTTCTTTGCAAGCTTTTCAGGTATTTATCTGCTGTTGCGTCGGTTTGTGGATCATACTCCGCTGGATGAGGTGTTTGTGATTGACGACAAGACTAAATTTGGGCTTGATGATCTTATTCAGCAGACTGCAGAGCAAACCGCGGAGCCAACGGCCGAGTAATGTTTGATTCTTTCTTGATCTAAACTTTCGGTGATTTTTAGATGAATTGTCTGTTTCTATCCAGTGATCTTATGTTCGGCCCGCGTGTGTCCCACGCTGCCAAGATGCATGGAAGTCAGCTTAAGATAGTCTTATCGCCAGGCAAGCTTGAAGTTGAACTCGGGCAAGCCAATTATGATCTGGTAATTCTGGATCTTTCGTGTTCTCTGTTTGAACCTAACGCTGTGATTGAATTGCTAGCTTCAAGTAGGCAGCAAATAAGAACCATTGCATTTGGCCCGCATGTACAGGAAGAAAAATTAGCCGCAGCGTTAGAAGCCGGGTTTGATAATGTTATGACTAACGGGCAGTTTAATCAAAGTTTTGCGCAGATTTTCAGTCTCGGTTAGACTGCCTCTGGTCCTCGTACGTCGGTGCTCAAGTCAACGGCGTCCGTCATCGGCATAACGAAAATCTTTCCATCACCAATGTTGCCGTCGGCTCCGGTTTTTGCCGCGGCACAGATGATTTCAATGGTTCGGTCAACGAAGTCGTTGTTGACAGCAATTTCAAGCGAAATCTTTCGCAGCAATTGTGACTTGTATTCCATGCCTCGATAAAGTGGCGTTTGCCCACGCTGTCGGGCGAAACCCAGCGCGTCACATACAGTCATGCGAGTTACCCCGGCCTTTTCTAATGCCGACTTCACCGCTTTTAGTTTAGTTGGTTGTATAATTGCGACGACTAGTTTCATAGATGATCCGGCCGAAGGTTTGCTAGATGCATTCGGCTTTATTTAATAACGCTTGTGTTTTGAATGTCCGATTTAATTATACGAGTTTTGCGAGAGTATGATATCCAGCAACCTGATGGCGTTATCGCTTGGGAGGCAGGTCAGAGTTTTAGTGGATCAGATCATTGGAAAGTTCAATGTGGTAACACGAGTTATTGTCTGAAACGATGGCCTGCAGCGAAGCCTGCCATGCGAACAAAGAGACTGATCGAATTAGTAACCCCCGAAATCCAGCGACATGGGTTACCAATAGCGACTCCACTGGAGTGTCGTCGTGGTGGAAGATTTGTATTTGAGCAAGATCGTTGGTGGGATCTGACTCCATGGCAGGTAGGAGCTCCTATTAAGAATCAACCTATTTCGCGAACTCGTTTGGAGAACGCGATGCAGTGGCTGGCTTCATATCATGGGCTGGCAGGAGCTCAAAGAATAGAAAATGGCAGATCGCAGGCGCTGAATTATCGGTATCAACTTTGCCAAACGCTAGTTGACGGCTTGTTGAGCCGCTTGTCACAGTGGGATTATGACGGGCTGGCACCAGGTTTGCCAGAGCTCTTTGTTACGTATGCACAGAAATCCCTTCCGGAGCTGGCCTCTTTGTTGGAACAACGGGTGGGATTTGAATTGACACTGTTGCCGGTACTTGCTGACGTTTGGTCGGACCATGTTTTTTTTCACGGGGACGAGGTGTCGGGTGTTATCGATTTTGGTGCAATGAAAATGGATTCACCATGTCTCGACTTAGCTCGTTTATTGGGAAGTTATGCCGGTTTTGACGCTACGGTAATCGCTGAGGGAATCAAATACTACTGTGCTGTCCGAGATTTGGACGAGAAGCAGATCGCTCTAGTTGAACTCTTTGACCGTGCCCACGTAGTATTGGCAGGGGTGCAATGGCTAATATGGCTAGGGCCGGAACAAAGAATCTTTAAGCAAATGCCGCAGGTGAATCAGCATCTGCAAAACCTTGCACGTAGAATTGATCAATAACAGAGCCAGGCGAAACTATGCTTCGGTTCCAGGGTTGGAATTGCAGTGAAGTTTAGTGCTTCTATGGATGCAATAGTGGTGTTTGTTTAAAATTAAGGATTTAATACATCCTGAAGTTATCTCAAGACAGGGGCACGAATGGCTCGCGGTTTGAATATGAGTAAACAGTTTTTTCAGTCGATCTTTTTGTGGTTAGCTTTTTCGCTCGCAACCGTCGGCGTCCTGTCATCTGACCTGCAGGCACAGTTTGGTGACTTTGGAAGTGGCAACGCCCCCAAAGTAGAAGCAAAGGCTGAATTTCATCTTAACAACGGGTCAAAGACTCAAGGTCTCGTTACAGTAACCGTTGAAGTTGTTGAGAAGTTTCATATTTACTCGGTGACTCAAAAGAAAGGTGGTCCACTACCGACAAGGATTACGATTGTAACTCCTGATCAAGGTGTAGAATTGGGGCAATTGATTCCGGATAAGCCACCTGAGATCCATCATTACGAAGATGCCTACGGTGATCTCGACATTGAAGAACATAAGGGTACGGTCATTTGGGTTGCACCGGTCAGCTTTTCGAAGCCTCTTGATAACCCCGATGAAACAGAATTGAAGTTGCAGGTTTCCAGTTTGGCCTGCACAGACAATTTGGGGATTTGTGTCCCCCAGAAAAATGTAGTCGTGGCATCGTTTCGGGGTGAGTTAGACTCAGAAAATGAATCAGAATTCAATGAACAATCGATCGGGCAGAGAGAGCCAGTGAATGAATCCTCGGTTGAGGAACCAGCAAACTCGCCATTTAATCTGGGAGGTGGGTTTGAAGCTCCCGGACTGGGAGGGGGATTCGAAGTTCCCGGAGGGGGATTCGAGGTTCCCGGCACCAATAATGCGAATCGCAAAATCGAAGGGGTTGCCACCTATTATGTGGATCCTGAAACCGGTAACGGCATTGTCAGGATTACAGTCACCATCTCTGAAGGATTTCACATCTATTCACTTACGCAACAGCGTGGCGGGCCATTGCCAACGACATTGAAAGTTACGGGGGAAGGCATTCAGATAAGCGGTGATGTTGTTAGTGATTCAGATCCCGAAATTCATCACTATGAAGTGTACGGTGATCTGGACGTTGAAGAAGTGAAGGGCAAAGTGAATTGGGATGTTCCTATTTTAGCTCCTCCCGGCGATCCCACAGGACTTGAGGTCAAGGTTATTGTGGATGCTTTGGCATGTACGGACGACTTGGGTATTTGTGTTCCTCAGAAGATTAACACCATTGCCGAATTCGACGTCTCGCTTTCCCAGGTGGCCGTGGAGCGAGGAAGTAAGGGAGCGGGACAAGAAAGGTCAGATAATTTACAGGATGAATTAAACGGTTCGGCAGGTGCAGGTTCAAGCGAAGAGTCACTTTTGGTGGTGCTTGGATTTGCTTTGTTAGGCGGGTTTATATTGAATTTCATGCCGTGTGTTTTACCCGTGATCGGTCTCAAGATTATGTCATTTGTGAATCAGGCTGGCGAGTCACGCGGCAAGGTGTTCTCACTAAATCTTTGGTATTCACTAGGGCTCATGACCGTCTTTTTGGTGTTTGCGACACTGGCCATCTTTATGGGACTGGGTTGGGGACAGCAGAATCAAAGTGACAGTTTCAATATCATCATGATTGCAGTCATTTTCGTGATGGGATTGAGTTTTATCGGGGTGTGGGAGATTCCTATTCCTGGATTTGTGGGGTCGAGCGAAATGGCCCAGTCGGCAGAAAAAGAAGGTCCTGCCGCCGCCTACCTCAAAGGAATCATTACGACGCTTCTGGCTATTCCGTGTAGTGGACCGGGGCTTGGGGTTGCCTTGACGTATTGCGCGAAACAGATGGCTCAGGAAGGCGGCTCACAGGGGGCAATCAATGTTTATCTAGTCTTCATAGCCTTAGGAATCGGAATGGCTTTTCCTTATTTGGTGATTGGAGCTTTTCCAGGGCTTGTTCGTTTTCTCCCCAAGCCTGGAAATTGGATGGAGACGTTCAAAGAATTAATGGGATACATTTTGTTGGCAACGATTGTATTTATCATGACTTACATAGGGTATTCACTGATTGTCCCGACCGTCGGTTTTTTGTTTGCTTTATGGGCGGCATGTTGGTGGTACGGCCGAGTGCCATTTGCGGCGTCACGAGGCAAAAAGGCGAAGCACCGTATTGGAGCAGTGGTTTTTGCCAGTCTTTTGGGGTGGTTTTGTTTCGGCTGGTTCGCTGGCGAAATGGAAGGACGACTTGATGCCTTTGTTGAAAAGAAAATACTGGAGCAACAAGTGGACGGTAGCTCGTTAGGGCTTGCAATCAAGGAAGGTGAAAAGAACCTATATACTGCTTCGCGGCTTGATCGATTGGTGAATGAAGACAAACGCTTGGTCATGGTCGATTTCACAGCTGATTGGTGTCTTACTTGTAAAACGCTGGAGAAGGCTGTGCTTAATACAGATGCCGTCCAAAATGCTCTCAACGAGCATGAGGTCATTCAATTGGTTGCAGACTGGACAGATATGGATTCCAAGACGGGCTTGGAGATTGACGCCGAATTGGAGAAGCTTGGTAAGGGTAAGCAGCTTCCGATTATTGCTTTTTATTCCCCGGAACAAGGAGCCGAGCCCCGGACACTAGTTGCGGTTTACACTGCCGGCGATATCCAAGGCATTCTTGAAGAACTAGGAAAATAACGGTCGGGCAGCTGGAATCCGTCAATTGGCTAACTGTTATTTCACGAGACAAAGTGTAGAATGGCATTTTAATTGTTCGTTCATGTAAAGCTTCGTTTTCCAGTCCAAAAAGGGAATGCTTAGATGGCCAAGGCCACATATAAGGATGCAGGCGTTGATTTGGAAGTCTACGCGGAATCTATGTCGCGTCTTCCCAAACTGATGCAGCGAACTTTTTCGCCTCGCGTTATGCGGCTTGATGGTGGCTTTGCGGGTCTGTTTAAATTGGATTTTCATAACGGCCTTTTCAAACGGTCGTACGATAACCCTATCCTGGTTTCCGGGACGGACGGTGTTGGAACAAAACTGAAAGTTGCCCAGATGGTTGAACGCCACGATACGGTAGGTATCGATCTGGTGGCGATGTGCGTGAATGATATTATCTGTTGTGGCGCTGAACCGTTGTTTTTTCTGGATTATGTCGCGATGAGTCATGATGACCCTGAAGCGCTCGAGCAGGTGGTGCAGGGTATTAGTGATGGCTGCGTTGATGCAGATTGTGCATTGTTGGCAGGCGAAACGGCGATTATGCCGGATCTGTATCAGCAAGGAGAATACGATCTGGCAGGATTTTGCGTTGGAGTTGTCGAGCAGGATGAGTTGATTGACGGGACAGCCATTACTGTCGATGACGTTGTCCTTGGTGTGGAATCAAGTGGTATTCATTCCAATGGTTTCAGCCTGGTACGCAAGGTAGTATTTGAAATGGCGGGCCTGAGCGTCGACGACCATGTGGATGAGCTTGGGGTCACAGTGGGTGAGGCTTTGCTGACGCCAACAAAAATATATGCCCGTGCCCTGCAGAAAATACTCTCCTACTACAAAGTTAAAAAAGTCATTCATGGAATAGCTCACATTACAGGTGGGGGGTTGCAGGAAAATCTCGAACGGATCATGCCTGATCACGTGACTGCAATGATTGATCGTGATGCCTGGGACGTCCTTCCCGTATTCGATTGGATTCAACGACTGGGTGATATCGAAGATGATGAAATGGACAGAGTTTTCAATCGAGGCTGTGGTTTAACCTTAGTCGTGAGTCCATTCTATGCTGAAAATATTCAGCGTATGCTTGGTAATGCCGGATTGAAGAGCTGGGAGATCGGTAGAGTTAAGCCCGGCGATGGCAGTGTGTGTTGGTCTTGATTGACATTCAGGCCTGACATGGCGAATAATAAGTGCACTTTTATCAGCAATCGTCACTGGCAGTAGTAATATCCGGTCATGCAGTGGTTAAGCTTATTCATCGAAGAATTGTGTTGCCCGTCTGAAGTTGCGCTAATTCGGTCTGAATTGAGTCGTAAACCCGGTATCGGGGAAATGGAATTCGATCTCTTTAGCCAACGCCTTAATGTTCAGCATGACATAAACATTGTAACTCCCAACGGTGTGGCCAGATTTCTGTCCGACATCGGTATGACGGCCCACCCCTGGCGAGATGTACGGGAGATGCCTGACTTTCAGAGTCGTCGTCAACGTATCAGGACAGTCATGACCTGGCTGTCAGGATTAGCCTTCGCGGCCGGAATTCTCTTTCACGCGATTCAGTTTGTCCCTGTTCATGGTGCGATTGATTGGATCAGCAGCGATACCATCATTCACACACGTGTATTGTACGGAGCGAGCATTCTGTTCGGATTAACGTTTGTTATTCCAGCTGCACTGCGGTCGGTGACCCGTGGACGTGGCGACATGAACCTCCTGATGGTCGTTGCAGTGATTGGGGCTTTGGTGCTAAGGGAATGGTTTGAAGCCGCGATGGTATCTTTCCTTTTCTCATGGTCGATCTGGTTAGAGCAATGGAGTCTGAAGCGGGTGCGGACAGCTATGCGAGGGCATTTGCAACAGTCTCCTTTAATTGCGAGATGTCGCGATACGGGACGGGGGCAGTCAGTGGAATTGCCGATCGAACAAGTGGAGATTGGCACTTTAGTCGAGGTGTGGGCAGGTGAACTGATTCCGCTCGACGGCCTAATCGTGAAAGGAGAAGCCCACGTTAATGAGGCGACAATGACTGGAGAGTCAATGCCGGTTAATAAGCAGGTGGGCGATATGGTTTACGCCGGCACGACGAATGTCGACAGTACATTGCAACTGGAAACAACTAGCCGCGTCAACGATTCGACGATAACACGTACGATGATGATGGTTTCTGATGCTCAACGAATGAAAGCCGGGCTTCAGTCGACGATTGAGAGGTTTGCTGAGATTTATACGCCACTGGTCATGGTCATCTCTCTTTTGCTGATGACTGTTCCAGCCATCGTCTTTCAACTCCCCTTTGATCAGTACTTTCATCTGGCATTAGTTGTCCTAGTGGTGTCTTGTCCTTGTGCGTTAGTGATTTCCACGCCGGTTGCGAATACCATCGCCCTGACCCGAGGTATTCAGGAGGGCGTGCTGATACGAGGCGGCAGATTTCTGGAAGCGATGGCAAATGTGGGTGTCGTTTGTTTTGACAAGACAGGTACGCTGACTTACGGCAAGCCGTTTGTTGAGTCGCTGTTCATAGATGAGCGATTCACTCCGGAGGAAGTTTTGGAAATTGCATTAAGTCTGGAGTCAGACAGCTTACATCCTTTAGCGCACGCTATTTGCCAGTATGCTCAACAACAGGGGGCTTTGCCATCCACAAAGGTTAAAGCAGAGACAGTGCATGGGTGTGGTGTGCAAGGGGCCGTGAGCGGGCGCTCCGCCTGGATCGGAAGCGTGCATTGGGCAAAACGTTTGCTCTCTGATCCAAGCGAGTTAGGTCAGCATTTGGGGGCCGGTGTTGTTGATGGCTCAGTCGTTGTGGTTGGAATTGAAGAAAAACTGGGGGGTATCTTTTGGTTGAGTGATGAACTGCGTGATGAAAGCGTGAAGGTCGTACGCAAGCTTGCTGAATTGGGTATTGGCCAAACCCAAATTCTGTCAGGTGACATAGCAGCCAATGTGGAAGCTGTTCGGGAAGAACTCGGTATTACCATCGCCTGCGGTGAACTGATGCCGTCTCAAAAACTTGAGCGAATAAAACAATTGAGTCAACAGCATACCGTTGCGATGGTTGGAGATGGTATCAATGATGCACCAGCTTTGGCTTATGCCGATGTAGGTATTGCGATGGGAGCGATAGGGTTAGATGTCGTCCTCCAATCTGCAGACATTTCATTGATGAATAATGACCTTCGAAAACTGCCATGGTTGGTTCGGTTTGCTCGAAGAGTCAGAGGGGTGATTCGATTTAATATTGCGTTGGCCATTGGTGCAAAACTGGCTGTTCTGGCATTGGCGTTTTCCGGCTTCGCTTATTTATGGCTGGCTGTGCTCGCGGATGCCGGAGCAACGATGTTAGTTGTAATTAATGCGTTGCGACTATTGGGGGATCGTAATGAGTAATATCCTGTGGCAGCCCCCTCATCCGGCTACCTGGGACGAAACGAAGTTGCTTGCATGCTGTGCAAGTCGACGAGAACGGCGAAGCGGTCCCGGAGGTCAACACCGAAACAAAGTCGAGACGGCGGTTGTCTATGAACATAAGCCGAGTGGGATTAAGGGGTCGGCGAGTGAAAAACGATCGCAGGAGTCGAATCGCAAAGTCGCGTTGTTCAGATTGCGAGTTAATCTTGCGTTGCAGCTTCGTTGCACAACGAGTAGAGAAGCAAGTGACGTATGGCTTTCACGTGTCCATAAGGGGCGAGTCGCTGTGAATCCTGAGCATCAGGATTTCCCGGCATTACTGAGTGAAGCCCTGGACCACATCATGGCGGAACAAGGAAACCTACAGCCGGCAGCTAAATTGTTTGCATGCACGAAGTCTCAGCTGTTCAAATTACTTAAACTGGAACCACGCGCTGTCAAAATGGTAAATGATGCCCGGGCGGCGAATGGAATGACAAGGCTGCAGTAATCGCTATGACACAACATGATCGAGAGAAATGGGATCGTAAGTATGCCGAAGCAAATTTATACCAAGACGTCTCTCAGGTAGTCCTCGCCTATCAGGCTTACTTTCCAACTAGCGGATCAGCATTAGATGTTGCCGGAGGTGCAGGGCGTCATGCGGTTTGGTTAGCAAAACGTGGCATGGATGTAACAATTGTTGATGTGTCGCCGGTGGCATTGCGACAGGCCAACTGTCTGGCAGAGGAGTCTGGTGTATCTCTGCATTCAGTTTGTCACGATCTTGATTTAGGTCTGCCGATCGGAAGTTGGGATCTTATTTTTTCGAACCTCTTCTTTGATCGTCGTTTGTTTGAGGAGTTTCAGAATGCGTTGACTCCCGGAGGTAGGTTAGTAGTTATTCAGCCAACTCAAACAAATGCAACTCGACATGCCAAGCCACCAGAAAAGTTTTTGCCGCAGGATAACGAACTCCCTGAATTGGTGGACGGGCTGAACGTAATCCTATATGAGACGGGGTGGTTTCAGGAAGGGCGGTTTGATGCCGTGTTGGTTGCGGAAAGACCCCAAGTGGACTCTTAAAACTGCGATTAGACAATAGTAGAATATGAGTTAACCAAGGCGTTATTGCCACCTTGACTTGAGCTATCCCCCAGAGAGATTATGTCCGACGAATTAAATGTTGAATTTCAGGTGCCGTTTGTGCATCGTCTTCGTTTTACGAAGGATGTGTTTGGTGAAGACCAGGATGTCCTTGCTGGTTTGCTGACTTCGTCGGATGAAAATCCGGCTCGTGTTCAGTTTTGGATTGACCAAAACGTAGCGGCAGGGGCCCCACAACTTGTAGAGCGACTTAAGCGTTTTGCAGACTCGCGCCCCCAGGAAATACAACGGGTTGGCAGCCTTCAGTTTGTTCCCGGTGGCGAAGAAATTAAAAATGATGTTCACATTCTTGAACGCATGTTAAAGGTCTTCAATGTGTCCAATCTTGATCGGCGCAGCTATGTGGTAGCAATCGGTGGCGGTGCAGTTCTGGATGCCGTTGGATTTGCTGTGGCCATCGCTCATCGCGGATTGCGTCTTTTGAGAATTCCAACGACGACGCTGAGTCAGGGGGACTCTGGCATAGGTGTCAAAAACAGTGTTAATCTTTTCACAAAGAAAAACTGGCTAGGTACATTCGCAGTACCCTGGGGAGTGATCAACGACGCAGAGATGCTGACGACTCTGTCGAATCGCGATTTTGTGAGTGGGTTTTCCGAGGCCGTAAAAGTTTCATTGCTAAAATCCCCCGATGTATTCGAGCAGATATGTCGGGATGCCGTTGATATTCGAAATCGTGAAATGGATAAAGCATTGCCGATTATCAAGGCATCCGCCGAGATGCATTTGGACCATATTACACGCGGAGGGGACCCCTTCGAGATGCTTGAAGCACGCCCCTTAGATTACGGTCACTGGTCGGCCCATAAAATGG
>MDTD01102913.1_pt1 | contig 12215 bp, 10 predicted proteins | sample 811221 | NCBI WGS metagenome assembly MDTD01 (sample SAMN05326646, study PRJNA326480) | marine metagenome | isolation source: seawater | place: Pacific Ocean: South West | collected 2011 | reverse complement strand
CCATCAGAGGAATCCTACTACGAGGCCATCCAGTCCACCGAGATCCCCGACTGGTGCGGGCAGGAGCTCAGCCCGTATTGGAAGCACTACCTCGATCAAGAACTGGAGCCGAGCCAATCCACGATGGAGAACCTCTCCGGGCCATACTGGTTCTTCCACGAGGAGTATACGGGAAGCGAGCCCGTTCTCTTCCTCCTGAATGCCGATGGAACCTCCGAGCAAGGCATCTCATACTATTCTGAGGAGGAATGCGAGGATTACGAGGAGTACGGACTATACTGGAGCGAGGAGTATGACATCTGCATGGGCGAAGCAGAGGATTGGTCGGCCGACGAGCAAATGATGCATTTCTTCTATGGGGAATACAGGTTTGACATTCAGGATTCCGTCCTAAGGATCGTCCCTCCCGCTCCCGAGGACGAATACTCTGGCGGACCGGAAGAGCAACCCGTTCGCGTGTGGGATTGCTACAACCAGTACTACGGAAAGTACGAGGTTTACCTCGAGGACAATACCGGAGTCCCCAGCGAGCAGAGGATAGACGCAGCTCAGCAGGAAGCACCCCCATCGTGGTGCGGAGCGGAGGTCGGGGACGACCTCAACTCCAGCTTCTCCTCCGATGCCTCTTCCGAGTCGGCAGTGGTCGGTGACTATTGGTACAACATGAGTTGGGACGGGTCGGCGCAGATTCATGGGGTCTCATTCTCATCAGACATGCAGATCATGAGTAAGCAGCCCCAATCGAGCCTCGAGGAGTGCTCGGAAGAAGGCGGTACCTACGACCCTGTCACCCAAGTTTGCACCACCAGCACTGGTTTGACATGGTCAGCAAACCAGAAAGTAGTCAGAGTCGAGTACGGGGATGATACTTGGGACGATGTTAGGTACGAGCTGACCCAGAATGGCAGTGAGGTCTACTTCTGGAACGGACTCGAGCACCTCCAATATCCGGATGGTTACGGTTTCGAGGACGATGACATGGAGAACAACTTCTACGACGGTTATTACGAAGTCGGCTATCACGAGTATCAGTTCACGGCGGAAGTGGATGGCGAACACGTGATTTCCTCGACTACAGACGTGGATGGCCACCTATACCTCTACTTCTCGCCATTCGACCCGGAGGACCCCCTGTCCAACATCATAGTGGGTCAGCACTACTGGAGTACACACTCGCACGGCTCTCGTATCGAGTGGGACCTCGTAGCAGGGGTCGAGTACGTGATCGTCACCGCACCACACTACTCCGACGAGGAAATGCAGTTCCAGAATGAGATCACCGACCCATCCGATACTCAGTGGTCCTGGGCCGGGGCAATAGACGACTCGACTCCCACATACACCAGGCCCTATGGGTACTGGGCAGACCCGCCTATAGGTGGCCCGACCTTCAACTGCCACAACTCCATGGCGACCGTACCGCTCAACAGGACGCTGGACGGTTTCGCGGACTGCCACGATGCGAGCGACGAGGGGTGGGCGCTCCCGATGGTCGCCAGCGGGATGGTCGCATCCTCGGACATGGGGTCCCTTGCCGACCTGGAGATACGCCTCTTCCTCGGAAGCGGGTCATCGCTGCAGTTCGACGACAGCCTGGTCACCACTGAACATTACACAAACGGTACGGCAACCGCCGTTGCCTACCACTGGTCGGAGGGTTTGACATGCGTCTGCGAGTTCGTATTCATGGATGCCGACGGCGATGGTGCCGTCTCCAGCGGAGATTGGTGGACCTTCTGGATATGGGAGGGCTCGTCTGGATGGGCTCCCGACGACCAATTGTCGCTCACTGACCACGTCCTTTTCTTCGACCTCGTGGCGGAGGAGCAAGTCTGAGGGCGTTGGAAAACATGCCAATTGGCCATAATGAGTGGAGTGTAGTACACAATGGCCATAGAATTAGGGTGGAAAACTCATATTTTGGTAGTGCAAAATTATTCGTTGATGGGGAGCTTAGGGACGAGAATAGAGGAGCTTTCGCTTATGGGGAAATATGGCTCAGTACCACCTTGGATGACTCCGAAGACGTAGTTGAAGTTCGCTTCAGATCGACTATTGTCACTGTCAAGGCGAAAATATTGGTTAACAAGAAACACGTTTGCGGTGATCAGTTCAAGGATTCAGCTGACGAAGAGAGAGGGGGGAACATCCCACAAATGGGATCCCCGAATCCATCTGATCCTGAGAACGAGTCGATAGAGTTCGATTATTCCCATTTTAACAGTGTCTGGAATATCATAGGTTATTCCGTCATCATGATTCTCCTCGGGGGAACTCCGATTGGTGAAATCGGGATAATAGCAATCCCCTTTGTATATCTTGCTTATGTGATTAGTTACACACTACGGTTCGGGTACCCCTTCCTTCATGGATTCCTAATTCCTGTTGCAATCACTCTCCCATTAGCCATGTGGTCATACAATAATGAGATTGAAAATGGATGTCTAGGCTTCGGCTTTCCCGGTTCCTCACCCTGCCCCGAAAAGCCTGATGGTTACAGGGACCCTAGCACCGCGTTCTTCGCTTGTTGCCTCGGCTTCCTATTATACGGAAATACAATCTACCGCTCTGACCCAGTCAGGGCACTCGGACTAGCACATGGGTCCTTGTTGTCTGTTTTCGTATTCGTTATGGCAAGCTTTGTCGGTTTGTTTAGTTGAATTCGTTGACTTCGGCGGCGATGGTGCTGGAAAACATGCCGATTGGCTAGAGTGGTAGATTACACGAAAAATTATACGCTTAACCCTCTAGATTCAACTATGACTTGCGTAGCGATACTGGGCGTGGTTTTCGTTGCAGGATTGGTTTTGGTCTCTTCAGCATACAACAGGAAGATGACATGACAGTTTCCCATAAACCGGAGAAGCGGCCAGAAGAATCCTGATCCATGTATATTCTCAGTACACACTCAGGAGTATCGCTCCTTGGGGTATTCTGGGAATTGTGATATTCATTTGGGATAAATGATATACTGATTTCATTATTTACTTTCATGGAGCCAAGAAAGGTATCGGTCGCTGCACATTACAAGTTACCTTGGTTACTAACTTCCTTCGCAAGGATATTGGATTACGGTTCTAAGGGCCTAGCAACTCGTTTCCTTTGGAGGATTTTCTGCGGGCCAATCAAATTCAAGGTTCCCCCGAGAGAAGCCGATTTTTACAAAGAGACCGAACAGGAAAAGATTCGCACGAAATCTGCGAGCAGGGAAATCATGCTTTATCGGATTCCAAATGATGGACATAAGGTACTCTTTGTGCATGGCTGGAACGGGAGATCAAGCCAATTCTACCGGATAATAGATCTGCTTTCCGAAAGAGGTTACGACATCACAGCTGTTGATCTTCCGGGCCATGGAAGGTCAAGTAGGAGCATTACAAACCTACCAGAAATTACAGATCTGATATCTGAGATTACGGAATCTAGAGGCCCCTATCATGGAATTGTCTGCCACTCGTTCGGAGGGGTAGCAGCACTCAACGCTCTAAGGTTCGGAGCTAGTTGCGAGAAACTGGTTCTAATATCTCCTGGAATCTATGAAATCAAACCGATGTTCGAGACCTTCGTCGGCCTTTTTGGGTTGGATGAGGAATACTATGCAGACAGGTTGTTCGGCCTAGCCGAGTCGTTATACGGTACCAGCCCCGGGGAGTTTGGCCTGGACCGGTTCTCTAAGGAAATCGAGACGGAGACGCTGATAGTTCATTGCGAGGATGACAAGGAGGCGATGAAAGAAATTGCAATCGCGTTGCACGGCGAGATGCAAAATTCTGAACTACATCTGACTGAGGGGCTCGGGCACAGGAGGATCCTGAGGGACGAAAAGGTCGCAGAGATGGTATTGAATTTCTTGTAGACCTCAGTACAATAGCGTGCGAAAAGTCCGTGACTCATTCCTTCGAGAAACCAGATACTAATGTATGAATACCTATTCGATTTAGGCATTCCATGTGGGAAATATTGAGATCTATCTTTAGCAATTCTGGCGAGAATAAAATCAAGAAAACTGAAAATAATAATGGCGACCATGAGTCTATCTCCAAAAATAACTGGATCGGGCCAGATGGGACTGAGAGTGGCCCAGATGTCCCTGAAGATTGGTACTTGACGTATGATGGGCCTGCCCCAATCGTAGAGGATATTTACGATGAGAACTATGTCGTAGACAGGGGGAATGGCACTGTTCCCGTTGATTTCTACATCAAGAAATGGGGCGTTCCGGAGGGTTTCGGAAATACAGACCACGAGAAACTTTGGTCCACGGAATGACTGTATCCATGGACATGTAAAAATCTAACCGATACACACAGGGGCGTAAACTACTCTAGGGAAAATGATGCCTCAAAATACCACTGAATGACAGAAGCCACCATTATGATGTCAATCCCATGTCGCCATAATCATCAAGACATCCGACTCCATGACGACGTGTGTGGATCGCATATCCAAAGGAACGATACGAAGATTTACTGGAATATTTCCAATTTAGTGACCTCTCTTATCCAGATTTCATTCACGAAAAATTTGAAACTCCTCCAATAGCGGGTTTGGGTTTTCCTCCACCCAGATATTCCTTTTCCTTTATATCTAAGGAGATGGATTTAGCCGTCGTTAAGATACCTTCAAAGGAACATAATACCGCGTATTACAGAGGCGCATTGAAGGGTGTAGACTCGAAAACTAAGGAAGAAATTGATCTGTTTATGAGATGTGATTTTGTCAAATACAAGAATGCCAAAGGAAAATGGGAATTCAAACACTTCAATGAATGGCGCAATGAAAATATCTCTGATTACCTTCTAAAAGAAATAATTGAGTTGAAAAGAAGAACTTGGGCCAATGAAAACTATTCTGATTTCCATGATCGACTTGGATTTGAAGAACACCCGGAAGAATCCCCTTCAGATTCCATTTCAGAATTTCTGGATGATTTTTTCAAAATGCCACAATTTTCACAAGAAGCTCAAGAAGATACCGGTAGGGGATTTTTCAGACTTCCACGCAAAGATGAACTGGTGATTAGGGGGATAATTTCGGGGTTAATCGAGCATCCTGAAAGCCAGCATTTCTCGAAGGAAGAAATCACCACAGGTCTCCAAGAAATTGCCAACTTCGGAAGTCAAAATTGGAGGAAAGACAGGAACCGCCCGAGAGCAGAAGATAAATCCCAGAGAATAATGAAAGAAGCAGATAAATTGGAATTTGACGAATTACGGACAATACTCCAGGAAAACACTTTCGAAATTAATGACATGTTCCTTCCTGACCAAAGATATGATACTGGGAAGACTATAGATTTGATGCCATTCCTAAATTATGGAAGCACACAGATTCCGACCAGAGAATGGTGGTCAGAGCAAGAAGAGCCAATTGTATTTACAAAGAAGCGAGCATACTTAGGGGCATTCATCATGACCATAATCTGTTCCCCCTTGCTCTTGTTTTCTGCGGGCGCCACATTTGCAGTTTTGAGCATCGCATTAACAGAGGATCCAGCGATGATTGTCGGACTCATTTTTACTCTCCCACTGACAGGTGGCTGCTGGTTCTTCCTTGCAGGCGGAGTAATAGCCGGACAACTGGTTAGGCATAGATTGGAGATCAATGGCAAAAATAACTCAATTACTTCCACCGAAGACCTATGGAACATCTCGTTTTATGATGTTGAAAAGGGCAAAATGAAGCTCTCGGACGCCAAATGTGTTCGGACATGGGGCCTAATACGAGAAGAGGGGCCGAGTTACAACAAGGTAGTAATCTGTAAACACCCCTATGAATCTCGAAAGTCGGACCTAGATGTTTCGTGGTTGTTCACTGCAGGAAAAATTGACTCCAGAGAGTTGGCATCAGCACTTCAGGTTCCATGGAAACCCAGAATGCCGGTTGGAGTCAACGGTCAAGTCAGACATAATCCCGGGCTTGAAGAGTACCAGAATCCTGATTGGTAATAATCACATGAATCCAGCGTGACGACCAACGGATAAATACACCATATAGGGTACCCAATGAGTCTCATACGACTCAGAGGGCGGTACCTCCCTCTTCCCACCAACTAGGGACGTCTGTTTCAGCCCCTTTGCGATCCTGGTGCCTCCAGCAGTATTCGGAATTCCTGAAGCTCAGCGAATTGCAGTTATCCATGGCACATTTCACCAACTGCCTCTTCTGTCTTTCTGAAGGGTTATCTTCCCGGTGACCCTTTGCCTTATCCTGATCTCCCGAGGATTCGTCCTCGGACGATGCGGAGGGATTGCCAATGTTGAATATCTTGTCGCCAAACCAAAACAAAAATCCTAGGATAAACAAAGGAATGTCAATTTCTGGGATTCCGGTGAACACTGTGCCACCTACCACTCCTTGGCTCGTGCATCAAGTTTGCCACTGCGTGATTCACCTGCCGGCGTTTGAGCGGTATCGCAGTCACTCTTCATCGGAGCCAGAGTCATCGGGAGTGAGGAACGAGGTCTCCGCCATGCCGCTGTTCCTGCCATACTGGTAGATGAGTATGACGAGCAGTGACAGGAAGACTACCTCCAGCCCGAAGAAGGGTATCCAGGACTCGCCCGAGGACTCGCTCGGTGGCTCCACGGGGAGCGTTGGGTCCGGCTCGATCGGCCCCACATCAACCGGCGCTGGCTCGACCACCACCGTGCCGACCATGCCCACGGCCTCGTGGGGCTCGCACACGTACTCGTGGGTACCGTTGGTACCGATCTCGAAGGTGAAGGTGTAGTCGACCTCCCTAGCGGGCTCGCCCGAGTCGAACAGCCCGTCCCTGGCCACGGCGTTGTGAGGGAGTGCCTCGCCGCTCCAGAAGAACCGAACCGACTCCCCCTCAGTGATGGTCACCGTGGAGGGGGAGAACCTGAGCTGGGTGGAGTCCACTGTGACGACCACCTCGCTCTGGGTCGTCGCCAAGCCCCCCACCGAGCCCACGGTCATGCTCGCCAGGAGCAGCGTTGCGATCAGCCAGGGCGACCTCATGATGCCTGGGGTGGACGGATATTTATCAGGGGCTCTGGGAAATGCGCTCGGAAGTATCCAAAACCGGACACGCGCATCGGAGGGCATGGATGGCCATAGCATCGACCCGAACATCAACCAGCAGCTAGTGGTCATGCCTGCCAACGGCATGGCCACGGCCGGCATGGTGATCGGAGCAGTGTCGATGGTGCTCACGGCCACTGCGCGACACTTCGTCTGCCTCACCTGCTTCCTGTCGATCCCAATGGCGTTCCTCGGGATGGTATTCTCGCACATCGGGCTGTCTAGGGCGAGGCAGTTCGGGGTGGGGATGTGGCCTGCCGTCATCGGCCTGGTCCTGAACTGGCTCCAGCTGCTGGTGTTCGCCTACGGCGTCACCATGATCGCGATCGGGTCTAGCTCGGGGGCGTGAGGTATGAGACCCCGGTCATGGACTCGCTGACCTCCCATAGCCTGGATGCTACTGTCTCGTCCCTGGCCCTGCTGTTGATCCGTGCCCTGCCCGTCCAGCCCATCATCTCGATGATACCGGTCGGCCCCCAGTACGGGTAATCCAGCGCGTCGTCCTCTGTGGCAGCGTACAGCGTGGACTCGGCCCCCCTCCTCGCGGGCATGGCCACGATGAGGTTGAGGAACCTCCAGAGGAGCGAGTGCCTCTGCAGGTCTGTAGCGGTGTACCCCGGGTGGCTAGCCAGTGACCTCACGCCGGAGCCGTTCGCCTCGAGCCTGCGAGCGAGCTCGAGCGAGAAGAGGAGGTTCGCGATCTTGCTCTGAGCGTAGAACCCCCACTTGCTGTACCTCTTGCGATCGCCATTGAGGTCGTCGAAGTCTATCCTCCCCGAGTTGTGGACGATGCTGGATACCGTCACCACCCTGCTGCTCTCCGTGTTCTCGAGGAGGGGGAGCAGGTGCCCGGTCAGTGCGAAGTGCCCAAGGTGGTTGGTGCCGAACTGCAGCTCGAAGCCGTCCTTGGTTCGGGACTTGGGCGGTATCATCACGCCTGCGTTGTTGATCAGCACATCCAGCCTTTCGAAGTCTGCTATGAGTTCCTTGGAGAAACCCTCGACGCTGGAGAGGTCCGCTAGGTCTAGCTCCATGACGGAGATCTCGGAATCGGGGAGCTCGGACACTATGGCGTCCCTGGCCCTCTCTGCCTTCTCGGCGCTCCTGCAGGCCATGACCACGCTCGCGCCCTTGGATGCCATGGCCCTGGCCATGTGGAACCCTATGCCCGTGTTGGAGCCGGTGATGACGACTGACTTCCCCGTCTGGTCGGGGACCATCCCCTCGTCCCACCTCATGCGACCACCAGGGTCGAGTCGAACTCCGACCCGTCGGACAGCTCGACCGGATCGAGCCCGGGGGCGAATGCAGTGGCCTTTCCCGTCAGCCGTCCCCTAGAGCCGTCCCATTGCACGAACGAGCCCTCCCACATCCCCAGCACTGGGATCTCGTTCATCCGGTGGAACTCCGAGATTCTCTGGGCCCTGGACTCTCCGAAGTGCTCTGCAATCTCGTCGCCGTCCATGAACCTGATCTTGCCGGGGTGGTAGTGGGGGTTGATCTGGAAGGGGACCACGCCGAATGACTCGAAGGATGGCGCGTGCACTATCGGCATGTCGTTGGTCGTCATCATGGTGGGGCATGCCACGTTGGCACCGGCGCTGACCCCGAGGTAGGGGGCGCCCGACAGGACCATTTCCCTGATCAGGTCGATCATCCCCCTCTCGTGCAGCTCTCTGATCAGGAGGAAGCTGTTGCCCCCGCCGACGTAGATCCCGGGCGCCTTGGCGATTGCCTCCATGGGGTCCTGCGAGGACTCGATGCCGACGAGGGTCGGTCCGCCCTCCCCCATGAAGGACTGCATGCTGGAGGTGTACGACTCGTGGTCGCTGGACGCGTAGGGCACGAAAAGGACGTGGCTGCAGTCGGAGAAGTGCTCGCTGACCATCTCCCTGTACAGGGACCTCCTCTCCTCGGTCGATATCCCCCCGCTACCGAGGAGAACCCTGGTGCTACCTCCGGCCCTGTCCACGGAAGCCCCCGGCGATCACCGGACTTGAACTACTCGTAGGCCTCGTCTAGCCTCTGCGCAATGGTCCTGATCCTCCTCAGCGACCTGTCAGCGAGGCGGGTGACCCTCTCGGAGACTGCCTTCCCATCGGCCCCCGAGACCCTGTAGCCGAAGGGCATCCTGCCCCCGAGGGTGTTCAGCAGGATACGCTGGCCCTCCAGCGGGACCGATGAGAGCGCCCCCTCGACCCCTTGGATGTCCAGGCCGCCGGACTCGAGGCCATTGACCAGGCTGCAGGAGGCAGCCTCGTCGATCCGCGAGAGCCCGCCCCTGCCCATCAGCCACTCCGTGCCCCTCCCCGAGTGCTGCCTCGTTAGCGCCCCGAAGATGTCCTGGGCGAGCCTGCTGACCATCGGGACGGTCTCTACCAGCCCCGCCGACCTCATCCTCTGGATCGTCGTGTTCACTCGTCCCCTGCTCTCCGACAGCCTCTCTGAAAGTGCGAGGAGTGTCACTGGGTGGTGGCTGGAGCACAGCTCCATCAGCACTCCCCTTGCGAGGGGGATTCCCTTCTCGCTGTCCCCGGACAGGCCGAGGTCCCGCACGAGCGAGGAGACGTCATCGACGCCCTCCTTCCGCGGGCCGGCCTCGGTCACCTTGATCGAGAAGCTGGCCTCGTCCTCCTCGGCTGGGGCTTCCATCCTGGTATCGGATGGCTCCACCAGACGGGCGAGCTCCTTCATCCTGAGGGAGAGGACCGTCGATGCCAGGGCGGTGCTGGTCGTCACGGACGCCGACATCGATCCTCCCCTGAGCACGTGGAACTGCCACTTCCCGCTGGTTTCGGTCGAGAGCAGGCCCGCCTGCCTGAGCTTCCTCACCTGGAGGTGCAGCGCGGTGTGCGACATCCCGGTGGCCTCGCCGAGCGACTGGGAGTCCCACCCCCTGAGCGGGTCGGAGAGCAGGGCGTCCCTCATCACCCTCTGGAGGGTGCCGTTCTCCTTCCTCCTCCTAATGAGCCCCATCGAGTCCAGCAGCCAGTCGAGCAGGACCTCCGGCTCCCTAGACCCGGTGGGCATGGGGATCTCGTTGAGCCTGATGGAGTACATGCGGCTTGCGCGGATTCCGAGGCTCAAGAGCCTTCGGTGGTGAGAGTCCCCGCTCAGGCGTATTCCTGGCGTATCTCCAACCACGGGTAGTCGACGCCCGATGAGTCCAGCGAATTAAGGTGGGGTGCCAGGCTCAGGCGCTTCCCATGGCCGATTATTCCGCGCTTGCGGAGGATCCCTATTGCGCTGCTGACGGTGGTCCTCGACTTGCCTATCTCCCTGGCGAGCTCTGCCTGCGAGGGCGTTTCATCGGAGTTGGATAGTCTGGAGACGATCTCGCGCTGGACCCCGGAAAGCCCGACCGGGAGCATCGCAGCCGCGGTCGCTTGGTCGGTCACGCCGGTCCCGATCAGGATCTCCACCTGGGCGGGCGCGCCAGCGAAGTACCCGGTCCTGCCGTTCACGGGGACGACCGTCACCGACCTCTCGCTGACGAGGGACTTGAGATGGTGCCTGAGGGTCCCGTTCGCAGCACCTAGCTGCCTCTGCAGCTCCCTGAAGTGGATTCCCGGAGACCTCTCGAGCTTCCTGAGGATCCTCCTCCTAAGGGGGTGCTCCCAGGAGTCCTCCCGAGGGGCCGAGAGGGTCCCTCGTGCCAGAGGTGCGGTGAAGGGCAGGATCGCTCCGATGCCAGTTGCCCCGGCGAGTGCTGCTGACAGTGATTCTGCCACCCATGGGTAGGTCTCCCTCAGCTGACGCAGTAGTGGCATTGGACCGGATTCCGCAAATTAGGGATTTAAGCTTGCAGGGCGACTTGATCGAAAATGCTCATCATATGCTGTGCCTGACCACTCGGCCCTGCTTGATCTTCTGGTAGGCCACCAGCGGCCCTAGGAGCTGCCCGCATCTCCTGCCGTGCTCAGTGAGCCTGTAGGTGACTCTGATGGGGCTCTTCTCCGTCTCGACGACGCGCTCTACGAGACCAGTCTCCGTGCACTTGGTGAGCTTGTCCGAGAGGGTCCTGGAGGAGATCCCCCTGAGGAGCTTCCTGAGCTCGTTGAACCTCCTGTCGCCGGCGATGTAAAGGGTGGTTAGGATCTCTATCGTCCATCTCGATGAGAAGATGGTGAATGCCTCCACAGCTGCGTCGACCTCCCAGGAGATGTCTATCTTCTCCTCGTAGTAGGACTCGAATGTAGACCGGATGTTCCTACCCTCTTCGATTACGTCCTTTATCGCCTCTTCGACCTTCTTGAAGTCCTCATCTGCCAGTGCCTGCGGTTGCTTTGACATCTTAGTACCAAGTATTACGAATGCTATCAGGTGTATAAAATGCACCATAGTGTGCTCAGCCTCACTCAAGGGTTAATATGTGTCTTCCACACTCAGTGTAATAACCGCACTTGGTTTAAAGAGGAAAGCAAAAATGGAAAAATGGATAGAACAATGGAATGACGAGGTAATGAACGGTGAAAGCGATGACAGAGATGGCTCTGGTACTGCGAATAGGGAGGTGGCATGATGATCACGCTTGATGATATCGTGAAGGCCATGGCCGATTGCAGGGCGCCCTTCTGGGCCCGGTACCCTAGGAGATGATCCCCTGGTTTTCACCGGCTTGCAGGCGATCGCTCTGTGCCCTTCTTGCGGGAGCCCGTGCCTGAGCTACCAGGAGCATGTCGGACCGAACCTGAGGACGACCTACTGCATGACTTGCGGTACCGTCTCCATCATGGCCGACTAGGACCCTGTGTACTCGGGGCGACGACCCTCGATGAGGGCCGAGAGGCCCTCAAGGGCATCGTTAGTGGAGAAGATCTCGTCCAGCGCACCGAGCTCCAGCTCGAGGCCCGAGGCGAGGTCGGTGGTCCTAGTGCTGTCCAGCAGGCGGCTGGCCAGCCTGATCGAAACGGGCGCGGCTCTGGAGAGCGCCTTGAGCTGCCTTGACACGTTCTTGTCCTCGGGGTCGAATCCCTCCGGGGCTCTGCCTTCGAGCAGGCCCTCCATGTTGGAGTCCGAGTAGAAGGCCCTGGACATGGCCGCCACCGGGTGGTCGGGGTCATGGGGCTCTGCGGGGTACTTGTGCTCCGGCTTGCCCTCCGAGGAGAGCGCCCCTATCGTCTCGGGGATCTCAGAGACGTCCACCAGGTGGGTTACGAAGCCCAGTG
>MDTD01085895.1_pt1 | contig 12217 bp, 12 predicted proteins | sample 811221 | NCBI WGS metagenome assembly MDTD01 (sample SAMN05326646, study PRJNA326480) | marine metagenome | isolation source: seawater | place: Pacific Ocean: South West | collected 2011 | reverse complement strand
TTATTCCTCAAAAAAGATAAAGTTCTTGCTTTTGAAACAAATTTATAACTATTTTTTTTTATGGTCATATAAATATTATTAAAATATTATAATTTAATAAATTTTTTTTAATCGAAAATTAATTTACTTAGTTACCGTTAGAAATTGTCATTATTATCAATACATTATTTTTTTACTCATTATATTGATAAAATCATTTAATTGACAGCTTAATATCTAAATTGAATTTACATAGGATTCAGTACTTTTTTTATTAAAAACAATTTTATATATTATAATCAACATAATGATCCTTAGATGGATATAGTTATATATAAATCTTAAAAAAAGAATAGGAACACATACTATAGAATTAAAAATTCTCTTTGGCTTCATTAGTCCTACATTAAAAGAAGTTTTTTCAGGAAAATACAATGGCATTTCTTCAAGATGCGGCCCAAATATCGTATTGTCTGTTTTATCAAGTATTATCCATTTCAAAATACTTACATCTTTATTCTCGGAGAAAATATTTAAAATTGACTTTATACGATATTTAAAAGTTGTTAGATTGAAATCAATTTTAAATGGTATTAATATAAGTAAAGGGAATAGAATATATATGAGTTTTTCACTTGATCTAAATTTGTAATAACCAAAATATGTTAATTCATTCATGCACAAATATTTTATACGAAAAAAATCAAAAACTGACATGAATCTCTCATATTTTTGATTAGTAACTTTTTTATTTGCACCACTAATATTTATAGATTCTTTTCGATTAAACCATTTGTATCCCATGAAAGTGGATACAAGCAATTCTTCTCTAAAATCTATTTCTAACCATTGCGAGATTTTTTTCATTTCTTCTTCTATATTATTATGTACATTTTCTAACTTAACATATCTGGTTTCATAGGATTCAGAGTCTGGAAAATAAGGATTTTTACCATATAGCTTAAATGGCTTCGTTTCATAATGATGTCTTTTTTGTAATATTTGTACAGACAGAGCGCAATTCAAATGGCTTTTGAACAAACAATATTTATGCTGATTATAATTTATGTGTTTTAACATTGATCCAATACATTTAACAGGGTTTCTTACCATTGTTATTGTTTTAACAAAATCAAAATCTTCTTTTATTTTTCTTACAATTTCAATTGAGTGATCATGAATAGGAATACAGATATATGGATTTTCGTCATGGTGAAAGTTAAAACATCTATTGAACGCTACAAATATTGAAATGATATAATTCTTTCTATTAATTTCTTTATCTTTAAAAAATTCTTTTATATATGATAAAAATTCATCTTCATTGACAGTCAAAATTTTGTCTTCATTTTCGCCTACTCTTGTTAAACTTTCTTCAAGGCCTCGTGTATGATCAAAAAAATAAGGGCGAAGCTCTGTTATTTTTTTTATTATTTTCTCAAGTGAGACATTTTTTAAATTTTGTTCGTCATACTCATGAAGTTCATTTGCCCCTTCAACGTTTCGTCCAGATCCAACAATGTGATCCGTCCAAAGAGTATATAAATCCCTTGCGTGAAGAAAAGGTAATCCCATAATTGATGGATGGTTATCAATCAAACTATGCATTAATGTTGTGCCACTTGTACCATAGCATTGAATACCAATAACTTTATTATATTTTTCATTCATTTTTAGCTTTATTGCCTTGTTGCATTTCGATTTAAATATATAGAAATTAGATTAAAAAATCTATTATAATAAAGATTGATCGATCCTAGCATATCTTCATAAAATTTAAATAAATAAAATGATTATATGTTTGATTTTTAAAATAATTAAAAAATTAAATGAAAAATAAATTCAAAATATATCCTTTTATTATGTCGGGTGGTGCAGGTAAAAGACTTTGGCCTCTGTCACGCTCACTTTATCCAAAGCAGTTTGTTCAGCTAAATAATAATTTATCTTATTTTCAAGAAACACTTTTAAGATTAGATAAAAATACTTTTCACTCCCCAAGCGTGATATGTAATTTAGAACATAGATTTATGGTAAAAGAACAGGCAAAGTCTGTAAATAAGAAGATATCAAATATATATCTAGAGCCAATCGGTAGAAATACAACAGCAGCTGCTATTATATCTGCTCTTGCATGCCGAGAAAGTGATCTTATACTTTTGTTACCATCAGACCATGTAATATCCAATAGAAAAAAATTTAATGAATCAATAAAAAAGAGTATTGAGCAAGCAAATTTAGGAAAAATAATTTTATTTGGTGTAAAACCAATAAAACCTGAGACAGGTTATGGATATATGTCTGTGAAGAACTCAAAAATTCCTTACCATTTTGAAGTAAAGGATTTTATAGAGAAACCCCATGAGGCCTTAGTAAAAAAATTATCCCGCTCAAAATCCACATTTTGGAATTCAGGAATATTTCTTTTTAAAGCTTCTACCCTACTTAAAGAATCTAAAGAATATTGTCCAAATAATTTAAAGAATACTTCTGAAGCATTTAGAAAAAGAAAGCATGATGGAGATTATTACCTTCTAGATAAAACATATTTTTCAAAAAATAAAGATATATCAATTGACTATTCAATTATGCAAAAATCTAAGTCTCTTTTAATGAGTAAATTAACATCCGACTGGAGTGATATGGGAACCTGGGAGAGAACATGGAGCTATAATAAAAAAGGTATTAATAAAAACTTTATTGTTGGTAAAAATTTCTCAGAAAACTGTAAAAATTCATTAATTGTAAGTGATAAACAATTTACTGTAACTATTGGTCTTGAGAATATGATTGTTGCATCTTTTTCTGATTCACTTCTTGTAATGAAAAAAGAAGATTCTAACTCATTATCAAATGTTATAAAGAAAATAGAAAAAAATAGTACCGAAGAACTTAAGAACTCCTCAAAATGTTATCGACCATGGGGTAGCTATGAATCTTTAAAAATTGGAAATGGTTTTCAGGTAAAAGAAATTATAATAAGACCAAACTCGTCTATTTCATTACAAAAACATAAAAAACGATTTGAGCATTGGGCAGTTATTGAGGGTATCGCAACAGTTACAAAGGGTAATAAAAAATATAGATTAACAAAAAATCAATCAATAGATATTAAAGTTGGAGAAATACATAGACTAGAAAATAAGACAAATAGTATATTAAGAATTATAGAAATTCAGACTGGTAGCTATGTTGGAGAAGATGACATTGAGCGCTTTGAAGACGAATATAAAAGAATATAATAATATGATATATATAAATACTTAAAAACATATTACCTAAAATTATGAAAAAAAACTTGAAAGAATACCTAAACTACATCGAACATTTAGAATATGATAAAAGATTACCAATTCATGCATCCCTTTTTGAGAATAAAGCAATGCTTTCAAAGTTCATTTGGGATGTGCATAGTCATAATGCTAAAAAATTCTATAAACTACAAAATAAAAAATATAACTCAGAATTAGAGAACCTAGGATTTATTACGGGCAAGCTAAAAAAAAATGATACGGCTCTATTAAAAAATATTTATTCAAGCTGCAAGAAGAAAAAATTAGATCCTTTTGATTTTGACTTTAATCATGTATACGAACCAAGAAAAAATCTTCATGATGATATGGTTAGAATTAATAATTATTTTTATCCAAGTGATTTTTTCTTTGAAAATATGCCAAAAATATTAAATCCTTTAAAAAGCCGCATTGAGAAAGAAAATCAATATTACTGGAAAGTTGCGTCTTGTAGAATTTTTGAAGTAAAACCTGTTAATAAAGCTCAAGGATTTCATAAAGATGGTCAATCGCTTGCTATAAAAAAATTATTCTTTTTTCCAGAGGGAGCAAATAAAAAGATTGGTTCTACTATAATTATTGATAAAATGGGTAACGAAAACTTGATTGAACTTGAACCAGGTTCCTGGATGCTTTTTGAAAATAGTTTATGCGAACACCAAGCTTATAGTTCTGACGACTGTTGCGGAAGGCCAACTATTGAAATCGACATAATGCCTGATTTTTATACAGATACAAAACTTCAATATCACGGCGTAAACGGTTGGTATCCATGGTTTCCGATAGAAGAATCTTCATTAGAGATCAAAGGCGGTTTAGATTACAGTGAAATCTTAGAAAGAAATATAAAGAGAATTTCGGGTTTATGCTCAATAAATACAACAGATAATTATAGATTTCCTTGCGAATTTAGTGATTACTATGACCAAAATTATGATGTGTTTAAAAAAAGAGCTGAGGAGGAAAAGATAGATGTTGAGGAGGAAAAGATAGATATAGATGTAAAAACAGAAATTAATAATTTTATTAACAGAAATGGTTTAATTCGTTTTTTATCAAGCCTTATTTCAATTTTACCACTGATAATTCTGAAAAAAATCATTAGAAAGATTATTTGGAAAAAATAATATACATATCATTTTAAAATGTACTATACTCTAAAAAATTAATAAATCAAAATTATGAAAAATAAAATAATAGAATATTTTGAAACAGTTTCAAATAATTTTAAGCAACTAAAAAATCAGGCGAGTAATATCGAAAATGCAGCAAATTTGATAATAACTGCATTAGAAAATAAAAATAAAATAATTTTTTGTGGTAATGGTGGATCAGCTGCCGATTCACAACACTTATCTGCAGAATTAATGGGTAGGTATAAAATTAATAGGGAACCTTTGCCAGCAATATCTTTAACTGTTGATACTTCTGCTATAACTGCGATAGGAAACGATTTTGGTTTTGAAAATATTTTTTCAAGACAACTAAGTGGTATTGGAAATAAAGGCGATGTCTTATATGCTACATCAACTAGTGGTGCAAGTGAAAATGTTCTTCAAGCTATTTTAGAAGCAAATAAGATGGGTATCAGTGTCATTTGCTTGACAGGGGAAAATTTAACGAATATGTCAAAAAATGCAAATGTTACAATAAATACTCCAAGTAGTGACACAAACTATATCCAGGAAATGCATATTGCAATAGGTCAACTAATATGCGGTATCGTCGAAGATCATTTTTTTAAAAATCAATAGTTTCTGCTTTTTTTAAATTCTTTTGCAATTTCATCTAAAGATTTTTTATATAATTTCTCAGAGTATGCTTTTTTTATTTTTTTACCGTGTAATACATCTTTGAAATCATCACCACGAAACAAACCTTCAAGTTCATTACTAACCGGTTCAGTTAGAAATATACCAGTGATTAATTTCGAAAGATAAGTATAAAAATATGAGATCAAAATTCCAGACTTAGGGCCTTTAAAATTTTTAACATTTTGAATATGTTTATTAAAGAAAAAAATTGACTTGCGCATTAATAAAAATCCGAAGTTATATTTCATAATAAAATAAAACCTATGTGCAAAATTAAAACCATGATTAACTCCATAAAAATAAAATAATTTTTCTTTGAAAAATTCAAAAAAATTTAATTTGTAGGTTATTTTATTTATTAATTTTTTATCTGAAAGCTGGATTGCAAGAATATTTCCTTTTTGAACAACTAAAGCATCTTCATATTTATTCTTCCAAATTATATGATTCAAATAAATGCTTTCTGAAGCTTTTTTACAAATATCGAGCCCTTTTTTTGAAAAATAACTTTTATAAAAAAAATTATTTATATAGTACCTTTCGTAAAACCTTTCTTTTCCTCCAGAGGTATCTTTTGATGTAATAGTTCTAATATCTGAATGCATAATGTTTGGCATAAGGATATCTCTTTGAAATGGATCCTTCTTATTTTTACTTATGAAATATTGAATCATTTCAGCGGCACCATCATGTCCCGTATGAAACTCAAGAAAACCATCTATAGCTTTTAAGTATTTTCTCGAATAAACGGCCCATTGTTCTGGGAAGTAATATGCTTCTTGAGCTGAATTTCTTATTTTTATATTTTTTGAAAAATTTGAACCTCTAAGAAAAAACATATCATCTGGTACTGCATTTATATATTGCTTTATTATTAAATCCCAATGCTTACATGAAAATCTACACCTATCAGAGTGTCCGATATAAAAATATGTACTTTGATCGGATATTTTATTTAGCATGATATTCCAACTTTTCATTGCATTAAGAAACGCGTAAGGCAATCTAGCAATTTTTAATTCGATTTTTGTTTCCTCAGAAACTTTGAGAAACGACTTATGGTCTTCATCGTTATCTGGTATGGCAACAATTAACTCAAAATTTCGAATGTCGTAGCAGTTTTTTTCTAAATCGTAAATATATTTTTTAAGAACATCTGGGTGTTTTGAGAGAAAACCAATACTAATAAATTTTCCCGAAAACTTTTTTAAATCTTCTAAAGGGTTTATGTCTATATATTGCAGGAAGCTATTCATTTATTATCACTAAGATCAATTTTTTCACGCTTGCTACTTTTTCCTATGAGAAATTCCTCTCCATCTGTAATGTAACACGAAGAAAACCATGGTCTTGACCTACTTGAATTATTTGGGTAAGAGCCGTGTATACAATTTCCGTGAAGAATAACAATTGAATTACCAGGTATTATCAAATCCTTTTTTTTATCTTTAAATTCTTCGGGAATTATACATTCGCTTCCCGGATTAGTATTAACTTTTTCTCTAAAACTAATATTATCTTTTGCATCTAATAGACCTAGTTTATGTGAACCTGGATAACAATATATCGTACCATTTTCTTTATCTGCATCTTTAAAAAACCAGTTAAGGGTCAAATAAGCTCCATTTTTATTATTAGGGTAATAATTATCTTGGTGTGGATTCCAAGCTTGATTAGAATAAGCTGAATATGCTTCTTTAAAAATAAATTGAGAACTTAATCCTATAACGGGTTTATGATGTAAAAATTGAAGTATTTTTATAAACTGCTCACTTTTTATAATGGATAATGCTAAATCGGAAGTTTCTTTTATTTCTTCAAGTGTAATATCTGATTTAGGTCTTTCGTCCTGTTCCATTAAAGATGAATATCTATCAGGATTAATAATTGCGGCAAAATCTTTATTAGCATGTCTTCTCATACAATTATTAAAAATTGTCGCATACTTTAAATCAAAAACATTTTCTATAATTGCGTAGCCATTTTCATTATAAAATTCTTTAAGGCTTTCGTTTAAGTAATGAATTTTTGTCATTTATATACTAATACCTCTTTGCTTTAAAATATTTACAGTAAATATCTGTAATGCCTTTAAGAAATTCATATCTATAGTCTAAATACCACACTAAACAAAAGGTTTTTTTAAAAGAATTTAAGCCAAAACCTGATCCAGCATAATTTAAGTATAAGAATTTTCTATAGAAATTAGAAATTGTGATTATTAAAAAATTTATATTAAAATATAACTTAATTTTTGATTTCATTTTTGGTTCATTAAGAGCTATGAAGTTTTTCTTCTCAGAAATATTGTATATCCCATTATTTTTTTCGTTTATTATATTGGCGAGAATCAACATTGCAAGTTTCTTAGCTTTTTTTTGAGTTCTTACAGATGTTAGAATTGGCCAAGCTACCAATTGCCCTTTTATTCTTATTCTCTTGTCTATTAAATTTTTCTTTGAAGGTTTTTGTCCAGCGATATTAAGTACATTGTCTGCAACATCCCGTTTTACTTGTTCTGCATTAAAATTATCAGAATTTGTAAGATAATATGAAACACATTGTTGAAAGGCGTCATGTGAAAAGCAAGGGCCCCAATTTTGAGTTATTTCCAACCACTTTCGTGTAGTAAAAGCAATGTTTGCTGGTGCAAAGCAACACTCCCAGAAATCTACATAATTTCTATTTTTGAATTTTGAGCATATAACTCTGAACAAATCGTCTTTAAAATAATTTACATATCTAAGTAATATAACATCCCAGTTCTTTGTATTTATATGCATTCTGTCTCCAATGCAAACTAGAAAATACGAACTTTTATCTGATGCTTGAAGCATTAAATTATTATGTAAGTGACCAGAGAAATAGCCTCCTGTGGTTTCGATGTAGCTTAATTTAAAAGTTCTTTTATTTATCTCTGATTTAATGAAGTTTATCATTAGCTCATCACCCTCATCAATATTGACAATAACTTCAAAACACTTTGGGTTCTTAGCATTAGTTTCATAAGAGTCCAAAAATTTACTCAGATTCTCTTTATTATTAGAGTTTACTAAAATTGAAAGTAAAAGAGAATTACTCACAGTTATCATCCAAAGGCTTATCGCAACCAATAAATGAGGCTACAGTAAATCTATTATTTTTAGCATATTCAGCCACATGAGTAATGAAATGTGGGCATCTTTTTTGGTTATTTAAAATAATTAGCCTATTATGAACTGGTAGTATTACTTTCATTTCAGGATCATTTTCATTTTTGGCAATCATTAGATTTCCTCCCCAATCCCACTTCCAATCACCGCATAGATAATAAAGGAGCCCTATATCTACTCTATTTACTTCTCCCCTTAAATCGTCTGTATGTATTCTTGAAAAATCTTTCGCCTCATATTTAATTATATATGTAGCATCACATACAAATGTTCTTGTAAATATGTCAGATAAAACATCTAAAAATTTATTTTTAAAAAAATCTCTCCAGTATTTACTTTTCTCGTATTCTTTTGCTCGCCAACTATTTTGAAAGTATTTTTCATTATTACCTGGGAAATATTTTGATTTAAGATTAAACGGGCCGCCTTCTTTATAATGATCTCTTTCCTGGTCTACTCTAAACCAGTCTTTTTCATTTTTAAGTTCTGACAATAGAGTTGATGCTAATTCTTTTTCTAGAAAATCATCAATAATAATATAACCTTGTTCTTTAAATTTACTTAAATTCATAATTTTTAACCTAACTGAATTACTTTTCTTCTTGCGTTTTTTCCAGCAATAAATGTCTCACCTTCACTAATATATGAAATAGATAAAAGTGGTCGTGAAATATTACTATTATTTGGGTACGATCCATGAATACAATTTCCATTTAAAATAAGTAAATCGCCTTTTTTAAAAACACAATCAACTTTATTAAACCTACTTAAAATAGCTTCTGATATTTGATTTCCAGGATTTGAATCTCCTTTCTCTCTATAAGAGATTTTATTTTCTGCATCGAAAAGACCGAATTTATGGGAACCTGGGTATACATAAATCGATCCGTTATCTATGTTGGCATCTTCTAAAAAGAAATTTGTAGTTAAATATTGGGTCGTAAAGCCATTTGATAATTTCGAATTATTTTGAGCATAGATATTATCCTGATGAGGATTCCACGCCTGACTCGCATATATACTATTTGCTTCTTTAAAAAGCATTTGTGACATCAATCCCACTACTTTGCATTTTTGAAGGGTTTCTAGGATATTTATCGATGTTTTATTTGACATTATATCAAATGTCATCTTTGAAGTATTTTCGCACTTTGAGACCATATCTACTCTTTCAGAAAGTGATAAACTGACAACAAGGTTTTCAAAAGTTTGAGCAATTAAAAAATCAAATCTGTCAGGATTCATAATAGCTGCAAAATCAATATTTGCATGCTTTTTTATTTGGTTTAAATATTCATCGCATTCTAAATTCGAAAGAACATCATTTACAATTAAAAAGCCGTTTTCATTATAAAATTTTATTTGCTCTATATTAATTATTTGGTCTGCCATCTAATACTAGTTCGTTTTGATTTAGAGTAAAAGCTTCATAAATTTTATTTAACACAAAGTCAATATCCATTGCATTTTCTCTATCAGCCCATGTTTTTATATTTGTCGGGTAAACATCTAATATTTTACATGATATATCTTCAAGATTAAAACTTTGAGAAAATCCTCTCAATCCATACTTAGAGGCAGAATAAATAGATCTATTTTTTTTTGGCTCTAAACCTACCATTGAGTTTATGTTTATAATATTTTCAACATATGAGTTAAGATATTTAATAAGAAATATATTTGCTTTTAAATTAACATCAAGTATAAGGTTAATTTCTCTTTCTGACAAATCGTTGAGTGATAATCCTGGACAGGTAACACCAGCATTATTAATCAGCAGATTAACTTTTTTTTCTACAGCAAAATTACAAAGACTCTTAATTTCCTCTTGCTTAGTAAGATCGCATGAAAAGTATTCAAAATCATTTGGATTTGGTAATGATTTAAATATATCTTTCAAATTCTCTTCTTTTCTTCCATGTAAAATTATCTTATATCCTTTATTATTAAAGAATTTTGCTAAATAAAGACCGAGACCTCGCGATGATCCTGTGATTAGAGCCTTATTTTCCATTTTTAATTATTGCCTCAACATTGTTGACAATTTCATTTACTGATGGAGGAAGATTGTCTACTTTTTCATGAAACCCTGCTGACCTTGGTTTAATACATTGTGTGTGAATTTTTTTTTCAGATTTAATCATTATAGTATGAGCAATGCTACTTGCTACCCCCTCTTCATAGTCATCATCCAGAACTAAACCCCCATATACACTATTATTTATAGCTTTCAGCCAATCATTCTCTAGCATATAAGGCTTAATCCAAAGTTGGTGGATAATATTTATTTTATAGCCTCTGTCTTCAAGTACTCTTTGGGCTTCAATTGCATTAAATCGTGTTACTGAAAAAGGAATAAGAGTGAAATCTGCATTTTCATGAATAATATTTTCAGTTTCTAATTCGTTATCATAACTTCTTCTATGTTCAGAAATATAATAAACATCATCGTCTTCCATAAATTTTTCATAGCAATATTGAAATTCTTTTGGGGTCATTGGTGATAAAATTTTCACACCTGGCATCCGATGATATAAAGAATGATGTGAGGATCCGGCTACAGGTCCAATACCTCCTTCCATAGCAATACTTCTTATAAAAATTGGGCATGGAATGTTCCATATTTCTTTGCTCTTACAAGCATAGTTTAAAATTATTGGTGCGTTGTACCATTGGAAACCTTGGTATCTTACTACGTATATAGGTCTCGTGCCTTGTAATCCTGCTCCAACAACAAACCCTCCGTTAGCAACATCTGCGGTTGTAAATTCCACCATGCCATCTTCTTCATATAACTCCGGTAAAGTGCCGCCAACCCATCCAACTGCAGTCAAACATTGTCCAAAACAAAAACTTTTTTCATTCAATAAATGCTTTCTCGTAATATCTTTAATTGTTTCTCTTACATTCATCATTTCTTATAAGTATTTTCTCCATTCTTTTTCAACATATATATTAATTTCTTGGTCAATTAAATGAGCTTCTTCGCCTATATGCTTAATTTCATTTTCATATCTATCAAACGTCTCTCCATCAGTTCCTGCTCCTGCATGCCAATATTTTCTCTCGGTATTTATATTTAAAAGAAGTGGCTTTTCCAATGGCTTATTAATAAATTTTTTTATTTCAATTGGATCATCTGAAATATTATAACTTTCAACTCCAAACCCTTTTCCTACATCGTGCATCTCCCAGCTTCTCCTAACTTTTTTCTCGGTCAGTATTGATAAATTATTATCTTCAATCACAAAAAGTATTGGTAGTTTTTTTGTTGCAGCCCAACCAATTGCACTAAAAACATAATCTTCTTCTGCTGCTGAATCACCAACAAAAGCAATTGTTTGATTTCTTTTAGCGAAACATGATCCTACCGCTATTGGAATTTGATTTCCCATTAAACCATCATGACCATATATTTTTTTCTCTTTACATTGTATTGATGCAGATCCGCCCATTCCATTTGCACACCCCTTACTGTCACCCAGTAATTCTAATATTAAAAGGTCTATACTTCCTCCAAAAGCTAGGTAAGTAGAATGCCCTCTGTGTTGAATGAAAATATCAGGGCATATATCAAGATCATGGTAAATTGTTGAAATTGAAGAAGCGATAAACTCTTGTCCTGCTGAAAGATATACGGGGTATTTAATTATTTTATCTTTTGAAAGTTGAAAAACTTTATTTTCAAAATGTCTGCATAGCGAAGCTTTTTTAAAAACATCTAACCTATAATTATTCAAATTAACCTCTTTATGTCTTTAATTGTATCTTCCCAATTTTCAAATCTATATCCATTGTCATCGATATAAATTTTTGCTCTTGGTTTTTCACTCGTGATTTCATTCACATAATCCATAAGACCATATCTTTCTAGCCATTCCTTAACAAGCTCTAAACCTGTTTTACCATTTACAAGAGGTCTATTTTTTTTTGCTTTTGCAGTGAAAATAATAATATTATATTTTTTTGATAGATTTTT
>MDTD01100935.1_pt1 | contig 12218 bp, 7 predicted proteins | sample 811221 | NCBI WGS metagenome assembly MDTD01 (sample SAMN05326646, study PRJNA326480) | marine metagenome | isolation source: seawater | place: Pacific Ocean: South West | collected 2011 | reverse complement strand
CCAAGGTTGGCGATGCAACAGAATTGTCTACTCTTTCCTTGCTTTGGAAGGGCCTTGATGGCGGCGACCACATCGCAGTTGGCTCAGTCAAGAGTCAAATTGGGCACTTGAAAGCAGCCGCCGGAATCGCGGGCATAATGAAAGCCTGTAACGCTGTTTATTACGCAACAATACCGCCAAGCGCAGGTTTCGTAACTCCCAATCCAACTGTTGAATGGAATGAGATTCCATTCTTTGTGCCAACAAAAGCTCTAGATTGGGCAAAGCCAGAATCAAACCCGAGGAGGGCGGGAATATCCGCATTCGGGTTTGGTGGAACCAATTTCCACGTAACTCTCGAAGAATACGTTCCGGATTATCACGCAGAAATTGTCGAGGAGTGGAGCGGTAGATGGGAGGCATATGCAGGCGTTTCAACATCCAGTTCTTCCAAGCCGTCATTGACACATGATGAACTTAAGGCGATAGAGGGCGGTTTGCTACTTTTGTCTGGAGAATCGGTTGATGCAGTCAAATCTAAGTTGTCTGCAATTTCATTCACTGGTCCTAATTTTGATGATGACCCGAAGGGAATCCGGCTCTCATTCACATTACCTGGGCACTGGTCTTTCGACGTTAGCGATTCTGTAAGAATGGCGATCAGTGCAACCTCTTGGGCTGAATTCAACAAGCGGAAGGACCTCGCTCTCAAAGCGATGGATGATGCTGGGAAATGGGGCTTCTTGATGAGCCAAGGTATTCTCATTAGCGACCAACCAGCAATGCCATCCGGGGCAAAGGTCGCCCACATGTATCCGGGCCAAGGCAGTCAATATGTTGGCATGACAAACGATTTGTCCGGAAGGTACTCTGGAGTTGGAGAAGTTTGGGCAAAAGCAGACGTGACTATGGTCGACGTTCTAGATGGAGAAACACTTTCCTCATTCGTACTTCGTGAAAACCTCACCGATGAGGAGAAAAAAGAAGCCGAATACAAACTTAAGCAGACAGAATATACTCAACCTGCAATGCTAACTGCAGACCTTGCAATTGAGGCAGCACTCAATGCCCACGGACACCAACCGGACATGGTTGCAGGCCACAGTCTTGGAGAATATGCTGCTCTGATGAGTGCAGGAATCTTGGATATGGATGGCGCTCTAAGAGCAGCCGCTGCACGTGGAACTGAAATGGGAAGCGTGGAGATAGACGACAAGGGATTGATGGCAAGTGTTACTGCTCCTTACGAGAGAATTGCAGAAATCATCGAAGAAGTAGACGGATACGTCATTGCAGCGAACAAGAACTCTCCAAAGATGACGGTGATTGCTGGTGAAACAGAACCTGTCAAAGCAGCGATGTCAAGGTTTGAATCAGAAGGTTTCCAAACCGTTGCATTGGCAACTAGTCACGCTTTCCACTCAAGAATCGTGGCTCCTGCAAACGAACCACTTCGAAGATTCCTCGAAGGACTTCAAATCAATTGGCCGAAGATTCCTATCACCAGTAACGTCGATGGCGGCTGGTATCCAATGGATGACGGTGGAGACTCAAAGACTGCTGTGCTGTCAAAACTTGCACCTCAGATGGCATCGAGCGTAGAATGGACTTCACAAATCAATTCGATGTACGATGCAGGAGCAAGGGTCTTTTTGGAGGTTGGTCCAAAAAGAGCTCTAACGGTATTCGCCTCACAAATTTTGGAAGGAAAGCAAGCGATTCCAGTAATGACAAATCATCCAAAGGCAGGAGGAATAGCGACCTTCCTATCCGCACTAGGAACACTAGCATTAGCAGGTCGCCCACCTAATTGGCCAGGCCGCAATAGCCCGCATCTGACCGAAGCATTCCGTGCTGGGCCAATCGAGGCTAAGGGTGGTTCAAGTAAACCTGCAACGCCACTAAGGGAGAGGAGTAAGCCACTCCCCTCAAAGGGTGGGGAAGTTGTAACCCAAACCGTTGTAAAATCTAGTGATACTTATGTTGACCCAGACGCAGCAAAGAAAGCTCTAGTGGGAGAACTGATTGCTGCGCAAACGGGTTACCCTGCCAAGTTCTGTCAAGGGAATGTCGACATGCGTGCGGTTCTAGGTATGAGCGATGACCAAATTCAAAGTGTAATCACAACAGTTCATGCGAGATGTAGTACTGACCCTGATTGGGACATCACAGTAGCAAAAACACCTAGTGACATCACAAGGTGGATTACCTCCGCTCCAAGTACACAGAGCAAGGCACGAGTCACCAAATTGGATGACAGAGCAGTCGACCCATACGTGGTTACCGGTATTTCGCTAGGTTTACCAGGTGGAGAGAGAGTATTCGATGAAGGCAACTTTGAGAAATTAGTTCGAGGAGAGACTTGCATTTCTGAGGTAAGCGATGAATACAAACAGAGACTGCTGGACAAGAATTTAGTTCGCTTAATCAAAGGTAGAGATGGTAGCGTAGGAATGGAGGCTGCAAAAGAATTCGGCGACATTCCACAATTGGCGGGCGTCATGTCTTCATTCGACCCAGAAGAGGAGTTTGGAGTCGAAGCAAAGATTGCTGCAGCATGGGATATCACAACTCAGTTAGCTTGTGCGTCTGGATTGATTGCACTCAAGGATGCAGGAATTCCTCTTACACCTGTTGAGCAGGTTGGCAAGGGTGGGTTGAGATTAATCCGCTCCTGGCAAATGCCTGCAGCATACAGAGACAGAACCGGTATCGTATTCGCATCTTGTTTCGCTGGACACCAGATGGCAGCGAAGCATGCAAATATGAACGGCGACGATGGAGAGGGTAGATTCGACAGAAGGTATCTATTCCAAATTCTAAACATGGGTCATTCACAATTCGCACAGCATGTGGGGATTAGAGGGCCGAACACCACAATCAACCTAGCATGTGCCTCAGCAACTGCGGCATTCGGCGTTGCAGAGGATTGGCTATCAAATGACAGATGTGACAGAGTGGTAATCATCTCTGCAGACGACGTCACTGGCGATGATTTGTGGGAATGGATCGGTGCAGGATTTGCTGCTAGTGGGGCAGCATCGACTCACAATGTGGTTGAAGAAACCGCTTTGCCTTTCGACAAGAGAAGAAATGGATTGATTCTCGGTATGGGTGCAGCAGCATTCGTTGTTGAGAGGAAGTCTGAGGCTGCTGCTAGAGGTGTTCAACCGATGGCGGAAATTCTCGGCAGCAGAATTTCGAATTCAGCATATCACGGCACTCGTTTAGATGTCGACCACGTAGCACAAACCGTAAACGAATTCGTCACTGAAATGGAAGAGCAATGGGGTCTTGATAGACACCAAATGGCTCCTGACACCGTATTCTTCTCTCATGAAACCTACACTCCAGCGAGAGGTGGTTCTGCCCAAGCAGAGGTCAAGGCATTGCGTGATACATTTGGCCAAAGTGCAGACGCGTTGGTAATTGCAAACACCAAAGGATTCACCGGTCACCCAATGGGCGTCGGAATTGAAGATGCATCGATGTTCTACGGTTTGTTGACCGGCAGGATTCCACCGATTGCCAACCACAAAGAGGTTGACCCAGAATTAGGAAATCTCAACCTGTCCAAGGGTGGAGATTATCCAAATCTGAAGTATGGAATGCGATTTGCCGCTGGTTTCGGTAGCCAAATCGGTCTTTCACTCGTTAGAAAATACGATTACACAGGAGATAGAATCGACAAGGCAAAGTTGCTTGCTTGGAATCAATCACAAGCGGGCACCTCGAATCTTGAGTTACGTGTCTTGAAGAATAAACTCGTTGCATATGTCGACGGTGAAAATAACCTGCATGGCGGAATACAGGGAGAGGAATATGCGACGCCATCGGCACAATCTGTTGCTTCAGCACCTGTGGTCGCAGCACCCGTCGTAGTCAAGCAAGAGCCAGCACCTGTCATCGAGGAACAGAGCCCCAAGCCAGTTACGGCTCCAACTCCTGCGCCGGCATCTGTGCCAGCCGGAGATACAACGCAAATCGTAATCGAAGTGGTCGTAAACCACACTGGATATCCTGCGGACTTTGTCGAATTAGACCAAGATTTGGAAGGAGAGTTGGGAATTGATACTGTCAAACAGGCTGAAATCATGGCCGATATCCGTGCTAAGTTTGGACTGCCTGTAGACGAGGATTTCATTCTCTCGGACTATCCAACATTGAATCACATGATTGCATATATTCACAAAATGCAGGGTGGAGAATCACCTGTTGCCGTTGCAGCGCCTGTAGAGACTGTGGAGCCAACACCTCCAGTTGAAGCACCTGTGCAAACACCTGTTGCAGAGGTGGCCACACCACAGGTACAAACCTCTGGAGATGTATCTGAAATTCAACCAAAGCTGATTGCGGTAGTTGTCAAGCACACGGGATACCCTGAAGACTTCATTGAGATGGATCAAGACCTTGAAGGAGAATTAGGAATTGATACAGTAAAGCAAGCCGAAATTATGGGTGATGTTAGAGAAATATTCTCATTACCAGTCGATGAGGACTTCGTGCTATCTGAGCATCCAACACTCAACCATTTCGTCGACTACATCATCAAAATGACCGGAGGTGTTCCAGCCACATCATCTGCGCCAGCGGTTGTATCAACAACTGCAGAGTCGGAACCTGTAGCCGCTGTGCAGGCACCTGCACAAGCTGCCCCAGTAAGCGTAGTCAATTCGGGTGATACAGGCGATATTGAGCCCAAACTAATCGGAGTGGTTGTGAAGCACACAGGATATCCTGAAGACTTCATTGAAATGGACCAAGACCTTGAAGGAGAATTAGGAATCGATACCGTCAAACAAGCAGAGATTATGGGGGACGTTAGAGAAATCTTCTCTCTACCGGTAGACGAAGATTTCGTGCTATCTGACCATCCAACATTGAACCACTTTGTATCATATATTGTCAAGATGAAAGGTGGAAGCGAACCAATCCAGCCATCGACACCAGTGCCTGCTTCGATACCTTTAGAGCAGCCGGTTTCATCTCAAACAAATACGCCAGAAATAACTGCAGTGACAACGGGTTCCAAGACACGCAGATGGCAAGTCGAAGTCGAACCGTGCCCTGCTGTTGCAGAAGGACTTCCAATTGGTGGAACTATCGTTCTAACACAGGATAGTTGGGGAGTTGCTGATGCACTAGCAACTAGACTCTCTGCTAAGGGCCTATCAGTTGCTAAGGTCGGATTTGAATTCGGTGCTAAGTCGGTAACTGAGCAAGAAGAGTTGTCCGGACACACATACAGAGCAGATCCGGGTAGTGAAGCGCAAATTGCAGAAATCTGTTCGAGAATCTCAGGAGTAGGTGGAATCATTCACCTTGCCCCACTTTCGCTAACAGGTAGTTCATGGGAAAGCGAAGGAGCATCCAATCAAGTGAATTTAGCAGCACAATCTTGGTTTGGCCTACTGAAAGGCCTTGATTCCCAACTAGGTGTTCTATCCTCGGGAATCGTTGGTAGCGTATCTGCCCTAGATGGCAGACATGGAAACAGAGGTGAGAGATTCAATTCCCTTGCGTGCGGTGCTAGCGGTGTAACGAAATCATATGCATTTGAGAGAGAAAATCTCCGATGTCGTGCACTAGATTTGCATCCTGAATTGATAATTGATGCAGATGCCGCAGCGGAGATTATCGAGAATGATATGCTCAATGCAGGCGGAGAAGTTGAAATTGGAATCGACAGAGACCTTCGAAGATGGACACTAGTCTGCTTTGCAGAAGACCTGGTAGACGAGGTCAAACCGCTTCAATCTGATGATGTGTGGTTGGTTAGCGGCGGTGGTTCTGGAGTAACCGCTGCATCGATTATCGGTGTAGCAAACGCTAGCAAAAATGCAGGAGCAACCTTCCTGCTACTCGGACGCAGCGGGCTTATCGAAGAAACTTCACAATGGCTCGACTGGTCAGAAGAGCAACTCAATTCGAGGAAGATGGCACTCAGAGAATCACTGATGGCTGAATCTGAAAGCGGCAAGGTCACTATGGTAGAATGGAATAATGCTTGGATGAAGTTGACCAGAAGTATGGACATCTACCGCACAATTAGCGAAATAGAATCGACAGGTAACAACGCGGAATACCATTCTGCTAACGTCACTGACTCGGGTGCAATTAGCGCCGCAGTTGGTGAAAGAATCGTGACTGGAATCGTACACGGCGCAGGATTAGAGGAATCCAAACTTGTAGCAGATAAGACCTGGAGCACATTCGATTTAATTGTCAGAGTCAAAATTGATGGTTGGAAGGCATTAACCTCCTGTGCAACAGACTCACTGAGATTCGCCTGTGCTTTCACTAGCGTTGCTGGAAGGTTCGGAAACGGTGGACAGACCGATTATGCAGCAGCGAACTCGATTCTCGATGCAGAGATGGCACGCCTAACTGCGAATTTAGAATGCAGAGCAGTGGCAATCGGCTGGACAGGTTGGCGAGATGTTGGAATGGCAACACGTGGTTCAATCGAGGCAGTATTCGAATCAGCAGGCATCGAAACTTTGGCTGTTGAAGACGGAGTCGAGATATTTGTTGGCGAAGCACTTGCGGGTGGAAAGAGGCGAGTCCTTGGATGCGGTTCTCTTGGTTTGATGGACCGCTACGATTCATTCAGAGATGCACCATTGAAACTTCCAGCAGAGATGGCAGCAGCTATTGCAGACCCACGAAGGTTCCCTCTGATTGACAAATTAATTTCATTGGATGAAGGTAAGTCACTAACTTCCCAATGCACCTTGTCTGTGAAAGACCATCCATTCTTGAGCGACCACGCCATCGATGGAGTGCCCTATCATCCAGGCGTGATGGCTATGGAGATGTTTGCAGAAAATTCACTGCTATTGCTTCCTGGCAACCATTTGGCTGGATTTGAAGAGGTAACATTCGGTTTGCCTATCAAGATAATGAAAGGTGCAATGACAGTTCGTGTTGAGGCAGAATTAGTTTCTAGCGAGGGTGATTTGAGTTGGGTAAAGTGTAGACTTGTATCAGACTTGGTCAATTCAAAGGGCGAGGTATTCGGCGAGCCAAGGCTCCACCACGAAGCTAAGGTTAGGCTGGTTGCAAGTAGCGAAGACATGACACCATTCCTTGAGAGTGAAGTGAAGTCGCTCCCAGGAATTGGCACACCTCCAGACGGAGAACTTCAGCACCATTCCAGTTTCATCTACCTCAGATACTTCCACGGGCCTAGATTCCAGTCACATGGCGGTGTACTGCGTGGTATTGAAGGCGGAGTAGATGGAATTGCACTGATGAGACATCAACTACCTACAACAGATCAATTTGCCCTTGAAAGTGATGGTGAAGAGGTATTGCTCGAGGCATTGCCAATGCTAATCGAAGCAGGTTTCCAAAATGCTGGATTAGCAGCAATGGAAAGCGACGGATTCTCAAGCCTACCAATTGGAATTGAGTGGTCTACTATGCTAAGAGTTCCCGAAGCCGAAGAAAAACTCAGAGTGCGCTCAGTTAAGGTCGCAACAGAAGATGCAGGTGTTACCGTTCACGACGTAGTCGTTGTTGGCGATGATGATGCGCCTGTACTGTCTCTAAAGGGATTGAGACTCAAGGCAATGGGTGAAGTCCCGGAAGACCAAAGATTCACTCTATCGAGGTGAAATGATGGAAATTATGGGTCCTCTGCAGGGTCCCAAGATGTTACTTGCAAGAATGCCAATTCAAGAGTGTAGCAGCATCTTCTCTGAAGATATCCCTCGAGCTACACAAAAGCGCCTAAACGACCACAACTCCGGACGCCTTCTACTTGAGAAGTGCGTTCAAGCATGGGGCTTACCTCTGGATTCTCTAGAAGTGCTTCGAACTGAGCATCGCGCACCCTACCTCTCCTGGATAAGCGGCGTTTGGAAAAATGAGCCTTTACCCGGGATCAGCATAGGCCATTGTGAGGATTGGGCGGTATGTGCATTGGTAGAGCCAGGCTATTGGATAGGCATCGATGCTGAGAAAAAAAATCGCCAGATTCAGGCCAACGCATTTGACATGATGGCAAAGGATTCCGAGTTAAATTTTCTAATTGAAAATTCAAAAATGGCAATTGAAATCTGGACTGCCAAAGAGGCGGTTCAAAAAGCCGAAAAACTCGGAATGCACCTTAATCCTCGAGACATAATTTTGGAGAATTATCAAGTCGAATCTTTTGTCCACGACGACCTATTTGTTTCAGTTTCTTGGAGAAAGGCGGGACAAAATCCACGAACAGCTGAAGACGATTTGTTGGAGAAAACAGCACAGGCAATGAAGGATAATCCAGACTTCAGCGTCGGTTGTAAAACAGTAAGAAATAATCTCTAACAGAGTATACACTCTTTGATTAATGATAAGTTCAGAGGAGTTGCTATGGACAAAGGCCTGTGGAAGTGGATTTCATCCTCTGCCATTGTAGCATCCATGTGTTGTCTACCGTCCGTTGTCATGGTGATGTTCGGTCTCGCATCGGTCTCCACTGCCGCTGCCCTCTCCGATACTCTCTATTGGGGAAAAGACGGTTACTGGTGGTTTAGACCCACAGTTCTAGGTATAGCAGCGATTATGGTCGCAATCGGGATTGTTTCCTACTTTAGGAATCAAGGGGTCTGTACATTGGATGACGTAAAGCGAGAGAGACAGAAGGTGATCAACGTCTCTCTGCTAGCATTTACAATCGCAATTCTTGGATACCTTTTCTTCAACTACGTTGTGTTGGAAATTCTAGGAATCGCTGTAGGGCTTCCTTGGGAAGACGATGCGTTCTGGAATTAGCCCTGATTGGCGATTTCCCATTGTTCCAAGATTAACTCCTCGTCATTTGCTTCTGAGGATTTGCCTTTCCAAGATATCTCGCCGGCTTTGTTGACGAAGATAGTTGTACCAGGAGATGTTATTCCCAATTCTTGACCCTCTTTATCTCCTAGAAGGAACTTGTAAGATGTGAGGTTAGTATTGGCTTCATCACCTTCATCATCGTAAGCATCTGCACTGTCATGCCAGTCTTCGAAACTGACTTCTGAGCCATTATCGGTTGACATTACCATCACTGGCAATTCAGATTGCGCATCCCATATTGTGTGCATGAGATTGAAACAAGGACTATTGCACCACTGGGCAGAGAAGACAACAATGTATGCCTGGCCATCCAATTTTGTGCTTGACCAATTGGTGCCATCATCGGTTAACTCATCCCACTCTGGGAATAATTCAACCTCTTCTACATACTCCCCTCCAGACGAGTCCTCCTCGCTGCTATCATCGCTTGTACAACCAGCAAGGACCAGGCAGAAGCTCAACAGCAATACCAGAAACTCTCTACGCATGGAATCAAACCGCAACAGACTGTTTCATTAATCCTACGTCTTAATGTCACGCTTCAATAAATAAGTCTCGCATGCGTACGCTCAGCCATGCGAAGAATGCTGGTATATTTGATGCTGATCGGAATGATTGCAATGTACGCATCTGCAACAGAATCAGATCTAGATGGCGATGGAGAAACCGATGATGTTGATTTAGACATTGATGGTGACGGATTGAACAATACAGATGACTCATGCCCGTTAGTCTTTGGTACATCTTCGATGTTAGAGTTCGGCTGTCCAGATTATGACGAGGATGGGATTCCAGACCATCTTGATTGGAATAGAGACGGCGATGCTTGGGATAATGATGAGGACGATTGTCCTATGGTATCGGGTACCTCGAAATTTGTGTTGAAGGGCTGCAAAGATATGGATGGCGATTTCATGCCTGATATCTATGACGATGATGCGGATGGAGATGGAATACGCAATGAAATGGAGAGAGCAGCTTCAACTGGTTTGGTAATGTATGACCCTTACAATTTCAATTCAAAGCCATCTGATGTAGATGAAGACACAATTCCTGATGTTCTAGACGATGATGCTGATAATGATGGAATCTCGAATACCGATGAGATTGAAGCATCTAGGATTACTGGTGAAAATTACGATTGGTTAGATGAAACTTTGACTCCACCAGACTATGACGGTGATGGCTCCCCTAACGCCCTAGACGAGGATAGCGATGATGACGGGTGGCCAGATGATGTAGAACTAGACAGAGGCTCTGACCACCTCGATGAAAATAGCAATCCACATTTGATGTATTTTGGTGTTGATACCGGTATTTTCTATGGTGGAGGATTGACATTTTATGAGGGTTATACCGATGATGCACTGGAAATTTCATTATCCAGTCTGATGGACATTGTCTTCGAAGAACTTGTGATTCTGCTACTCTTAGTTCCGATTTACGTCGGACTTTTCCTTTCACGTCGCAAGATTTTCAACGATTTAATAGCAGATATTGAGTCCACAGAAGATTTAGACAAATTGGGCAATATCGAAGAATCAGCCAATGAATTGGTACGCTCAAAGCAACTCAAGGTATACCACGGACTTGTGCTAAGGAACCTAATCGAAACAAGAGAGAATTACCTCGAATCAATACATCCAAATACAGACTGCGAAGAATGATTTTTTGTGTAGGCGAGAATATTATTTGCTATTTCTTTTCAAAACCAACACTATCCTTTAGAAAGTCGCGAAACAAAAAATCAGAAATCGCAGATTGGATCAATAATGACCCTGAGATTAGTTCCGTTTGGAATAAAATTACTGGGGGCTAGTTGCTGATTACCCAGAAATAAATCCCAGTGAGAATCGCCATGGGGATTACGTAGGATAAAACCCGAATTAGGATGGATTTGTTCTTACTTTTTTCATTCAAAAACTCGCTTTCCTCAGCGATGGAACTACCTGCTGCAGCAAATAATTCTCCGATAGCATCAACCATAAGATCACAGTTCGTTCATGTTACGAATTTCAGGTGTTTGGTCTGCAATGATAAATTCAAGCATAGCTGCCCACATCACGAATTCCATACTCTTTTCCAACTCTTCTTGGCCACCGACTTCCTCAATCATGTTGTCTAGAGTGTCGGTTGGTGAATGGTATGCAGAATAATCCTCATCATATGCACCAAGGTGGAAGATTGTCTGCGCACCTAACTCTCTGAATGTGACGTGGTCTGAGCGACCGAATGTATCCTCGTGCACATCGAATACTAAGTCTGCATGCTCATCCCAGTGCTGGTCACAGCCAGCACCGTACGTACCATCGATTCGCAGGTCCATCGGTGCTTTCATTACGTTACGGTGGACGTGGTCCAAGACTGATGTAATTGCAACATCCTGCACATCAGGATTGAGGTCAGGTCCAGACCATGCATGGTAAGGGAATGGGTCGCCTACTCCATTTTTCTTGGCTGGCCAAGACATACCCATCATGTCCATGTTGATGTAGAATTCAAGCTCTTTGTCATGAGGTAGGCAGTAATCACATTGGTTGTTTGCGAAGGCGTTTGAGCCACGTAGTCCTTCTTCTTCGCTTGACCATAGTGCTAGGAAGGTGTCACACTCGAATGTTAGGTCTGCGAATGCTCTTGCATACAATAGCATGGCTACTGTTCCTGCGGTGTTGTCATAGGCACCTTCGTATGTACCACCGCCAGGAGGTCCACCCGGAGGTGCAATGTCCATGTGTCCACCCATTCCTTGAACGCAGTTGTCATTTCTTCCCTGCTTCCAAGCGATAACGTTCAGACTCTCTGGTTGGGCTAAGTTACCGTGGTCCGTGACTCTGAGTAGGTATGTTTCGTAACCTAATCCCTCAAACTGACCTTTGAAGTACTCAGCAGCTCTCTCAAAGAAACCGTTACCTGCCCCCATCCACCGGTTGACATATCCTCCACACTTTGTGGTGTCAGTACATACGCTAGTGATGAAATCGATTTTTCTAAACCATTCTTCACCGTTCACAATTGGTGTACCTTCAGTGATTGGTACCTTGATGATTTCAGATTGTCCATCATCCGCCATGAATGTGATATTTACTTCCGTAACGTAGGGCGTTGTTAGGAATTGACCGTACACTGTATTATCCTCAACCATCACACTATGGCTAACAACGTAAGTGCCGTTGATGAAAATCATAACATCTGGTTCGGTGGAGATTGCATTTCCTTTTCCTTCTAACGTAAAGTCGTGGAATTCACCAGAGCGTAGGACTGCATTTTCTGGGTCAACGAAGTCGATTTGAAATGAGTCCTCAGGCACAATTTCTGTGGCTTTCTCGTCACCAAAGCACCCTGCTAGTGGTGCGATAACGAAAAGGGTGGTTAAGACGAGGGCCGATATCCTGCGACTCATGCGCTTCGCGCATATT